>Ga0316201_10001255_pt1 | contig 16803 bp, 11 predicted proteins | sample CS6wburrow_MG_FD_204516 | JGI IMG/M metagenome (GOLD analysis project Ga0316201, IMG submission 204516) | Coastal sediment microbial communities from Delaware Bay, Delaware, United States - CS-6 worm burrow | ecosystem: Environmental > Aquatic > Marine > Coastal > Sediment | place: USA... | reverse complement strand
CGGGCGGCACTGGGTGATCCAGCACGGGTCGGGCCGTTGGTGGCGGATGCCGCAGCGTTGACCGCAAGTATCAATGCCGAGCTGGAAGCGGGCAGGGATCGGCTGCTCGAACTGCACTCGCATCAGCCCGGACGCGCGGCAGAACTGGTGGAGGCCCTGCGCAGCACCACCGGAGTCACGCCCTTGCCTGAGTACATGGCTGCCTACTGGGACGCATTCGGGGTCGAGCACGAGCCCGGGCCCGGCAGTTCGATCGTGTTGCGACCGGGCGCCCACATGCTGCATGAGCATATTCCCGGTCTGGGCGGCGAGGCCGCAACCGTCACCTTCTCGCGGGCCGACGCATTGGCGCACGAGGACCGGCAGTTTCTGAGCTGGGAGCACCCGATGGTCAGGGGGTGCATGGAGATGTTGGCCAGCGGCGAACTGGGCACCGCCGCGGTGACCGTGTGCAGCCATCCGGATTATCGCACCGGGACGGTGTTTCTGGAGACGCTGTTCGTGACCGAATGTGCCGCTCCGCCCGGACTGGAGATACAGCGTTATCTGCCGCCCACCTGCCTGCGGTTTCTGCTGGACGCGCACGGCGAGGACAGGTCCGAGCTGCTCGGACATGCTCAGTTGAGCGGTCTGTGTCTGGCGCAGAATCGCAAGCTGGCGGACACGGTGATCAAGTCGCAGGGCGGCCGTATAAAGGTGTTGCTGGCGCACGCTGAGGAACTGGCCCAGGCGCAGGGCGCGACGCTGTCAGAAAGTGCGCTGCAGCGGATGAATGCAGAACTCGGTGCTGAACAGCAGCGCCTGATCGCGCTGGCGCGTGTGAATCCGAATGTCAGGGAAGAAGAGATCGATCAGCTGACGGTCCGTCGCGAACTGATCGCAGTGCAGCTGCGCGAGACCCGGGTTCGACTCGATGCGGTGCGCGTGGTGGTAATGCGCTGAAAACGGGCTGGCCGGAGCGGTTTTGTCGTCGCACGGCCCGGCGATGCGCCAGCCAGCGCCTACACATCAGAGTGCCCTGATCTTTGTCGCCTGTGCAGACAGATCCTGCAGGGCTGACCGGCTGGCCCCCATCTTGTCGCGCTCCTTCTGCACCACAGCGGCCGGCGCCTTGTCGACGAACGACGGGTTGGCGAGTTTTTTTTCTGTGCGCTCTATGTCCTGCCGCAGGCGCCCGATCTCTTTTTCCAGGCGCGCCAGCTCCGCGTCCTTGTCGATCAGGCCGGCCAGCGGGATCAGGACCTTCATGCCGCCGACCAGCGCCGTGGCCGACTCGGGGCCGGCATCCCCGGGCTCGAGCACGGTGATCGACTCGGTGCGCGCGAGGAAATCCAGATAGGCGCGGTGCTTGATGGCCCAGTCGCGGTCGTTTTCATCGCTGTCGGCCAGCAGCACGGGGACCGGCTTGCCGGGTGCGATGTTCATCTCGCCCTTGATCTTGCGGATGCCCAGGATGAATTGCATCACCCACTGCATCTCGGTTTCCGCCGCCTCGTTGATCAATGCCTCGCGGTACAGCGGGAATGGCTGGCGCATGATGCTGGTGGCTACCGACATGCTGTCTCCCGCGACATTGGCAGGTCCCTGCGCGGCATGCTCGTCGCCTTCGGTAACTGCAATCCGGCCCGCCAGGGGCGCCACGCGCTGCCAGATCTCTTCGGTGATGAACGGCATGATGGGGTGGGTCAGGCGCAACAGCGATTCGAGCACCCGAACCAGGGTGCGGCGGGTACCGCGTTTGGCCGCCCCGGAGGCCTGGTCGTTGTTCAAAACCGGCTTGCACAGCTCCAGGTACCAGTCGCAATACTCGTTCCAGGTGAATTCGTAGATCGCCTGTGCCGCCTGATCGAAGCGGTAGCCCTCGAGGGCATCGGTCACCGCCTGCTTGGTCTTCTGCAGGCGCGAAAGGATCCAGCGGTCGGCCAGTGAGCGCTCGTAGTCGTCACTGCCAAGGTCAGCGATCAGATCCTCGGTATTGACCGAAGCCATCCCTGAACCCGGCCCTTCGGGCCCGCTCTGCGCGTCACGTTTCGTGTCCGTCGAAACGTTCATCAGCACGAAGCGCGACGCATTCCATAGCTTGTTGCAGAAGTTGCGGTAGCCCTCGATACGCCCCATGTCGAACTTGATGTCACGCCCGGTCGCCGCCAGCGCGGCAAAGGTGAAGCGCAGCGCATCGGTGCCGAAGCTGGGGATGCCGTCAGGGAATTCCTTGCGGGTCTGTTTGTCGATCTTGGCGGCCAGTTGCGGCTGCATCATGCCGCTGGTGCGCTTGGCGACCAGTTCATCGAGGCCGATGCCATCGATCAGGTCGATCGGGTCGAGCACGTTACCCTTGGACTTGGACATCTTGTGGCCCAGGGAATCACGCACAAGACCGTGCACATAGACCTCGTGGAAGGGCACGTCGTCCATGAACTTGATCCCCATCATGATCATGCGGGCGACCCAGAAAAAGATGATGTCGAAGCCGGTGACCAGCACACTGGTCGGATAAAACTGTTCAAGGCGATCCGTTTTAGCGGGCCAACCGAGGGTCGAGAACGGCCACAGTGCCGAGCTGAACCAGGTGTCGAGAACGTCTTCGTCCTGCTTCAGCGGATAGTCGGCGGCCAGCCCATGTCTGGCACGCACCTCATCCTCGCTGCGGCCGACGTAGATACTGCCTTCATCGTCGTACCAGGCAGGGATGCGGTGGCCCCACCAGATCTGCCGGCTGATGCACCAGTCCTGGATATTGCGCATCCACTCGTAGTAGGTGTTCTTCCAGTTGTCCGGGACGAAGCGGATCCTGCCGTTCTCGACCGCCTCGATGGCGGGCCTGGCAAGCGGTTCGACCTTGACGTACCACTGGTCGGTCAGGAAGGGTTCGATAACGGCCCCGGAACGGTCGCCACGCGGCACCATCAGTTTGTGATCGACGACCTTCTCCAGCAGGCCGGCGGCCTCGAGGTCCGCGACGATCTGCCTGCGTGCGGCGTAACGATCCATGCCGATATACGCCGACGGTATCAGCCCGTGCTCGTCCTCCTCGTTGTCGCGCACCGCCGCGTCGATGGTGAAGATATTGATCAGGCCGCCGTGCGCCTGGCCGGCGATCGAATTCTCGTCGCGGTGGCGTTGCCACACCGCATAGTCATTGAAGTCATGCGCCGGGGTGATCTTGACGCAGCCCGTGCCGAACTCGGGATCGGCGTGTTCGTCGGCAACAATCGGGATGCGGCGACCGGTGAGTGGCAGTTCGACCAGTTCGCCGATCAGGTGCCGGTAGCGCTCGTCCTCGGGATTCACGGCGACTGCGCAGTCACCCAGCATCGTTTCGGGACGGGTGGTGGAGACCACCAGATGGCCCTGGCCATTGGACAGCGGGTAGCGCATGTGCCACATGTGGCCATTTTCTTCCTCGGAGATCACCTCCAGATCGGAGACCGCCGTGTGCAGCTTCGGGTCCCAGTTGACCAGACGTTTGCCACGGTAGACCAGTCCCTCTTCATAGAGCCGGATGAAGACCTCGCGGACGGCCTCCGACAGGCCGTCGTCCATGGTGAAGCGCTCGTGCTGCCAGTCCAGCGACGAGCCGAGGCGGCGCAGCTGGTTGGTGATCTTGTCGCCTGATTCGGCCTTCCATTCCCATACCCGCTCGATGAACCTCTCGCGGCCCAGGTCATGGCGGGTCTGCCCCGCGGCCTCGAGCTGACGCTCGACCACCATCTGGGTCGCAATGCCGGCATGGTCAGAGCCCGGTTGCCACAGGGTGGGGCGACCACGCATGCGATTGAAGCGGATCAGGGTGTCCATCACGGTATTGTTGAAACCGTGGCCCATGTGCAGGCTGCCGGTGACATTGGGCGGCGGGATCATGATGCAATACGGTGACCCCGGCTGCCCGCCTCGGGCATGCTTGCCGGCGGAAGAGGGCTCGAACCATCCGCGATCCTCCCAGGTCTGGTACCAGCGTTGTTCGATTGCGTGGGGATCGTAGGTTTTTTCCATCGGGAAGAGGTCCGGCCAGTGGTGCGTAAAAGGCGGGCATTATACCGGTTTCAGCTGACGGCCGTGACTGCACCATCCAGCTTGTCCCGCCGTCCGACATCACCAGACCGTGCACCACAGGGGTGTGGCGAAGGCCGGGCTAATGCTAATCTCGCGGCTGCCGACCTCGGCCAACGACAAAAACAAGGATTACCACCAGAGGAGTAATGTGATGTCTGTGGCAGCCGAACTGGTCAACATGCCAGGAGTGATAGCCGCGGGGGAATACTCTTACCGCGGCGACCGATTTTCACACAAGGGACAGATGAGCGACGAAATGGCGCGCATGGCGGCGATCATGTGTCGTGCCACCACCATGAGCGAGCATATGCAGGTCGGGCTGCTGGAACAGTACTGCCCGGACAACGGCAGCAGTCCGCCACAAGGGTGGATCGTGCGTTGCCCGGCGTTCACGGTGTGTAACATTGCGAACGTGTTTTGCTTCATAGAAAACCGGCAGGCATCGCTGAACTCAGTGGTTGCGTTGATGCAGAAGCGCCTTGCGGGCGCCTCGCATGATCTGGTTTGAACGCATCCAAAGCAAAAAACAATAACGCCAGGGGGAAGGACAGATGGTGGATCTGAACAGATTGATGGCGCTCAAGGGCGCCCAGGCCGCATTCGTGATGAACGATCGCGGCGAACTGCAACAGCATGTGCTTGCCGACGGCACGGCACTGGACGAGACAGCGCTCGACCTGCTTGCGCACATGTGCGTGGCGAATAACGCCATCGCAACCATGCAGGCGCGTGGCTGGGAGACCAAGTCGGCCGACAAGGGCTATTACCCGATCAACGGTTTCACCCTGATCGGCATGGAGTGGTCGGCCATCACCGATGCCAATCTCGGCGTTGTGGTGGGCAACAAGGATGCCGATTATGAGGCGGCATACCAGACCCTGGCCGAGTTGGGAGGTGCCGGTTGATAAAGCAGATGCTGGCCGTGGACGGGGTGATGGCGGTATGCCGGTTTCGCGATGACGGCGCCTTCATCGAGGGTTACGGTGTCCTTCCCGAGCAGGAACTGGTCGCGTTGGCGCATTTCGCGCATGACTACAAGCGGATCGTGCAGGGAAATGCCGATCAGCTGTCGATGTTTACCGACATCAAGGGCTGGACCCCGCCGGGGGGCTGGATTGTCCGTGGTGCCCGGATGACGGTGTGCAGTGTCGCGAACCTGGTTTGTACGGTGGAGAATGCCGACGGCAACCTCAGCGAGGTCATGGAGAATCTGATCGAGACCTCGTCCTACTGAATCCGTTCCACCTTGCGCCCGGAGTCCGTCAGAGGGACCGGTTCGGCTGCTTTCGCTGATTGCGGGCGCGCGGCGGTGTTATGATTCGCCATCATCAATCTGACTCACTAAATTTCGGTATCCGGCCATCGCCAGCCCAGTTGTCATCTCTCGCGACGAGCATAGCTTGTCACGCGCAAATATCTCGCCGAACGCGCTGAAGGTCCTGTATCGGCTCAAATCCGCCGGCTATCAGGCACACCTTGTCGGCGGCGGTGTGCGTGATCTGCTCCTGGGTCGCGAGCCCAAGGACTTCGATATTGCGACCGACGCGAGTCCCGAACAGGTGCGGGATGTGTTCCGTAACAGCCGACTGATCGGTCGCCGTTTCCGCCTCGCACACGTCCAGTTCGGCCGCGAGATCATCGAGGTGGCAACTTTTCGAGCCGGTCAGGATACCCAGCAGGCCGAACAGCATCAGACCGACGAAGGCATGCTGCTGCGCGACAACGTCTACGGCACCATCGAGCAGGATGCCCTGCGTCGTGATTTCACCGTCAACGCCCTGTATTACAACATCTCGGACTTTTCGATCATTGACTACGCGGGTGGGGTCGATGATCTGAACAACGGTATGCTGCGCCTGCTCGGTGATCCGGAAACCCGCTATCGTGAGGATCCGGTGCGCATGCTGCGCGCCGTGCGGTTTGCCGCGAAGCTGGGTTTTCGCGTGGCCGCGGAGACCGAGGCTCCGATCGCCGAATTTGCACCGCTGCTGGGCGAGATACCGCCGGCGCGTCTGTTCGAGGAGACGCTCAAGCTGTTTCTCGGTGGCACTGCGGTCGGCAGTTTCGAGAAGCTGCGCCAGTACGAGCTGTTTACGCAGCTGTTCCCGGACACCAACGCCTGTCTTGCCGAACTGGACAACGAGTTTCCGCTCACCCTGGTTCTCAAGGGCCTGGAAAACACCGACAACCGGATTCGCGAGGAAAAGCCGGTCACGCCGGCCTTCCTGTTTGCGGTCCTGTTGTGGGAGCCGGTACGGCAACGGGCCGCGCAGCTGGAGGCCGCTGATGCGCCACCCTATCAGGCGATCCAGAAGGCCGCGGGCGAGGTGTTGGGCCGCCAGATAGAGAAGGTTTCCCTGCCGCGCCGCTTCAGTACCCCGATGCAGGAGATCTGGATGCTGCAGCCACGCTTTTCGCAGACCAGGGGGAAACGGCCGCTGAAACTGATGAGCCATCCGAGGTTTCGCGCCGCCTACGATTTCATGCTGCTGCGCGCCTCGGCGGGCGAGGCGGATCCGGAGCTTGCCGCCTGGTGGACCGCCTTTCAGGAGGGCAATGCAGATGCCCCACCGCCCACCGAACCGGGTTCGGCCGGTCGTCGGTCGCGCCGTGGCGGGCGGCGCAGGCGGCGCAAGCCTGCGACCGCGGGAGAAGGATGAGCGCTGCCAGTGTGCCGGCCTTTGTCGGACTGGGCAGTAATCTGGAACAACCCGCGCGGCAGGTGCGCACTGCGCTGCACGAGTTGAGCGAGCTGCCCGGCACCGGGCTGCTGAGGCATTCGCCGCTGTATCGCTCGGCCCCGCTGGGTCCCCCAGATCAACCCGACTATGTCAACGCGGTGGCCATGCTGAGTACCTCCCTGGACCCACATGCACTGCTCGATCAGCTGCAGGCGCTGGAGCGGCGGCATGGTCGGGTGCGCGGCCGGCACTGGGGACCGCGCACCCTGGATCTCGACCTCCTGCTGTTTGGTGAGCAGCGCATCGACAGCGTGCGCCTGAGCGTGCCACATCCGCAGATGCACAGGCGCGCGTTCGTTCTGGTGCCGCTGCATGATGTTGCACCGGACCTCCATCTGCCGGGCCAGGGTTCGCTGGCCGATCAGATCCGCGCCATGCCCGAGCACGGGTTGCGGCCTTTGCCGGTTGTTCAGGATGACTGATTCGCCGGCACAGACACCGGGCTTCATCGTGGTCGAGGGCCCGATTGGGGTCGGAAAGACCAGCCTGGTAAACCGGCTGTCGGAGAGTTTCTCCTGCCCCTGTCTGCTTGAGCGGGCGGAAGAAAATCCGTTTCTGGAGCGGTTCTATCAGGATGCCCGGGCCGCCGCCTTCCCGGCCCAGTTGCACTTTCTTTTCCAGCGCAGTCGGCAATTGGATCAACTCCGGCAGCGCGACCTTTTCGCCGCGGGCCTGGTGGCGGATTTCATGTTCGACAAGGATCGGCTGTTCGCCGAAGTGAATCTCGAGCGCGAGGAACTGGCGCTCTATGACGAGGTCTATTCGCGTCTGGCCATGGATGCCCCGCAGCCGGACCTGGTCGTGTATCTGCAGGCGCCGGTGGAGGTGCTGATGCAGCGGGTGCGCAAACGCAACCGGCCGCAGGAGAGGGCCTTGTCGCCAGACTACCTGGAGCGTCTTTCCGAAGCCTATTCACGCTTTTTCTATTTTTACCAGCAGGCCCCCGTGTTGATCGTAAACGCGGGCGAGATCAATCCGGTCGATCAGGACGCCGACTATCAGGCCCTGCTGCACGAGATCCGTCAGCCGCAGCACGGCAAGCGCTATTTCAACCCGTCACCGCTGGCGATACACTCGAACCAGATCGCCACGACAGACAGGGTGGTTCCAAAGGAGGACAGGTGAGCAAGATTACGATCAGCACGCTCAACCGCATGAAGGCTGCGGGAGAGAAAATCGCCGTCATTACCAGTTACGACGCCAGTTTCACCCAGCAGATCGAAAAGGCCGGGATGGACGTCATTTTGGTGGGTGATTCGCTCGGGATGGTGGTGCAGGGGCACGAAAGCACCTTGCCGGTTACCGTAGGCGACATGGTCTATCACACGGCCAATGTGATGCGGGTGAGTGAACGCGTGATGGTGGTTGCGGACATGCCGTTCATGAGCCACGGTTCCCCGAAGCAGGCCCTGGACACCGCCGGGCGACTGATGAAGGAGGGGGGTGCGCACATGGTCAAGATCGAGGGCGGCGCGCCGCAGCTCGATACCGTGCGTCACCTCACCGCGCGTGCGGTCCCGGTCTGTGGTCACCTTGGCCTGATGCCGCAGTCGATTCACCAGCTGGGTGCGTACCGGGTACAGGGCCGCGGAGACCATGAGGGGGAGCGTATCCTCAAGGATGCGGTCGGCCTGCAGGCCGCCGGCGCGCAGATGCTGGTACTCGAGTGTGTGCCCGCGCTGCTTGCGGAGGAGATCTCCAAGGCGCTGGATATCCCGGTCATCGGTATCGGTGCAGGCGTCGATACCGACGGTCAGGTCCTGGTTCTGTACGATATGCTGGGGATCACCCTGCATGGAACACCGAGTTTCGTGCATGACTTTCTCGCCGGGGCGGGGAGTATCCAGGGTGCCCTGGCAGCCTACGTCAAGGCGGTCAAGGCGGGTGAGTTTCCAGCCAGCGAGCACACCTTCACGTGATCACACTGCATGACATCGGCGCATTGCATGCGCAGGTCGACATCTGGCGGCGTGGCGGCAACGTGGCATTCGTACCGACCATGGGCAATCTGCATGCCGGACACCTGTCGCTGGTGCAGGAGGCGCGCAAGATCGCCGATCGGGTTGTGGTCAGCATTTTCGTCAACCCAATGCAGTTTGGCGCCGGTGAAGATTTTGACAGCTACCCGCGTACCCTGGCGTCTGACGCGGAGATGCTGGAGGGTGAGGGGACTGATCTGTTGTTTGCGCCGGCGGTCGAGGTGATGTACCCGAAGCCGCAGTCGGAACAGACCCGGGTCGAGGTTCCTGGCCTGTCCGGCCTGCTTTGCGGCGCCTGTCGGCCGGGCCATTTCGTTGGTGTCGCCACGGTGGTGTGCAAGCTGTTCAATATGGTGCAGCCGGATATCGCCCTGTTCGGCAAAAAGGATTTCCAACAGTTGATGGTGATCCGCCGCATGGTCGAGGACCTGGCGATGCCGGTCAGTATCGTGGGTGTCGACACCCTGCGCGAGTCCGACGGACTGGCGATGAGTTCGCGCAATGGCTACCTGGAGCCGCAGGAACGCGCGACGGCACCGATCGTGTACCGCGTGCTCAACGGGCTGGCGCAGAAACTGCGCGAGGGCAGCGACGACTACGCTGGCCTGCGTGAACAGGCCGCAGCCGAACTGGATGAAAATGGTTTCCGCACGGACTACGTGGCGATCCGGCGTGCCACGGATCTGCTCGAGCCGGCTGCCGGCGAAAAGGACCTGGTCATCCTGATCGCCGCCTATCTGGGCAAGGCGCGCTTGATCGACAATATCGAGGTGATGCGCTGATCATCCGGTGTTACGCATCCCGCTCGCAATCGCGTTGATGGATCTCAGCAGCGGGTCGAGGCTGGCCTCGCGATCGAGTTCCCGCGTGTCCAGCCCGCGATAGCGCTGCAGCAGCTCGAGCTGGATGTGGTTTAGCGGGTCGAGGTAGGGATCACGGCGGCTGAGCGAGGTCTTGAGCAACGGGCTGTCATCCAGCAGCTCGTCGATCTGCGCGACCCGGCTGATCCACTTGACTGTCCGCCGGTACTCGCTCTCGATCATGTCGAATACCTCGTCACGGGCCTCCTCATTGCCGCACAGCTGGGCGTATTCGCGGGCGATGTCCATGCGCGACTTGAACAAGGCCATCTGCGTGTTGCTGAGCAGGGCGCGGAAGAAGGGCCACTCCCGATACATCTCACGCAGCTCTTTGAGACGCTTCTTGTGTCCGGAGCAGCAATCTTCGAGGGCGCTTCCCAGGCCATACCAGGCCGGCAGGGTCTGGCGGGCCTGGGCCCAGCCGAATACCCAGGCGATGGCGCGCACCGAGGACTTGGAACGGTCACCTTTGGCGCGATGCGAGGGTCTTGAACCGATGTTCAGCATCGCGATCTCGGACACCGGTGTGGCTTCATAGAAGTAGTCCAGGAAACCGGGGGTCTGTTCGGTAAGTCGCCGATAGGCTGTCTCGCCCTGGTCCGCGAGCAGTTGCATGTTCGACTGAAAAGAGGCCTGGTCGGGCTTCGTCTTGCGTATCAGGCCGGTGCTGGCGCTGACCACACCGGTCAGTCCCACGCTCAGTTCGTAGATTGCCGTCTCGCGGTTGCTGTACTTGGAAGACAGCACCTCTCCCTGTTCGGTGAATTTGATCTGTCCCAGCAGGGTGCCGGCGGGTTGGGCAAGTATGGCGTCATGGGTGGGGCCGCCGCCGCGGCCGATAGTGCCGCCGCGTCCGTGAAACAGGCGGATGCGCACACCGCGTTCCCGGCCGATCGCAATGACCTTTTGCTGGGCGCGGTACAGCAGCCAGGAGGAGGCCACGATGCCGCCGTCCTTGGCCGAGTCCGAATACCCCAGCATCACCTCCTGCAGACTCTCGTGTCTGCGCAGCAGGCGTTGGTAGACTTTATGATCCAGCAACTCGGACATGACGGGTTCGATACGTGAAAGATCGTGGATCGTCTCGAACAATGGCGAGACGCCGACCCGGCACACGAAGGCGTCGCCCTGGCGCCCGCACAGCCCGGTCAGGCTGGCGAGAAACATCACGTGCATGACGTCGGAGGCCTCGTGGGCCATGGAGATGACATAGCGCCCGATCACGCGCGGGCTGATCAGGCGCTGCATCTCTTCGACGGTGTCAAAGACGCGCAAGACCTCCTGGGTCATGGCGCTGAGCGACGAACGGTCCGTGACGGCCGGTGGATTCTCGATCAGTTCTCCGAGCAGTTGCAGGCGCTGCTGCTCATTGAATGCAGCGTAGTCCTGCTCGATGCCCAATTGTGACAACAGTTCGCTCACCGCCTCGGTATGCACGGTCGACTCCTGGCGGATGTCCAGGCGCGCGAGATAGAAACCAAAGGTGCGGGACAGGCGGATAAGGTCCAGGAGCTCGTCGTTGGCGGCATTGCCGTCGCCGTGGCTGATCATGGAGTCACGAATCAGCTGCAGGTCGTGGATGAACTCATCCTCGCTACGGTAGCCCGCTACCGCGGGATCGACTGTCTGTCCGTCCAGCCGGGCCGTGGCGCGCTGTTCGGTCTGGCGCAGGCGCAGTCCCATGATGTAAAGCTTGCGCCGATAGGGCTCTTCCGGAAAACGCGCCGGCCATTCCTGATCGAAGCTCAGGCGGTATTCGTCATCGTCGCGCAGGCTGGCAAGAAACGCGGGGGAGGGTGAACAGAAGTTCTGCGACTGGGTCAATATACCGATCAGTTTGACCACCCGCTCGGTGTAGGCCTTGAGGATGGTGATGTGCTGGGTGAGGATCGCCTCACGGCTCGTCTCGGCGGTAACGTTCGGGTTGCCGTCTCGGTCACCGCCTATCCAGCTGCCGAATCGGAGCATCGCCGGCACATCGACACCGTGAAAATCCGGGTGGTCGTGATAGGCGCGGTTGATCGCACCCTCGAGCCGGCGGTAGACCACGGGAATCGCATCGAACAGCGATTCCTTGAAATGGTACATGCCCATGCGGATCTCGTGCCGGACATCGGGTCGGGAAGGGCGCACCTCGTCGGTCTTCCACAGCGCCTGGATGTGGGTGCGGAGATTGCGGGTATGGGTCTCCTTGTAATCCACGGCGGTCGGTGCGGCATCGAGAGCCTCGTTGCTCTCGAAGATGCGCCGCATCTGCAGCATGATCGAGCGCCGCTTGGACTCGGTGGGATGCGCCGTGAAAACCGGCATATAGCGGATTTCCTCGAGCAGGTCCTGTAGCTCGTCCGGATCGACTCCCATCTCGCGCAGGTCGCGCAGACAGGCGTCGAAAGAGCCCTTCCACAACACGCCACCCTGTGCGGCGATGCGCCGGCGCTGGCGGTGCTGGAAGCTCTCCTCGGCATTGTTGACCAGCTGAAAATAAACGCTGAAGGCGCGGATCACCGGTCGCAGGGCATCCGGCGAGAGTTTGTTGATCAGCTTTTTCAGGCGAGCCAGGCGGACCGGGTCCGGGTCGTCGCGCAGTTGCAGAAAGCCCTTGCGCAGGCGTTCCACGGTGCGCAACACGTCGGCGCCGGACTGGCTGCTGATGACATCGCCCAGCAGACGGCCGAGTAGATTGACCCTGCCGCGCAGGGCCTTGTCGTGTTTTACACAGGCACGGATGAATGGATCGCTCACAGGTCTGCACTCACTTGGCTTCAAAGCCGGTTTGCGGATGCGTGAAGCCACTCCAAAATGGCATGGCACTGGTATACTTTGGCAAATATGCAGCATTCCTGCCGTACAAATTCACCTCCTTATTCATTAATTTTTTGCGACGCTCTCTCATGCAGTTGATCAGTCACACGCCCGCGTGGCACGCCCTTGAAGAACACTGGAACGAATCAGCCGGATTGCGCATGCGTGATCTATTCGAGGAAGACCCCGGGCGAAGTGATCGCTTCAGCCTCGAGGTCTGTGACATCTACCTCGACTATTCGAAGAATCTGGTCACCGACGAGACCATGCGTCTTTTGATGGACCTCGCGCGTACCGCTGATCTCACCCACTGGGGCGACAGCCTGCTGCGTGGCGAAAAGGTCAACAATACCGAGGGCAGGGCGGTGCTGCACATGGCGCTGCGCAACCACGGTTACCGCGATTATCAGGTCGATGGCAGCGACGTGATGCCCGGGATCCGCTCGGTGCTGTCACGCATGCATACCTTCTCGGACGAGGTCCGGCAGGGGCGCTGGCTGGGCTACACGGGCAAGCGCATCACGGATGTGGTGAGCATCGGTATCGGCGGCTCGAGCCTTGGTCCGAAGATGGTGTGCGAGGCCCTGCACCCCTATCAGGATCCAACGCTGCGCGTGCACTTCGTCTCCAATGTCGACGGTGCCCAGTTGGCGCAGACCGTCAGTCGGCTCGACCCGGCCACGACCCTGTTCGTGATTGCCTCGAAGACCTTTACCACCCAGGAGACGATCACCAATGCCGAATCGGCGCGCGCCTGGTGTCTCGAGTCGCTGGGCGATGACACGGCGATCGCGCGTCATTTCGTCGCCGTGTCCACCAACCGCGAGGCGGTGACGGCGTTCGGCATCGACCCGGACAATATGTTCGAATTCTGGGAATGGGTCGGTGGGCGTTACTCGCTATGGTCGGCGATCGGGCTGCCTATCGCGCTGGCGGTCGGCATGGAACGCTTCGAAGAGCTGCTGAATGGTGCACAGGATATGGACCGGCACTTTGTCGAGGAGCCGCCGGAAACCAATATGCCGATCATCCTGGCGCTCATCGGCATCTGGTACAACAATTTCGGCGGCGCCGATACCCAGGCGGTGATTCCGTACGATCAGAACCTGCAGCATCTGCCGACCTACCTGCAGCAGGTCGACATGGAAAGCAACGGCAAGCGGGTCACGCGCGACGGACTGCCGGTAGATTACGACACCGGCCCGGTGATCTGGGGCCAGCCCGGGACCGACGCGCAGCACAGCTTTTTCCAGCTGATCCACCAGGGCACCCGGCTGATCCCGACCGATTTCATCCTGCCGCTGCGCAGCCACCACCCGATCGAGGGGCACCACGACAAGCTGGTCGCCAACTGTCTGGCGCAGGCGCAGGCGCTGATGCGCGGGCGCAGCGAGTCAGAGGCACGTGCCGAACTCACCGGCGGTGGTATCTCCCCCGGGAAGATCGACAAGCTGGTTCCGCATCGGACCTTCCCCGGCAATCGGCCCAGCAACATGCTGATGGTCGAGCAGGTGACCCCGCGCACCCTTGGCGCCCTGATCGCCCTGTATGAGCACAAGGTATTCGTTCAGGGTGTGGTCTGGGGTGTGGATTCTTTCGACCAGTGGGGCGTCGAGCTTGGCAAGCAGCTGGCCAGCCACATTCTTGCCGATTTTCGCGAGACGGCCTGTACCGCCGGGGTCGATTCATCGACCGCCAGCCTGATCCGCCGTTACCACATGGCGATGGTTGACGAAGAATAGGCGGAATAGGGGGGCGGACCACGTTTCACGCGGACGGGTCAGTCGCCTGATGCTTTATTCGGTCTGCCTGGTCGTCCGGGCTGCACCCGCCTGCCCATTGCGGCGATGACTCCTTCCCTGAATCGATCATTGCCGAGGGCGAAGTTGCCGTTGCTCGCCTGACGTATCAACTCGATCAGCCCCGCCCCATCGGGTGACGAAACGATTCCCGGTACGCCGCCCGGCGGGCGTCCGCGTTGCTCGCGAGCGCTTGGTGGCGGGCGTGATGAGTCACCGGAAACCGGTCGTGGCCCTGACCGTCCTGACCCGGGACAATCGGCCGTGTGCTCAACCGGGCCAACGTGGTCCATCCCCAATTTCCCGTCCAGTTTCCTCAATGACCGCACGGTGAATTCTGTTATCGGTTTTGACGTGTGGCGATGATGTCTGCAACCGGGTGACCTGGAAAAACTCAGCCCGACTTTTCGTTTGAGGGCTAAAAACGGTCTCCAGCCGGTTCCTCTGCGCGCCCTTGTGTTGCCTATGGGTCTGCACGACGCTAATTGCGACGAAAAAATTGACGCTGTTCACGCTTCCTGCCTTTACCCGGTGCAATGAGTCAGGGATTGACCTAAAAAGCCGCTATCGGTGTGGTTATAGCCTTCGCGGTCGTCGGCAACACCCGATTTCCGATCCGCCGCGAATCGAGAGATTGCCAACGCATGTTCCCGAGCGAGGACGGTGAATGAACACCCGGGACAGGCGTAAGTTGGAAGTGCGGAGGCAAAGGATTCTGTTACTCCTCAAACATCGGCGTTTCTGGTCGATACCGCTCAAATCGGATTGAAAATCTGTTTTTAAGGCCCTTTCCCAGTCGTGCCGGGAAACAAGTTCGAGATATTGCCGGCAGTCCACGACCGCGGGCACCAGAGGAGGAACACGAACATGATCAAGCATGCGATTCCGGGCAGCAGACTGCTGACATCGCTTCTGGCGGTAACCCTATTGTTTCTGGCTGGCGACGGTTTTGCCGCCGCGCTGAGCGTCACGACGTCCTTCTGGGACGTCAATAAGGGCCGCCTGGTGGTGAGGGGCTCAGGTCCGATTGGCGCCAAGGTGACGATAAGAAATGCGGGCGACAACAGCCTGATCGCGGTGAAGCGGGTCCGGAACGATGAAACGTGGCGTTACAGCAGCAGGTTATCTGAATTGCCTCCCTGTGAGGTGCGTGTCATCTCCGGTGATGAGGTCGACGAACGGTCGGTAAAAAATGCAGTTCCGCCTAACTGTGACAATGGTGCCGAGCCACCACCACCAGAGGTTCCGAACATCAGCATCGGCGACGTGAGCGTGGACGAGGGCGCCGGTAGCGCGATATTCAACGTGACTCTTTCCGCTGCCACCTCACAGGCGGTCAGCGTTGCTTATGCCACCTCGAACGGCGATGCTGTTGCCGGGGAGGACTACAGCGTCACCAACGGTACCCTGACCATTCCCGCCAACAGCACAAGCGGCACGATCGAGGTCGCGATAATCGATGATACGGCCGACGAGCCGGATCAGACCTTCAATGTTGATCTGGGCAATGCGGTCAACGGTACTGTCAGCGACAGCCGAGGTGTCGGCACCATCGTTGACAACGACGCCGCAGCGCCGCCGCCAACAGTGCCGGCTCCGGAAGTGTCCATCAACTCGACCAGCCAAAATTCCAGTGAAGCGGGTTTGGACCCTAATGCGCTGGGTCCCGTACCGGAGGCGCAGTTCCTCGGTAACAACAGCCACAAGGTTTTGGCGATCAACGATCTCGGCATGCACTGTGGCGATCTTGATACCCGTGTATCGAGCATCCTGCCGCCCTTCCAGGTGCTGTTGGCACAGGTCATCGAGCGCGGTGGAGCACCGAAACTGCTGGGCCACGATGACGCAGTTGTCACCTATTCGGCCGTATCCAATCCGAATGATCCCATCCTGGAAAATCCCAACGTCTTTACCGGTGTCGCACCGGACGGCAGCGTCTTCAAGACGAACTTCTGGGAAATTGCCTCCAAGGCCTATGGGCCTTTCTATCCGCCGGGTGTCCTGGATGCCTTTTACGATGCCGATCCGGACAAGAACAAGGATATCGGCCTGCCGGTACCCAATGTGGAGGTGTTGTACCTCGGTAACGGGGACCTGCTTGCCACGCAGCACGCCATGCCTGGCATGACCGCTCCGTATCTCGGCAATGATTCGCATGTAGCCGAGGAGTTCTATATCAACAAGCCGTTCTTCACGAACTTCCCGTTCGGCTACGTGGCCGAGGACCTGAATTGGTTCGAGGCGGCCGGCGTGCCGTTTGCCGCCTTCGATGACTTCGGCCGCGAGAACCCCTATCCGCTGGTGCGTGTCCAGGCGGACGTCGGGGGCAACACCGTGGCGACTACAGACACGGTACTGCCGATCTCCGGCGAGGCCAACTGTAAGAGTTGTCACTCCGCGGATGTTGAAGTCAGTGACGAAACACCGCATGCCGGCGCGGCGCTGAAAGACCTGGACGCGAGCGAGGTGGCTACGGCCTTCGATGACGATCCGGCCTATGGCGACCTGCCACTCAATGTCAGCATCGAATACGCGACCGACATCAATGTGCTGCGCCTGCATGACCAGA
>Ga0316201_10001254_pt1 | contig 16803 bp, 13 predicted proteins | sample CS6wburrow_MG_FD_204516 | JGI IMG/M metagenome (GOLD analysis project Ga0316201, IMG submission 204516) | Coastal sediment microbial communities from Delaware Bay, Delaware, United States - CS-6 worm burrow | ecosystem: Environmental > Aquatic > Marine > Coastal > Sediment | place: USA... | reverse complement strand
GCCTGGGATCGATTCCCGATGAAGTGATAATGCACACCGTAGGCCACGGCCCAGATCACCGTGAACCACAGGAGCCCCAACCACCAGTCGGGGAGCGGGTTGTCATATTCCTCGATGCCGTCGCTCTCGTCGGCATGGCCGAGCACCCGGTTCGTTTCCTTGCTCACCTGTCGACTCCCTCCTCGAAGGGCAGCAGAGCCGCGTCCTCGAACTTCTGCCTGTTCCTGGGCGTGTAGGCGTACCATACCCAGCCGAAGAACGCGACCATGAACAGAAGGGTCAGGATGGTAGCCATCCCGCCCATTCCAATGGATTCCGAAGCCTGCTGAATCACGGGATTCATCAGTACTCGATCCCCTGTTTCTCGAGCGCGGCACGGCCGTCCATTCCGAGTCGCTGCAGGTATGCGATCACCGCGATGATCGCCCTGTCCGCCTCGGACTCGATGCCGGCCTCACGAAGTCGTCTCACGATCTCGCCTCCCTGCCCGGCGAGGCTCTCTTCCACCCCGGCTATATCCGCATCGGTGTAAGGAGTTCCCGTCTTCTTCAAAGCGACCAGGGACGCCCTCACGTCGCCCGCGTCGATGCGATCCGTCAGGAGCCAGGAGTAGGACGGCATCACGCTGCCAGGCGTCGTGCTCCGTGGATCCCGCATGTGCTCGTAGTGCCACGCATCCGGATATTTGCCACCGATCCGATGCAGGTCGGGTCCGATTCGACGCGAGCCCAGCTGGAACGGGCGATCGTACTGGTACTCCCAGGCCCGCGACCATGGGCCGTAACGCAAGATCTCGGCACGCATCGGCCGCACCCACTGCGAGTGGCACAGGTAGCAGCCTTCGGCGACGTAGATGTCGCGGCCGGCCACCTCGAGCGCGGTATACGGCGTCACATCGGGCGAGACTTCCGGACCGGCCGGAGTGAACATCGGGACGATCTCCACGATGCCCCCGATGAGGATCGCGATCGTCGCCCAGATGGCGAAGTTCAGGATGTTGGCCTCGAACACCCGCCGGTGAAACTGCCCGTACTTCTTCTCGGAACCGTGGTTCTTCATTTCGTCAGCCATCGGTGCCTCGCGATCAGGTGGCCGGGACGGGCGCCGAGGCGTCCGTCGAGACCGACTCCGGTCCCCGGATGGTCTTGAACAGGTTGTAGACCGCCATCAGGGCGCCTACGAAGTAAAGCGTTCCGCCGAGCAGCCGCAGCCAGTAGAACGGCTCCAGGCGGTGAACGATGTCGATGAAGATCGGGTTGGCCAGCTGCCCGCCATCACCGATCGCCCGCCACTGCAAGCCTTCCATGAGGCCGGCGGCCCACATGGACACCGTATACAACACGATGCCGATGGTGGCGAGCCAGAAGTGCTGCGTGGCCATCATCGGTTTCGCCAGCGGCTTGTTCCACAACCTCGGAACCAGCCAGTACAGCACGGCGAACGAAAGCATTCCGTTCCACCCGAGGGCGCCGGAGTGCACGTGGCCCACCACCCAGTTCGTGAAGTGAGCCAGTCCGTTCACCGCCCGGATCGACATCATCGGGCCCTCGAACGTGCTCATTCCGTAGAAGCTCACCCCCACGACCATGAACTTGAGGACCGGATCGGTGCGCAGCCGGTCCCAGGCTCCACGCAGGGTGAGCAGGCCGTTGAGCATCCCACCCCAGGAGGGAGCCAGCAACACGATGCTGAATACCATCCCCAGGGTCTGGGCCCAGTCCGGGAGGCCCGAATACAGGAGATGGTGCGGGCCGGCCCAGATGTACAGGAAGATCAGTCCCCAGAAGTGAACGATCGACAGCCGGTAGCTGTAGATCGGCTTGTCCGCCGCCTTGGGAAGGAAGTAGTACATCAGCCCGAGGAACGGTGTCGTGAGGAAGAAGCCCACCGCGTTGTGCCCGTACCACCACTGTACCAGCGCGTCCGTCATGCCCGAGTAGATGGGATAGGAGCGCAGGAACGTGGCCGGCATCGCCAGGCTGTTGACGATGTGGAGCACGGCGATCGTGATCACGAACGACATGTAGAACCAGATCGCCACGTAGATGTGCTTCACCTTCCGGATCGCGATCGTGCCGAAGAAGTTGAAGGCAAAGGCAACCCAGATCAGGGTGATCGCAATGTCGATCGGCCAGATCAACTCGGCGTACTCGCGGGACTGCGACAGTCCCAGGGGAAACGTCACGGCGGCTGACACGATGATCAGCTGCCATCCCCAGAAGTGAATCTTCGACAGGGCATCGCTCCACATGCGCGTCTTCAGCAGACGCTGCATCGAGTAGTAGATCCCTGTGAAGCATATGTTGCCGCCGAAGGCGAAGATCACGGCGTTGGTGTGCAGGGGGCGAAGCCGCCCGAAGGTCGTCCAGGGCAGGCCCAGGTTCGCGGGCCACCACGCCAACTGCAGGGCAATGATGACTCCGACGAGCATGCCGACAGCGCCCCAGATGATCGTCGCGATCGCGAACTTCTTGACGATGTCATCGTCGTAGATCGCGGCGGGCACACCGGTACCCGCAGAAGCGGATTTTTCCATGTGAAACCCCGGAGATTTGTCTGGTTGAGACGGTCGAGCCAAGCGCATATTGTCATACCATGCTCAGGTATGAGCAAGCCCCGGTACTTTGGTACCCTATCTCAGCCCCTTCGGGGGACGTCGGATGATCTCATGATCGAACTCATCGCCGGAGCCGGCCTCGCGGGACTCATCGGAAGTATCCACTGCATCGGCATGTGCGGCTCGTTCGCCATCGCCTGTGGAGGAACGGCGCGGGAGTCGTTCTTCTGGCACGCCGGACGGCTCACCACGTACATGATTCTGGGCGCCCTGGCCGGTGCGTTCGGGGGCTCCATCCCGGGCCCCGGCTGGGTGGCCGGCGTCGTCTCCACCGTGCTCATCGTCTACTTCGCGGCGGTGCTCGCGGGACTTCTGCCGGAGCCGAAGATCAAGATTCCGGGCGTGCAGCGGGCAGCCAGCCACCTCATCTCGAAGCCGGAGGCCGGGGCGCGCTATCTCTTCGGGCTGGTAAACGGGCTGCTGCCATGCGGTCTGGTCTACGCCACGCTCAGCGTGCCCGTGGCGCTGGGCGAGCCGGCGGCCGGTGCGGCAGCCATGCTGCTGTTCGGACTCGGCACGGTTCCGGCGCTCGCGACCGTGACCTTCGGCCTGCGGAAGATCGCGTTCCGGGACATGCGGGTACGGCGGCTGCTGGCGGCGGGCGTGCTCGTGGCCGGATTGTGGTCGATCGGCATGCGCCAGGGCGTGATCGGATCGGGCCACGGCATGCAGCACGGGATGGACGGGGCTGACGCTCCGGCCATGGAACACGTGCAGCACGAGATGGCGCCGTCGCCCTAGCGCGGCTGCGAGCCCACGACTTCAACGCGGCGGGCAAATGATCCGGACCTCGATCTCACGCCGGCGGACCTGGTGCGTCCTGGCCCTGACGGTGGCACTTGGCCTCGGCGCCGTGGCGGATGCGTCGCAGGCACAGGCGCAGTCGACCACCACCGTACTGGTCGTTCGCCACGCCGAGAAGGAGTGGGAAGACGGCGATCCACCTCTCAGTGAGGTCGGTCGTGAGCGGGCCGATGCGTTGCTTCGGGTCGTTGAAGAATCCGGCGTGTCGGTGCTGTTCGGAACGCAGTACATGCGGACGATTCAGACACTCGAGCCGATCGCGGAGCGGCTGGATCTCGAGATCCTGGTTCACGAGGCCCGCGATTCGGAAGGGTTGGCCAGGCGGATCCTGACCGAGCACGCGGGCCGAGTCGTCCTGGTGTCCGGCCATTCCAACACGGTGCCGGAGATCGTGGCCGCTCTCGGAGCCCCCGAGCCCGATCCGATCGATGACCCCGAGTACGACAATCTGTATATCGTGTCGGTCGGTGCCGGCGGGGGTGCTGCGACCGTCCTCCACCTTCATTTCGGCCAGCCCGCGGACTGACCCTCATGGGACGTCGTTGCCCTCCCGCTCCGCCTCGAATCCCGCCTCGCACAACAGCTTGAACCGGTTCAGCACGTTCGAGGTGACCCGGTTGTGAATCGCCTCCCAGGTGGCTCGGACCGGGCGAATGCCGGACAGGAACCGCCGCCCGTGCGGATTGAACCCGACCGCGAAGAAGAGCTGGGTCGGTTCGATCTCGCCCCTGGCGGCGATCGCCGACCTGGCAAACACCGAGAAGATCCCGATCGGATACCCGCCCGTACAGTCCCACAGGAAGTAGCGGGCGTTGTCCACGTCCGCATCCCCTGGAACCGCCCGGGCGGTCCGCAGGTGCATTCGGAAGAGCGTGCCGACGCGACCCGCGGTGAGCGACGACAACATTCCGCCGATCGACTGTCCCAATAACACGACGCGGACGTCCTGGGGTCGGTCCTCCTCGATCTGCAGCGTGGCCACGTGGTTGGGCCAGTAGGGCGAGTCGCCCCTCCACCGTACGATCTCCTCGAACACGTACCGGACCGGCGCCTCGATTCCGATGCGGTGGATGTTCAGAACCGAATACTGCGTGACGTCGATCCCGACACGCTGAGCGATGCGCTGCGCGTAGTCCTCCCGAACCTCGTCTGACTGGAAATCGACGAGCGTGTCGATCGCGCCCTTGTGGAACAGGTAGCAGCGGATGTCGGCGGGCAAACTGCGAGTCACATCGGGCGCGGTGGTTGATCCAGTCACGGAACGGTGGCTCTCGCTGAGGCTTCGGCCCGACAACAGGGGGATTCCGGGAGGGAATGTGATCCGGTCTCGCTCGAGGGGCAACGCGTCGTGCGGAGTTAGATTGGACAGGGTCCCAGCGGTTCTTCATCGTGGGGCGCGGGCCTGACTCGAATCTGAGACCGACTCCATGGAACCTGGAACCCTATATACGCTGATCGGATACGTGGGCTCGGCACTGGTCGTCACCTCGCTGGCGATGCGGTCGATCCTCAAGCTCCGGCTGATCGGTCTCGCGGGAGCCCTCGCCTTCGTGGTCTACGGCTACCTGATCGGCGCGTGGCCCATCGTGTGGACCAACGTCGTCATCGTCCTCATCCACCTGCACTTCCTGCGGGAGATCCGGAAGACGGACGAGTACTTCAAGGTTCTCCCGGTCCGCACCGTGTCGAACTACCTGAGATACTTCCTGGATCACTTCGCCGAAGATATCGAGCGCGCCTGGCCCGGGTTCCAGTATAAGCCTGAGGAAGACACGCGGACCCTGTTCATCCTCCGCGATCTGGTCCCAGCAGGTCTGTTCGTGGCGAACGTGCTGGACGACGACACGCTGGAGCTCAAGCTGGACTACGCCATTCCCGGATACCGGGACTTCAAGATCGGACGCTACCTGTACGCTGGACACGTCCTCAGAGATCTTGGATACTCGTCAATCGTAGCCCACACGCAGGGCGATCGGGCGGCCGATTACCTGTCGAAGATGGGTTTCGAGCGACGGGCCGGCAGTGGCGATGCCTGGGACCGTACACTGGACTGAACGATCCCGCCCCCCTTTTTCCGTGCGCGATTCCCTGAAAAGAGTATACTGGTAGTAGAGACGTTTCTGGTGGTGCTCACTGGTCCCTCCTCCCGGTCCCCGCCGTTGCAGAGGTAGATGTCCGTGCGCCCGACGCAGGTCATACCGGGATGCTCGCGGACCGACTGGCCGACCTGGCTAGCCAACCACACCTCTACGGTCCCCAAACAAGTTCGTTTTGTCACAATCGGGTTCGCCCCCGCTCGTTTGTGCACGAGAAGGAGCGTCTCATGATCGAAGCAACGCTGCTGGTCCTGCTCAGCATCGTCACGATCCTCACCGTCTGGGTCGTATTCGGTGTCCTGGCCTGCGTGCTGGCGTGCGCCCTCAGCTGCAGCACCCGGGGAATATGCCGGAAGTTGAACCGAACCTGGGCCCACCATCACGGTTAAGCCGGGGCTGAACGACCGGAGCTTTTTGTACGAATCGGGGGGTGCCTGTACTATGTGCCCCCATGATATCCGTCTCCGGTCTCGCCAAATCGTACGGCGCCCAGCCGCTGTTCACGGACGTTTACCTCGAGCTCAACCGGGGTGAGCGATACGGGCTCGTAGGAGCCAACGGCTCCGGCAAGACCACACTCCTCAACATCATCAGCGGCCACGAGGAACCCTCGGCCGGATCCGTTTCCGTGCCGAAGAACGTGAAGCTGGGGGTCCTGCGCCAGGATCAGTTCATCTACGAGAACGAGGAGATCCTCGGGGTCACGCTGCAAGGAAACCCGGACCTGTGGCAGGCCATGGTGGCGAAGGAGGAGCTCCTCGCCGAAACCCACGGCGAGTTTGATGCCGAGCGGTTCTCCGAGCTCGAGGAGATCATTCAGCACCATGACGGGTACGCGGCGGAAGCGAGGGCAGCGGAGATCCTCGAGGGCCTCGGGTTCCCCACCAGTGCTCACCGGCAGCCTATGTCTACTCTCTCCGGGGGTTTCAAGCTGAGGGTCCTCCTGGCCCAAGCCCTGGCCGGTTCGCCCGATGCCCTGCTTCTCGACGAGCCGACGAACCACCTCGACATCCTTTCGATACGCTGGCTCGAGAAGTTCATCAGGGAATTCACCGGACCGGTCGTCGTCATTTCTCACGACCACCGCTTCCTGGACAACGTCTCGACCCAAACCCTGGACGTGGATTACCAGACCGTCCTGGAGTACCCCGGCACGTACAGCGACTTCCTCGTGTCGAAACAGGAGGAGCGCGAGCGCAGGGAGAAGAGTATCGCCAGCCGCGAAAGGGAGATCGCCCACCACCAGAAGTTCGTCGATCGCTTTCGGGCCAAGGCCAGCAAGGCCCGCCAGGCCCAGAGCAAGCTGCGGCTGATCGAGAAGAAGGCGGAGGGTCTCGAGGCACTTCCGACCAGTTCGCGACGCTATCCCAACTTCCGTTTCGAGCAGAAGCGTCACAGCGGTCGGGAGGTCCTGACCATCAAGGGCATCCGGAAGGCCTACGGCGACAACGAGGTGCTGCACGGCGTGGACCTGACCGTGGCCCGCGGAGACCGGCTGGCCATCATGGGGCCGAACGGGATCGGGAAGTCCACCCTGCTCAAGATCGTCATGGGCGAGCTGGAGCCCGATGCGGGCAGCGTGAAATGGGGATACGAGACACACCCCAGCTACTTCGCGCAGGACCACCAGGAGCAGTTCGAGAACCCTGACCACACCGCCGAGGCTTGGATCACGGGCTTCTGCCCGGGGAAGACCTACGGCTTCGTACGCGGCGAAATGGGCCGCGTGCTGTTCTCCGGCGACGATGGGAAGAAGAAGCTGGCCACTCTATCGGGTGGCGAAGCCGCGCGGCTCGTCTTCTGCAAGATCGCGATCGAGCAGCCCAACGTCCTGGTGCTGGACGAGCCTACGAACCATCTGGACCTCGAATCGATCGAAGCGCTCGTGGAAGCGCTCAGGGACTTCGAAGGAACGCTGATCCTCGTATCGCATGACCGCTGGTTCGTCTCACGTCTCGCGGATCGAATCGTCGAGATCACGGCAGAGGGAATACGAGACTACCGCGGCACGTACGAGGACTACGTACACTTCTGCGGTGACGATCACCTCGACGTGGATACGGTCGTTCTGAAGGCCCGTAGTCAGAAGAAAGCGGAGAAGACCGATCGCCGAAAGAAGGGCACTGCCGGTGGAAAAGCCGGTGCGACGGCCCGACGGTCAGCGGAAAGGAAGCTCGAAGAGATCACGGGCAGGATCGAAGCGACCGAGAGCCGGGTGGCCGATATCGACGCGCGTTTCGCCGACGCGACCTTCTACAAGACCACGGCCCTCGACGATGTGCGGGCACTCCAGGAAGAGCGCGCCCGGCTTCAGTCTGAGGTCGAGAGCCTGATGGACGAGTGGCAACGGGTCGAAGAGGAGCTGGGTTAGCCCGCCCCGAGCGCCATGGCCCTAGTTCCGGCGCTCCAACGCGTACAAAGACGAGATTCGTTCCGCCCGGAAGACGTAGAGCTGGTCGATTCCGGTCAACTCCCACCTTCGCTCGCCGCTGGCTGAAACCTCGACCACGCGACCGGCCCGTCCAAACGACACCAGCGCACCACCGTCCGGCAGGACATCCGTACCGCCTCCGACCGGGGTATAGGTATCCGGCGAATCGATGAACTCGAACAACAGCTCCGCGGTCTTGGCCTGCTCGTCGATCCGGTAGCGCACCAATCGGCTCGGGACCGCGTCCCCGTTGTCGAGCAGCTGGATCACACCCGGTTCCACGACCCGCACGCCGTGCTGCCTCTCGAAGCTCCCTTTCGGGTCGTTGACGAAGGTGAACTGGTTTCGGAGTCCGCCACCGAAGCGCCAGATCACGTCGCCGGTCTCGGCATCGATCTTCGTCACTTCGTCCAGTTCGCGGAACGACACCAGCAGGTTCCCGTCCGTGTCGAACGCGATCGCGTTCCCGTGCGTGACGTTGATCGCAGAAGCGCCGGCGATCGCTTCCGCACCCACATCGGTGATGTCGAAGTGATCGGCGGACCTCCACTCCCACAGCAGCGTCCCCGTGGCGCTGACGTGCTGCACCACGGTCCAGTCCAAAGCCACCTCGGGCAGCCCGCCGACGTCCGTGAGGTCCGCGATCCGCCTGTCGTGACACATCACCCAGTAGCTGCCATTCGCCTCCACCCGGATTTCATGGAATCGGGTCTCATCCCAGCCGACGCACGCCATCCCTCCCACCTGGCTGCCCAGCTCGTCCAGAACCCTGAACTCCTGCACCTCCGTGTCCCTTCCCAGAAGCGTGTAGGATCCGTCGGGATGCGCCTGGAAGCTGGTCAGCACCGGATCGGGTGACGTGACGTACCATACCACCCGGCCCGTATTGTCGATGATCACCGGTCCGCCGGGTGGTGAGAGCACGAGGAAGCCGGGAGCGGGAGCCGCGCCGACAGGAACGATCGACGGGAGCCAGTCGGGCAGCGATCCAGTCGTGTACGTGAGGGTGTCGACGACATCCGCAACGCCGTCCACGCTAAGCGTGATCTCGAGGGAGTACTCGCTCTCCGGATGGAGGCCGAGCACCGAAACGCTCGTGGTCGTCTCTCCATCGAAGGACACGGCGGGTGTCGCCAGCGACTCGTCACCAGCCCTCGACGCGTGTACGACCAGCTCGTCGTAGCCCGTTGCCGCGACAGTGACTTCCGCGCTGAGAACGTTGGCCCCCACACCGCTCACCTGGCCGGAGATGTACACCGGCTCGACGGGATCGGGGTCGGGGTCCGGACCGGGGCCGGGACCGGGGTCGGTCGCTCCATCGTCACCACACCCCAGTGCCAGGAGAACCACCAGCCCCAGCCAGAGTTGTCTACCAGCGAATATCGTCACGACAGATTCACCTGTGCCATTTCCGGTTGCATCCGAATCCCGCATGGACCCGGGGAAACGCAACGTACCCGCGCGGGCAAGGCTTCGCCTCATTTCTTCAGGACGCCCACCCGCACGGCGGACGGCCGGGTCGCATCGTGGTAGATCCGATGCGTTGCCTTCTGGAAGTCCTCCTCGTCGGCTTCGTAGATGTTCACGAACGTTTGCGGATTCCGATCCACCAGCGGGAACCACGAGTTCTGCACCTGGATCATGATCCGGTGCCCCGGCTTGAACGTATGCAGGATGGCGGGGATCTCGAACGTGACCTGCGTGACTTCGCCCGGCGCGAACGGTTCGGGGTGCTCGAAGCTGTCCCGGTACCGCCCGCGCAGGATGTCGCCACGCACCATCATCTGGTACCCGGCCATCGGGACATCCTTGTCGTTCTCCGGATAGTCTTCGAGATCGTCCGGGAACACGTCGATGAGCTTCACCACGTAGTCGGCGTCCGTGCCCGTCGTGCTCACCAGCAGGTCCACGATCACCGGACCGGCGAGGGTGACGGCCTCGTCTAGGGGCTCCGATTCGTAGACCATGACATCCGGCCGGCGGGCCGCGAAACGCTGGTCGTCCGTCATGTACTCGCGGGTGCGCCTGAGGTGCACGTCCTCGGTGTACGGAACCGGTTTGTCGGGATCGGCCACGTACTCGTCGAAGCTGTCGCCGGCGGGAGGCGGCTCGAAGGCCAGCCCGCCGCCCGGCTGCAGGTACAGCGCGAAGGGCTCGAGCCCTGGCGGCGGCCAGGTCTCGAACTCCCGCCACTCGCCCGAGCCCGAGTCGAAGATGGTCGCCTCGGCGAGCGTCATCTCGCCCTTGTCCTTCAGGTAGTAGTTGAAGAATTCCATCTCCATCTGCTTGTAGCGCTCGGACGTGTTGGCACCCCAATGCACGTTCCCGAGGCTCGCACCGTCGTCCCACGCCCACTGCCCGTGGTACCACGGCCCCATCAGGAGCCGGTTGTCAGCGTCCGGATTCTGCGCCTCGATCGCCCCGTACACGGCGTACGGACCGTACGAATCCTCGGCATCGAAGAGACCACCGACCGTCATGACGGCCGGTGTCACGTCGGTCAGGTGCGGCAGCGGGTCTCGTGCCTGCCACCACTCATCGTAGTCCGGGTGATCCATCACCTCCGACCAGAACTTGATGCTGTCCCCGAAGAACTTCGCTTCGACATTCTTGATCGGGCCGAGCCGCAGGAAGAAGTCGTAGGAGTCCCGGTTCGGCCATTGGAACTGGGCGTTGCCCCTGCGGGTCGGCTCCGGCCGGGGTCGGCCGAAGGACGAGTAGAAGGAGAACGCGTCCATCAGGAAGAACGCGCCGTTGTGATGGAAGTCGTCTCCTATGAACCAGTTCGTGACGGGAGCCTGCGGCGACACGGCTTTCAGCGCCGGGTGAGCCCCCGGAAGCGACATCGTGGCGTAGAAACCAGGATACGATACGCCGAAGATGCCCACCCGCCCGTTGTTGTGCGGGACGTTGTTCACCAGCCATTCGACGGTGTCGTAGGTGTCGCTGCTCTCGTCGATGTCTTCGGGCGATTGCTTGTCCGGATTGTGCGGCCGCACGTCCACGAACTCGCCCTCGCTCATGTACTTCCCTCGCACGTCCTGGAACGCCAGGATGTATCCGGCTTCGACGAGGTCGGCGAAGACGCCGACGAAGAAGTTGAATCGATCCTCACCCGCGGGCTCGGAGTTGTACGGGGTCCGCATCAGTAGAATCGGGTACGTCTGCGTCGTGTCCTTGGGAACGTAGAACGATGTGAACAGCCGCACACCGTCGCGCATCGTGATATAGGTCTCGGTCTTGGAGAGACGCTGCATGGACCATTCGATGCTGCCGCGAGGCGCCGCCAGCTCTTCGCGCCCGAACACCAGGTCGAAGCTCTGCCCGCCCTGGCTGAACGTCCCGGTGATCTTCGTGAACGCCGGGTCAACGGCTCCTTCGTAACTCACACCTGCCGCGGCGAGCCCCCAGGTGACCACGCCATCGGACACCGCGAAGTCGACAGGGACTCCCATGGCACCCTGGTCGGGCACGTCCATCGTCGCCGTATAGCCGTCCTCGGCGGCGCTCACGTGCAGCGTGAACACCAGGCCAGCCGCTCCGACGTCCATCACGCCGTGCCAGTCGCCGGTCACGTCCTGGGCGAGGGCGACGGTCGGCCACGTGAGAATCAGTGCAAACAGAATCAGAAGGCGGCCGGCGGAGGCCCGGCTTCGAGTCATACGGGGAACCATGATACAGACCTCACTGTTGGCGTCTGCGCGAGCGAGGGGAGGTCGCTCGCAGCGAGGAAGATTGGGCCGATCGGTGTCCGGTGTCGGCAATCGGCTGCGCATAACCCAGTAGACGATGAACCAGTCGCGCAGGTTTCGATGCAGAAGGAATACGACCATGCCGTTTCAGCCGCACCATCAGAGGTCGCGGCACGGGCAGCCTGACCGGTCGAGACGAAACGGCTGACGTCACGACCCGCGTCTCACGTCCAGCCAACCCGTGATCTCGGCCGGAGGCGGACAGCGGCCATACAGGTAGTCGTCCGCCGCCAGCGCCATCCGACGCGCCAACCCTGACCGTCGGATCAGCAGCCGCACGGAATTGTGCATCAGGTTGTCCGGGTGCGAGTAAGGACAGGCTGACATGCAGCGCGCGCAGTCCGTCCCGATCCGACTCCAGTACGTGAAGCAGCTCTCCGAGTCGATCTGCCAACGCAGGGCCCCATCGATCTCCGAGCGCGGACCGCGCGCGATCGACTGGCTCGGACACACGTCGGCGCACTTCTCGCAGATGGTGCAGAAGTCGAGCACCGAGTGCTCGGGTTCGCGGACATCGACCGCCAGCGGCAGGTCCGTGGTCACCACGGCGATCCTCACCCGGGGACCGAGATTCGGAGTCATCAGCAGGCCCATCCGGCCGATCTCGCCCAGGCCGGCGTCGCGAGCGACCAGGGGGCAGACGACCCGGTAGTTGCCGTCGATGTGCGCCCGGGCGGGATACCCCAGGTTCCGGATGAACTGCGCCAACTGCACGGCGATGGCCCCCGAATCCATGTACTGCTGGGCCGACTCCATCACGGTGGGCCCGCGCGGAGCCCGGTCGATCATCTCCTTCGACATCTCGACCGTGAGGGCGATGGCATACTTGTGATCGAGCCGCACGGGCTGGCCGTACTGCTCCCCTCTTCCCACGGTGGTGTACTTGTGGTAGTCCCGAAGCTCGGTGATGCCGACGTTCACCGCCCCCAGCTTGACCGTCCAACCCCTGATGAAGTCCGATATCGCGCTCGGGTCGGCGACCTCCCGCTCCGGGGCGACCGGTCCGTCCACCACCGAGTGCAGTTCGGCGATGGTCTCGAAGCTGGCATCCGCCGCGGCGAACATGAACGGGTCGTAGTACGAAGACCCCGGCTTCAGAAGGCCGGGCTCGGCGCGGAAGCGATCGTCCGGTTCCCGGTTCTCGGGTCTTTCCGAGTAGTAGGCCTCGAACCGCTCGGTACCAGGCTCGAGGCGAGCGCGGGAGAACATGATGTCCCGCTCATCGATCCGAGTCGTGGGAGTGTCGTTCTCGGCCAGGTGCTTCGAACCCGTCGGGACCAGCAGAGCGATCGCCCCCAGGACCGTCAGTCCCAGGAGGACCACGCCGCTGGACTGGCCGGCGTTGCCCGGAACGGCCGTCACGGCAAGGAACGGCAGCGGCGCCATCAGGGCCAGCCCGAACAACCGCTTGGCAGCTCTTGGCTCGTCCTCACCGATCGACTCGACCGCCGCCCAGGCCAGGGCCGCGAACAACGCGGCCCCGACCACTATGAGCAGCAGATCCAGGGTGATCACGGCAAGTGCTTCACTCAGAAGTTACCGGGAATCCACGCGCCCGCATCAACGCGTCCACCGTTGCGTCCCGCCCGCGGAAGGCCCGATACGCGTCCGCCGGGTCCACGGCGTTGCGCACCGCGTACAGGTGCTCGACCATCAATGCTGCGACCTCGGGATCGTAGAATCCGCCGGGCGCCTCGGCGAAGGCTTCGGCGGCGTCGGCGACCAGCACCTCGGCCCAGTCGTAGCTGTAGTAGCCCGCGGAATAGCCCTCTCCCGAGAAGGCATGCGTGAAGTGAGGACTCCGGTGCCGCATGACGATTTCACTCGGCAATCCGAGCTCGGCCAGGGCTTCCCGCTCGAACGCGTCTACGTCGAGACCGGACGGATCCATGGTGTGGTACTTCATGTCCATGATCGCCGAGGCGGTGTACTCGGTGGTCTCGAATCCCTGGTTGAACGTGGCCGCGTTCCGGATCTTGGCAACCAGCTCGTCCGGAATGGGCTCGCCCGTGTCGACGTGAACCAGGTAGTCGTCGATCACCTCGTCGGTCTGCAGCCAGCGTTCCATGAGCTGTGACTGGAGCTCGGTGTAGTCGCGTACCCCCCCGTTCAGGGTCGGATAGGCCACGTTGGAAGACAGGTAGTGCAGCGCGTGCCCGAACTCGTGGAACAGCGTCTCGGCGTCATCCCACGAGATGAGGACCGGTTCGCCCGGGGCGCCCTTGATGAAGTTCGAGTTGTTCGACCCGAGCGTGGTCTTGAGGCCGTCGTAGGTCTCGTGGCTGCGGTACGTCGTGGCCCACGCGCCGGAGCGCTTGCCCGGGCGGGAAAACGGATCCAGATACCACACTCCCACGTGCTCCCCGGAGTTCCGGTCCGTCACCTCCCAGACCGTTACATCCTCGTGCCACACCGGCACCGACCCATCGGTGATCTGTGAGAACTCGAACTGGAACAGCTCGCCCGCGACGAAGTGCATCGCGTCGATCAAATTGGCCAGCTGCAGGTACTGCTTCACCTCGTCGGAGTCCAGGTCGTACCTCGCCTGGCGCACCTTCTCGGCGTAATACCGGTAGTCCCACGGCTCGATGGTGATGTCGGCGCCCTCGGCGTCCGCGATGGCCTGCATGTCGGCCACCTCTTCCGCGACCCTGGCCGTGGACGCCGCCCACACGGCTTCCAGGAACTCGAAGACCCGGTCCGGCTCCTTCGCCATGCGGTTTTCGAGACGCCACGCCGCGTAGTTGTCGTAACCGAGCAGCTGGACTCTCTCGTTGCGCAGCTCGAGGATCCGCCGAATCAGAGCGTTGTTGTCGTGTTCGTCGCCGTTGTCCCCGCGGCTGTAGTAGGTGCGCCAGACCCGCTCGCGCAGGTCGCGCTCGTCAGAGAAGGTGAGGAACGGGTCCATCGACGAACGGGTGTTGGTGATGGCGTACTCGCCTTCGTGTCCGCGATCTGCCGCTGCCGCGGCCGCCGCGGCCACGAACGCCTCCGGCAGTCCGCTGAGCTGGTCCTCGGACAGATACGTGACGTAGCCCTCTTCGTCTGCCAGCACGTTGTTTCCGAACTGCGTATGCAGCTCCGCCAGCTCCTGATTGATCTCCCCGTAGCGCTCTTTCGCCTCGCCCTCGAGCGTCGCGCCGTTCCGGGCGAAGCCGTCGTACACCAGCCATGCCAGGCGCTGCTGGTCGGGTCGCAATTCGTCTATCTCATCGCTCTCCCAAACTGCACGGATGCGATCGAACAGGGCTGCGTTCTGAGTGATCTTGGTCCGGTGCGCAGCCAACCTTGGCGCCATCTCCATCTGGATCTCACGGAACTCCGGCGACGACATGTTGGAGCTCCAGATGCCACGATACGTCCCCGCCCGATCGAGGTCCTTTCCAACACCCTCCAGCGCGACGATCGTGTTCTCGAAAGTGGGAGGCTCGGGGTTGTTGGCGATCGCTTCGATCTCGGCGAGCTCCAGTTCCATGCCCTTCTCCAGGGCCGGCTTCACGGCTGCAAGATCCATCTTGTCGAAGGCTGGAACACCGCCGAATGGGCCGGTCCACTCCGCCAGCAGCACGTTGTCGCTCAAGTCGGTCGCCTCGTAGTCCGGGGTCTGTTCGCCGCACGCCGCCAGCAGCAGAGCCACCGGCAGGGTCAGGAACGTGGCTGAGTATCTTCGCATGGCCGGAAGCCTCTGATCAAAGGTCGTCCTCAGGATCACGGTGAACCCATTCTAGTGCCGCAAGGGACATTCCAACTGCAAAGCATGCCACGCTACGTCGCATCTCTTTATAAAATTGATATTTACGAGACTGTGGCCGCTTTCGGTGTCTGACCCGACGGGACGCAACGACCCGAAGTGCGGTGCTGGATGCTGGCGCAGAAGGACCCGCGCGTGGTGGAACACCTCAAGCAGATGTAGGGGGAATCAGGGGCCTGACCGACGGCCTCAGACCCTTCAGCCGGGGCTCAGTCAGCCCCCGGTTCGGCCTGACCTACGGTCTGCAAGCGACGCGCTTCGTCCGGGTTCTCGACGTAGTCCGAGTGGCAGGCGGCCTTGCCGTCGTCGGTCTCGGGCACGCGTTCCAGCGTCTTCGTGGCCAGTCGATGGATTTCCTCCGGCGACAACACACCGCGCTGCTCCAGGATCTGGCGCTGTTCGGACGTAAGGGCCGCGCTCTTCATGACCTTCTCGCGTACGTACTCTTCGTCCTTCCCTGACGCGAACTCCTGGATTTCCTTGCTGATCCGCACGCTGCACCAATCGTGACCGCACATGGCGCAGAAGTCCGTATCGACATCCAGGTCCTCGTCGTGCAGAGCGCGAGCCGTATCGGGGTCGAAGCTGAGCTCGAAGTGCTTCTCCCAGTTCAGCGCGGCCCTGGCTTTCGTGAGCTCGTCGTCCTGGTCGCGAGCGCCCGGGATTCCGAGCGCCACGTCCGCCGCGTGCGCCGCGATCTTGTAGGCCACGCACCCCTGCTTCACGTCGTCCTTCTTCGGGAGGCCGAGGTGCTCCTTCGGCGTCACGTAACACAGCATGGCCGCGCCGTGGTAGGCCGCAGCGGTGGCCCCTATGCAACTCGTGATGTGGTCATAGCCGGGGAAGACGTCGGTGACCAGGGGTCCGAGTACGTAGAACGGAGCGCCATGACACAGGGTGCGCTGGAGCTTCATGTTGTACTCGATCTGGTCGAAGGGAACGTGTCCCGGGCCTTCGACCATCACCTGGCACCCCTTGGCCCAGGCCCTCTCGGTGAGTTCCGCGAGTGTCTCGAGCTCGCGCAACTGCGCCTCGTCCGTGGCGTCGGCCAGCCCGCCTGGCCTCAGACCATCGCCGAGCGAGAAGCTCACGTCGTACTCCCGCATGATGTCGCAGATGTCGTCGAAGATCTCGTACATCGGGTTCTGCTTGTCGTGCACCAGCATCCACTTGGCGAGAAGCGATCCGCCCCGCGACACGATGCCGATCAACCGGTCCTGAATGAGCGGCAGGTGCTCCCTGAGAACCCCGGCGTGAATCGTAAAGTAGTCCACGCCCTGTTTCGCCTGGTGCTCGAGCGTCTCGAGAATCCAGTCATACGACAGGTCCTCGATCCGGCGGCCGATGATCAT
>Ga0316201_10001253_pt1 | contig 16809 bp, 14 predicted proteins | sample CS6wburrow_MG_FD_204516 | JGI IMG/M metagenome (GOLD analysis project Ga0316201, IMG submission 204516) | Coastal sediment microbial communities from Delaware Bay, Delaware, United States - CS-6 worm burrow | ecosystem: Environmental > Aquatic > Marine > Coastal > Sediment | place: USA... | reverse complement strand
GCATGCCGAGGTATTGCGCCGAAGCGCCCGTGCAGATAATGAGCGCGTCGCAGGTGTACTGCTGGCTGTCACCCTTGAGTTGAAAAGGGCGCTGACTGAGGTCGACCTGGGAGATGTGGTCGAAGATGATTTCGGTATCGAAGCGCTCGGCATGCTGTTGCATCCGGGTCATAAGGTCAGGACCCTGGACGCCGTCGTTGTCGCCGGGCCAGTTGTCCACGTCGGTCGTGGTCATGAGCTGGCCGCCCTGTTCCATGCCGGTGACAAGCACCGGGCTGAGGTTGGCGCGGGCGGCGTAGACTGCTGCGGAATAGCCGGCCGGACCGGATCCCAGAATCAGCAGTCGGCAATGCTTGGTATCGCTCATGCATTTGTCTCCTGGTTAATGAAGGCTTCGCCGCGCCGGGCTGCAGATTGGCGCGGGATGGCGAAGCGAACTGGCGGGCAATACTATAGGCAACCCGGTCTGGAGGTAAAACCATGAGTTGTTGTGTGGGCGTTGCCAGGGAGATCAAACCGCTGGAGGGCCGTTTCGCAATTAACTCGGCAGCACCGCGTGTATTGCGCCGGGCCCAGGTTGCACAGACGCAGCCTGAGAGCCTGGTCATCGGTACATGGCTCGCGCAGGACGGGTGCATTGAGACGGTTTGCGCAAGCACTTACGATGCGCGCAGCCGCATGGTGGAAGGAGGGTGCATTCTTGCGCGGCCGGCGTGGCCGGTCCGGTGCCGCGTCACCCGGGCGCTGTTTGCGGCCATCTGATGACTGTCTCTCTTCGTCGGCCTGTGAGATAATTCGCAAATTACCTGCAGAAAACTTTATAAAATATTGTTTAATATCATTTATTTGGTGTTTTAGAAATGCATGCATCGCTAAACAGGCGACTCAAGGAAGGGGCGTTCCTGCTGCTGCTGGCAATAGGCGTCTATTTCCTGATGGCGCTCTTCTCGTACTCCCCTAACGATCCCAGCTGGGTGTTCGAGAGCGCCAAACGGCACGCCGACAACGCCGGCGGGGTTGCGGGTGCCTGGGCGGCAAGTGTGCTGTTCATGTTGTTCGGCAAGGTTGCGTACCTGTTTCCCTTGATGATCGCCTGGGGCGGCTGGCTGATGTTCCGTGAGCGCGATGAAGAGAACCACAGCGTTTACCTGCGCATTGCGCGGTGGGGTGGATTCCTTCTTATCGTGCTTACCGCCACCTCGCTGGCCGCACTGCATTTCGGTGCCGCAGACGAACTGCCGGAAGGCCCGGGCGGCATCATTGGCAGCATGATCGGCAGCTCGGGGAAGGCGGTGCTGAATTCCGACGGTGCCAGCCTGCTGCTGCTTACCCTGTTGCTGGTGGGTTTTACGCTGTATACCGGCGTGTCCTGGCTCGCCGTGATGGATGGTCTGGGTGGTTTCGTTCTCAATGCCTGGCGTCAGGGCGTCATGCTTTTCGGCAACCTCGCGGAAAAGCGGGAGGCCAGCCGGATGAAGCAGGAGCGGCAGGACGTCGTCAAAAAAGAACAAGAGCGCACCCGCAACAGGCCACCACCGATAATCGAGAAGAAAGAACCGACCATCAGGTCGAGCGTGCGGGTCGAAAAGGAACGCCAGATGACCCTGCTCGATCCCGAACCCAATACCGAACTGCCACCGCTCGGCCTGCTCGACCCGCCACAGAAGAGTGGCAAGGGACTTTCGACGGAGGCCCTGCAGGCCATGTCGGGGCAGGTCGAACGCAAACTTGCGGACTTTGGCGTGATCGCCGAGGTTACCGCAGTGCACCCCGGGCCCGTGGTTACCCTGTTTGAACTGCAACTGGCGGCGGGTACCAAGGCCAGCAAGGTCACCAATCTCTCGAAGGATCTGGCGCGCGCCTTGTCTGTCGTATCGGTGCGTGTGGTCGAGGTCATCCCGGGCAAAACAGTGATCGGCCTCGAGATCCCCAACGAATACCGTGAGACGGTCTATCTCAGCGAGACCTTGCGTTCCGAGGCTTACGATCGGTCCAAGTCGCCGCTCACGCTGGCACTGGGAAAGGACATCGTCGGTGAGCCGGTGGTTGCCGATCTGGCCAAGATGCCGCATGCGCTGATCGCCGGTACCACGGGTTCGGGTAAGTCGGTGGCGGTCAACGCCATGATTCTAAGCCTGTTGTACAAGGCAACGGCGGAAGAAATCCGCCTGATCATGATCGACCCGAAGATGCTCGAACTCTCGGTCTATGAGGGCATACCGCACCTGCTCACCCCGGTGGTCACCGACATGAAGGAGGCGGCCAACGCACTGCGCTGGTGTGTTGCCGAGATGGAACGTCGCTACCGTCTGATGGCCTCGCTGGGGGTGCGCAACATCGCCGGTTACAACAAGAAGGTCAGGGATGCGGTCAAGGCGGGTGAACCGATCAAGGATCCGCTGTTCAAGCCTGAGCCCGATCCGATCACCGGCGATCTGCCTGAGATACCTGACCTCCATCCCATTCCTTACATTGTGGTCGTGGTGGATGAGTTCGCCGATATGATCATGGTGGTCGGCAAGAAGGTCGAGGAACTGATCGCGCGGCTGGCGCAGAAGGCGCGTGCGTCCGGCGTCCACCTCCTGCTTGCCACACAGCGCCCCTCGGTCGATGTCATCACCGGCCTGATCAAGGCGAACATTCCGACCCGGATCGCGTTTCAGGTCTCGTCCCGCGTGGATTCGCGCACCATCCTCGATCAGATGGGGGCCGAGGCACTGCTCGGTCACGGCGACATGCTGTACCTGCCGCCAGGCACCAGCATCCCGCTGCGCACGCACGGCGCCTTCGTCGACGATCACGAGGTCCATCGGGTGGTCAGCCATCTCAAGCAGAGCGGCGCGCCGAACTACGTCGATGAAATTCTGCAGGAACCAAGCGAGGCGATCCCCGGTCTATCGGCCGAGGCCTCCGGTGTCGACACCGAGGACCAGGACCCGCTGTTCGATGAGGCCGTACAGATCGTTACCGATTCGCGGCGTGCCTCGATATCTGGGGTGCAGCGGCGGTTGAAGATCGGTTACAACCGCGCCGCGCGTCTGGTCGAGGAGATGGAACGGATCGGAATCGTCAGCACGGCCGATGAGCGTGGTAACCGTGAAGTGCTGGCACCGCCACCGGTAAAGGACTGATCTTGTTAAGACTGAGCGTGTTTATTTTTATACTGGCGATGCACTTCGCCGTGTCGGCAGCGCCGGGTCCTGGCCGTCAGGCCCTGGATGATTTCCTCGACGGGCTCTCGACCCTGCAGGCGAAGTTTGAACAATCGGTGCTCGACACCGAGAACGCCACCACCGGGCAGATGCACGGGCTCTTCCTGCTCCAGCGCCCCGGAAAATTCCGTTGGGACTACGTGGTGCCGCGACAGCAGATCATCCTGGCTGACGGGCGCGACGTCTGGATTATCGAGGAGGACCTCAAGCAGGTTACCCGTCATTATCAGAAGTGGGCACTCAAGGGCACGCCTGCCGCCTTTCTCGCCATGGATGCGGCGGTGGAAGATGATTTCGAGATTGTCGAGATTGGCGAACGCATGGGCATGCAGTGGCTGGAGCTCATACCGCGTGACCAGGAAAGTGATTTCAATCGCGTCCTGCTGGCCTTTGCGGACAAACAGCTCCGGCGCCTGGAGCTGAACGACAAGTTCGGTCAGATTTCACGGTTCAGCTTCTACGATATGCAACGAAATGTACCCATCGATTCGCGGCTGTTCGTTTTCGAGGGCCAGGACGACTGGGACGTGCTGCAGGGCGACTGAGCCCAAGCAGGACAAACTGCAACTCCGAAAATGAAAGCTGAAGCTATACAAACGCTTTCCATGATGCTGCAGACTTGAATCTGCCGTTCCGCCTTCAAGTAATTTGCAGGTGAAGACCCGATGCCGATACGCCGACCAAGATGACAGCTCACTCAAATACCGCAACCCTGGTGCACCGCGCACGAGAGTTTGCGACGCAGGCACACCGGCGGATTGACCAAAGACGCAAGTATTCCAAGCAGGCCTACGAGGTACATCTGAAGGCCGTGGCGGACCTCGTCGCCTCGGCGACCGACGATCAGGAGATGATTGCCGCTGCCTGGTTGCATGACACAGTCGAGGATACGCCTGCCACCCTGGGGGATATCGAACGTGAGTTCGGCAGCGGCGTAGCGCAACTGGTGGCCGATCTCACCGACGTAAGCCGGCCGGGCGACGGCAACCGGTCGGTACGCAAGGCGATCGATCGAGCCCATACGGCCCAGGCCAGCGTGCGGGCAAAAACCGTCAAACTGGCGGATCTGACCGACAACTGTCGTGATATCTGTGAACACGATGAACGTTTCGCGCGTGTTTTCATGGTCGAAATGGCGGCTCTGCTGGAAGTGCTCCGCGAGGGCGATCAGCGTCTATACAAAAAAGCCGAGACGACGCTGGAGAGATGCACCAAGCGCCTCGCACTGCGGCAGGGTCCGCAGACGATGCCGTCGATCGGCGAACAGGCATCGGATCTATCCGAGGGAGATCGCGAATTCGCGGCCCGTAACCGACGTGCCTTGCGCCTGTTTATGCGGGCATTCTCGGCGCAGGATATCGCCGAACCTCTGCGTTCCTTCGATGCCGAGTTCGATGCCGACAGGATAGCCGACTACCTGAAAGACCGCGGGCGCCAGGTTGCGGGATTGCGCGAGTCGGGGCACGTGAAAGGCTACGTGAGGCATCACGATCTGGGCGACGCTGCGGGGCATGACTATATGCGCGGCTTCATGAGAGATCAGGTGATCGAGGGTGACGCATCCCTGGCTGACGTGGTGCTGGTGCTGACTCGCCATGACTACTGCTTCGTGCGGGTGCTGGATGATATAGCCGGTGTGATTTCCCGGGGGGAGATGCAAAAGCCGGTCGTGCGGATGTGGTTGTTCGGGTTTATCACCACCATCGAGATGACGCTGCGCGAGCGTACGATGTTGCGCTGGCCCGATGGTTCCTGGACGGAAAAAATTACACCATCACGTCTACACAAGGCGCAGTCCTTGCGCGACGAGCGCCAGCGGCGCGGGCAGGAGTGCGAGTTGCTCGACTGTATGCAGCTGTCCGACGTGGCCAAGATACTGCTGGCCGTGCCGGAAGAGCGTGTGGCTTTTGGGTTCGATTCCACGGCGGCGGCAAAAAGGGTGGTCAAGGAGATGGAGTCGCTGCGCAACAATCTCGCCCATGCGCAGGATATCGTTACCCATGACTGGGCACAGATTGCTCGCATGGCACGAAATTTAGAGAACCTGGCAAAGAGCGCGTAGCCGGTTCTGGCCGCTCAGTTGCCGCCTGCTGTGACTGCAGTCAGAGTTGATCCTTGATCGGTAACAGACCGAAAATGAAATCAGCGATCCGTTGTCCGAAGTGGCGCGCAGGCTGCAGATGCCGAACACCGGCATTTGACTCCCATTGCATCTGCCCGTCATCAGACATGCTCACCCGCCAGGCGTTCTCCGGCGCCATATCCTGTTCCAGCTCGTGGGCAATCTTCACGGCCAGCTGCCTATCCTCGATCAACAGGCCCATTTCGGTGTTGATATGCAGCGACCGTGGATCCATGTTGAGTGAGCCGACATAGACCATTTCGCGATCGATCACGAAGGCCTTGGTATGCAGCGTGACCGATTTGCCCCGGGTGCCGGTTGCCAGCACCTCGTCGGTCATCTCAGGATTGGCGCGATATTCGTACAGCTCAATCCCTGCCTCGAGTAGCGTTCGCCTCCACGGGCTGTAGCCGCTATTGACCAGGGTGTGATTGGTCGAGGCCAGGGAGTTGGTCAGCACCCTCACGCGTACCCCGCGCGCGGCCATCTCGCTCAGGGATTCCAGGAGTTCATGCGTGGGAACGAAATAGGCAGAGGCAATCAGCAGATCGTGCCGGATACCTGGATTGAGATCGCGCAATTTTTCGACCTTGCGCACCCCCTCGTCGTCGGCCGTGCTGACGGGCGGGTCGTCGTACACCACCCAGCTTTGCGCACTGCAGGGCGCCGCCGCCAGACGTTTGACATAGGAAGGCCATAGTTGTTGTCTGTCGACCCCCGACCGGCGCAGCTTGATCGAGCCGGCGAGTCCCTCGCTGAGTTCCTCGCGCAGGGGATCCAGTTCGGCCGGGTCATAGTCCGGGCCGGCAAAGGCGCTGCCGCGGGTTGCCCAGGGATTGTTCCAGTAAAGATCGAAACTTTCCGAGATGTCCTCGACTACCGGTCCGGCACCGACCAGTTCCAGATCGCGAAAGTTATAACCATCGCTGAGGCCGAAATAGGCGTTGCCAATATTGCGGCCACCGACGATGGCGACCCGATTGTCTGCGACGAACAGTTTGTTGTGCATTCGTCGGTTGAGCGTCTCAGCCCGGCCAAGAAACTCGAGTGCCCGCTGCGCCATGCTGCCACGGCGTTGCCAGGGATTGAAAATGGACACCTCCAGATTCGGATGGCCGTCGAGCAGGGCGATGGTCTTGTCGGAGCGCAGGAGGAAGACATCGTCTACCAGTATGCGCACCCTTACACCGCGGTCGGCTGCGCGCAACAGGTGCTGCATCAGAAGTCGGCCGCTCTCGTCCCGGTCCCAGAGGTAATACTGGACATCGATCGAACGGGTCGCCAGATCGGCGAGCATCAGTCGCCAGCGCAGGGAATCACTGTTGTCGGCCAGCATCATAAACGCGGAATCCGGACCACAGCGTGATGTGACTTTGTCTGCCACGCCCTTTACCAGGATGCCGTCGACTGCAGCAGGCAGGGCGTGGCCGGGTGATGATAACCCTGGTGCATCCTGCAGGCGATGACTTGAACAACCCTGCAATGCGGTAAACAGTATCACTGTCACCGCCAGCCAGACACGGATCGGCGGCAGGCAGGGCGCCGTGCACCCTACGGGTCTGCTGCCACCTGTGGGTCTGGTGCCACCTGCGGAACCTCCAAGCGGTTCCGAATGCCCGTTTCTGCCAGGCCTAACGGAAGGCACTGAACCGGAAGGGCTGCTGCAGGCCATCGAGCACCGCCTGGTCGCGCGAATAAACATCGCTGAAGAATTTCACATCCCCGTTATCATCGGGCACGCTGGTCCAGTACATCAGAAATACCATGATCGGGTCGGTCAGTGTCACAGTCTCATTGCTGGCCTTGCTGATGCGCTCCTCGACCCTGGTCTCACTCCACTCAGTCGGATCTCCCAGCAGCTCCGCCGCCAGTGAAATGGGCTTTTCCACCCGGATGCATCCGGAGCTGGTGGTACGTTCAGCACGATCAAACAGAGTCTGGCTTGGCGTGTCGTGCAGATAGACGAAGTGCTGGTTGGGGAACATGAACTTGATACGCCCCAGGGCATTCTTCGGCCCGGGTTCCTGGCGCACGGTATAAGGAAAGTTGTCGGCCGATATGGCGGTGAGGTCGACGTTGCTGATATCGACCAGCTTGCCGGAACGGTCCAGCAACACCATGTCTTTCCGCGCAAGATAACCCGGATCTTTCTTGATCTTGGGGATGATGTCCTCGCGCAGGATGGTTGGGGGTACCGTCCATGTTGGACCGAGCACCAGGTAGGTCATCTTCTTTTTGAATACCGGAGTTTTCCGATAAGGTTTGCCGACCTGAACCCGGCTTTTCCATGTGACCTTTCCGTCCGCTATCACATAGGCCTCGAATCCGGCGATGTTGACGATCAGAAAGCGCGGCTCGAGATCACGGAACACCCAGCGGGTGCGTTCGAGATTGGCCTTCAGCTGATCGATTCGTGACGCGACCGGAACATTCATTGCCTCAACAGTCCGGGCACCTATGATGCCGTCTGCATCGAGGCCGTGTCTTGCCTGAAAGTGTTCGACAGCGCTCGCCAGATCGGGATCGAACCACTGCGAGTCACCGCCCTGGTCCGCCGCCCCATCGGTGACGGCGAGTCGCGCACGCACAGCTGCAACGCGCGGATCGCGATCACCCGGTCGCAGCGTGGGACCTTCAGGCACCATCGGCCAACCGCCAGCGGCCGCGATTTCACGGTATCTCGCCAGGCCTGCGCGCAGGCCCGCGTAGAAGGTGCCATCCGGCTCCAGTCGGGTAGTCAGAAAGATATCCAGTTTCGGGGCTGCCACGGCCTGTTCGAGCACCGCGACGGGTTCCTCGTTCTGCAATCGTCGAGTGAGATTCCAGTCGGGGTCGAGGCTCGCAGCATCGATCTTGCCGAAGTGCAGGTGGTAGCCAAAGCGGATCAGGGCCTCCGTGGCCAGCACATCGCGAGCGGCCAGCTGCATGGGATCCGTACTTTCCGGCCATCCGGCCAGGGTCGGGTAATGGTAGTCCTCCGGGTTCAGACCGTGTTCTTCCGCGCTTTCGAGCACTCTAAGCAGTTCCCGTAAACGCTCTTTTTCCAACCAGACAGGCTGAAAGTCTCTGCCTGCATAGAAGCTTGGCAACAGCGTGGTTGCGGCGATCTGCTGGCCGCCGATCGACCGATCGCTGCCATCCAGTATGGCCTCGCTGAATTTGCGGATCTGCTCTGCCGTGGGTTCCAGGGCATGGGCTGGCACCAGGCACAATAGCAGCAGGATCAAAGTCACGGATCGATACAGTGTGCGCATGGACTTGGTCACTCGTTCGGAGTTCAAACGGGCTCTCAGATTAGCACGACCAAGTGCAGTTTTCGGGCTTGAGACGGTCCGTCGATGCGTCGCCGGCGCGCAAAGTACGGCTGCGAGTTCAGGAAACTTGATATTGTGTCTGTTGTTGAATTTCGGCGATCTCCTGCCCACAATCTTGCGGGTAACTCACGGAATCGAAATTTGGCGGAGAATCCATATGTTCAGAAAGTGGCAGACAACCCTTCTCGGGTTCGTGTTGGTGGGGGGCAGCGGCGTGCTGCACGCGCAGGAGGTATTCATCTACCCGAACAAAGACCAGAGTGCCGAGCAGCAGGAGAAGGATAAATACGACTGCTACGGCTGGGCCAAGAACAACAGCGGCTTCGATCCGATGGCGCCCCCTACGACGACCACTGCGGCTCCCAGTGCCCAGAAGAAGTCTGGCGGCGTCGTCAAAGGTGGCCTGGGTGGCGCTGCGCTGGGGGCGATCATCGGTGACAGCTCCAAGAGCGCCAAGCGTGGCGCGGTTGCAGGCGGCCTGATTGGCGGGGTTCGACAGTCGAGCGCGAACAGACAAACAGAGCAGAAACAGCAGGAGTGGGCGCAACGGGAGTCCAGCAACTATGCCAATTCCCGCAATAACTACAATCGCGCCTATGCCGCTTGCCTGGAAGGCCGCGGTTACACCGTCAAGTAAGTTGGGAGAGAACCACGTGAATCCAATCAAACGCACTATTACCGCCTTGCTTGCAGGCTTGGCCTGTCTGCCCGCATTCGCCGGTTCCTTCGACGGCAGTGTCCCACTGACCTGTAGTGTCCAGACGGTCGCAGAATGTGATCGTGACAACGAGTGCTACCCGGTTACCCTGGAGGCGGTGAATCTGCCCGATTTTTTCCAAATCGACTTTGCCGCTGAACAGATCAGCGCGGCCGGGGTCCGCCGCGCGGGTAACACGACGCCCATAGAGCGCGTGGAGCGCCTCGCGGGCCGGTTGCTGCTCCAGGGTGGTGACCTGAGTGATGAGAATCCTAATGGCGGCATCGGCTGGAGCATGATCATCGACGAGAGCAGCGGCCGGATGAGTCTCAGCGGAGTGGCCCTGGAATTCGCGCTGGTGGCAAACGGGGCTTGCATGCTGCGCTAGTGGGCCAAGTGGAAAGTTCTGTAACGCTCAGCCGCGCCACAAGCATTGTGGGCAAGGCGCAGTCCGCAGGGCGCTGCCCGGACCCTTTTTCCTTCTCACGTACAGACTAAATCCATAGAATCCAGACACCCATTGACGAGACAATACTGCTGCTGCGGGACCAAACACGTTCGGCAGCAGCATATCCAGGGCGGGGAACGGCAATCAGACGACAGATTTTATCACCTCTTCTCGTTATAGGACTGGTGCTGGTTCTTGCTCCGGCGGAAGATACGATCGCCAAAGACGGCTCTCAGAAGGCTGCGCAGCGACCAAAAATCGGTCTTGCACTCAGCGGCGGGGGTGCGCGTGGGGCGGCACATGTGGGTGTGCTAAGGGTGCTGGAAGAGCTGAGGATCCCGGTCGACTACATCGCCGGAACCAGCATGGGTTCGATTATTGCCGGTCTGTATGCCTCCGGGATGACGCTTGATCAGATCGAACATGCCCTGGTCACCATGGACTGGGAGCACATCTTTGACGATGATCCGCCGCGCGAAGAGCTTTCGTTCCGCCGCAAGCGCGACGATGACCTTTATCTCGTCAAGGCCAAACCGGGTTTCCGTGACGGCGAACTCAAGTTCCCCGCGGGGCTGATCCAGGGGCAGAAATTCGATCTTGCATTGCGTGAGCTGACCCTGCCGGTTTCAGCGGTGAAGGACTTTGACCGGCTGACCATCCCATTTCGCGCGGTAGCCTCGGATATCGGCACCGGGCAGCCAGTGGTGCTCGGCAGCGGTGATCTTGCCAAAGCGATGCGTGCAAGCATGGCGGTGCCGGGCGCTTTTGCGCCGGCTCATATCGACGGGCGGGTGCTGGTTGACGGTGGCATAACCAACAATCTCCCGGTCAGCGTGGTGCGCGACATGGGTGCGGACATCGTCATCGCGGTGGATATCAGCACGCCGCTGGCCAGTCCCGACGAGGTACGTAATGTGCTGGAGATCACCGCCCAGCTGACCTCGATCATGACGCGGACCAATACCGAGCAGCAGATCGCCAGCCTGGGCGAGCGCGACATCCTGATCGTCCCCGACCTGAGTGACATTAGCAGTGCCGATTTCACACGGGCGGGTGAGGCAATCCCGGCCGGCGCGGCAGCCGCCGAGGCCGAGCGCACCCAGCTTTCGCGCCTGTCGCTGAGCGAATCGGTATATCAGGCCCACCTGGCGGCGCGCGTCTTGCCCGGGGGCGACAAACCGATCGTTTATTTCGTGCAGATCAAGAACGACTCGAACCTGGCCGACGAGGTACTGCGCGAGCGCCTGCACATCCGCGAGGGTGAGCCCCTGGACAGGGTGCAGCTGGAAAAGGACATCAGCAATATCTACGGCCTGGAGTTGTTCGAGAGTGTCGATTACAGAGTGATCGAGCAGGATGGCGAAACCGGTGTGGTAGTGGATGCCCGTGCACGTTCCTGGGGGCCGGATTATCTGCAGTTCGGACTGGCACTGAGCAGTGATTTTGGCGGCGACAGCACCTACAATTTCGGTGTGGCCTACCTCAAGACCGCGATCAACGAGCTGGGCGGGGAGGTGCGCCTGGGTGTTCAGCTCGGCCAGGACCCGGCGATTAGTGCCGACTGGTATCAGCCGCTGGATTATGATTCGCGCTACTTTTTTGAGCCCAATATCAGCTATGGCGCCAGCACCTATACGCTGTATACCCAAGACGGGAATGACAAGGTCGCGGAGTACCGCGTCAAGCAGACCCAGCTGGAACTGGCTGCCGGTCGCGAGCTCAGCGTGTTCGGTGAGGCACGCCTCGGCTATCGCTGGGGTACGGGCGATGTTGATCTAAACGTCGGTTCCCCTGGGCTTCCGGAGGGCGGATTCGACCGTGGATCGGTATTCGGCCGCCTGTCCGTGGATCGCCTGGACAACACCCACTTTCCATCGAAGGGTTATACGGGCGATATCGAGTATGAACTCTTCCGCGACAGTCTCGGCAACGACCAGGACCTCGATCAACTCAAGGTCGACCTCAGTTACTTCGAGACATTCGGTGCGCATACCTTTGGTCTTGGCGGACGGTTCAATACCACCATGGACGGTTCGGGAGAGGTTCAGAACCTTTTCCAGCTGGGTGGATTTCTCAACCTCTCGGGCTTCAACAACAATGCGCTCAGCGGTCGGCACAGCGCGATCCTGACCGGGGTCTATTATCGGCGGTTCACTCAACTCAAGTTTTTGCCCTGGTATATCGGTGGCTCACTCGAACTGGGTAATGTCTGGGAGGATCGTGACGACATCTCAGCGGATTCGGCGATTATTTCCGGCAGTGTGTTCCTGGGTGCCGATACCCCGATCGGGCCTTTTTACACCGGTTACGGTTATGCGGAAGGGGGCAACAGCTCGCTGTTCCTGTTCCTGGGCAAGGCCTTCTAGATTTGCGGTGACCCCGGGAACAGCAGGTCTTTGCGCCGGTTTTTGCAGACACTGTTATCCCTGTAAGCTGGTCGCAGATTCATTGGTCGCCGAGGAAAACAATATGACGGTGCAGGTTTTGGGTGTCAGCGAGGGGGTTGTCGAATTTGTGGTAACCGGGAAGCTGAGCGAGTCTGGACTGGCCGACGCCCAGCAGGCTACGGCAGACGTGATACACCAGCAGGGCAAGGTCCGTATCCTGGTGAATGCCGAGAACTTCGACGGCTGGGAGCAGGGTGGCGCCTGGGATGACTTTTCCTTCGAGGAAGCGTTCGACCCCTATATCGAAAAGATGGCTATCGTAGGGGATCGTAAATGGGAAGAGCTTGCCCTGGTATTCAGCAACAAGGACCTTCGCCAGTTTCCGATCGAATATTTCGGTTCTTCCGAATCAGAGCAGGCGCGGGCCTGGCTGATGTCATAGCCCATGCTGGTATGGCAATCCACTCTGTTGAGCCTGGTGCTACTGTTGGCCGGCTGTGCATCGCTGCCGCCGTCGGTTGATCGAGAGCCAAGTCGCGCCGCAAATGTCTCTGACAAAACCAGCCTGGGTCGACTTGCACTGCAGGCGACTCAGGGGCATGCGGACCAATCCGGGTTCTCCATCCTGGAAACCGGTCGTAAAGCATTTCTGCGGCGTGCCGCCCTCGTCGAGGCCGCCGAACACAGTATCGATGCGCAATACTACATCTGGAACAGTGACGTCTCGGGGCGCTATCTGGCACGCCGGCTGCTGCTGGCCGCGGACCACGGGGTACGTGTTCGTCTGTTGCTTGATGACTTCAATGTTGCGGGCCGGGATGAGATCTTCGCTGCGCTTGCCAGTCATCCGCAGATCGAGATCCGGATCTACAATCCCTTCGCGACCCGCGAGGGCCCCGGGAAACTGCTGGAGGCGATTGGGGATTTCGAGCGCATCAACCGGCGCATGCACAACAAGACCTTCGTGGTCGACGGTGCTTTCGGCATCGTTGGCGGACGCAATATTGGCGACGAGTATTTCGGCCTGCACCCCGAGGTGAACTTCCTCGACCGCGACATGCTGGCGGTGGGCCCCATCGTGGGTGACATCTCCGCAAATTTCGATCGTTACTGGAACAGCCAGGCGGCCTACCCGGTCGAAGCTCTCGTCGGGTCTGCCTGGGAGCCGGCAAAGATAGAGCAGGCCATGGCGGTGGCGCGCGCCATGGCCAAAGATACCGGGGGGCTGGACTGTATGCCGGCTCAGACCAAGAGCGCGTCAAATGATGCGGTGGCCGGATGGTTGCAAAAGCTCGAATGGGCACAGGCCGAACTGGTGTTCAGTGACCCGGTGCAGGAAGAACTGCCGGATACCGATCAACCGGCCCGCACAGCGACCCGCTTGGGTGCTCTGATAGCGTCCAGCCGCGAATCGGTGCTGATGGAGTCGGCGTACTTCATCCTGGCCGATCATCACCTGGAGCGTATCCGGCAATTGACCGACAGGGGCGTCAGTGTCCGGGCGATCACCAACTCGCTGGCCTCCAACGACCTGGTCGGCAACCATGCCGGTTATGCGCGCAGCCGACGGGGCATGCTGGAAAGTGGCATGCGGTTGTATGAGCTGCGCCCGGATGCACAGATCTGTGCACGTTGCGGGGGCACCGCAGAGGCCTGTGCGGGCGAGGTGAGTCTGCATGCTAAGAGCTTGGTGATCGATCGTGAGGTTCTTTACATCGGGTCTTTCAACTTGAATCTGCGCTCGATCTATCTCAATGGCGAGACGGTATTGATCGTGCGCAGTCCGCGCCTGGCAAAAGCGGTGGCCGACGCCATAGAAACATCCCTGCTGCCCGAGAACAGCTGGGCGGTTGCCGAAGGGGGGCATGGTGCCTTGCAGTGGACTGGTTCAGACGGGGTCTATGATCACGAGCCGGCAACCGGGTTCTGGCGACGCGTGAAGGCCTCGCTGATCGGTCTGCTGCCGATCGAAAAATACTACTGATATCCCGTTACCGATGCCCTGATGCAGGCGCGGTGAAGCGGATACAATGCCCGCTATGCAATCCGACGACCTGTTTGCCACTGACGATGCCAGCCTGCGCCCGCTGGCCGACCGCATGCGCCCCTCCACCCTCGACGGCTATATCGGCCAGAAACACCTGCTGGGCGAGGGCAAGCCGTTGCGGCGTGCGATCGAGAGCGGCCGACTTCACTCGATGATTTTCTGGGGCCCGCCGGGTACTGGCAAGACGACGCTGGCGCGCCTGCTGGCAGGCAGTTCCGGTTATGCATTTCATACGCTGTCGGCCGTACTGGCCGGGGTCAAGGATATCCGCGCGGCCGTGGAGCAGGCGAAGCAGACGCGCGCCCAGACCGGTCACGGTACCGTGTTGTTCATCGACGAGGTGCATCGTTTCAACAAGAGCCAGCAGGACGCCTTCCTGCCGCATGTCGAGGACGGCACCTTTCTGTTCGTCGGCGCGACCACTGAGAATCCCTCGTTCGAGCTCAACAATGCGCTACTGTCGCGGGCTCGGGTGTATGTACTCAAGTCGCTGGCGACTGATGCAATAACGGGCCTGCTCAAACGTGCCCTGGCCGATCAGGCACAGGGTCTTGGCGACATGCAGCTGCAGATTGACGACGATGCGCTTGGCCTGCTGGCGGAAGCGGCCGACGGCGATGCGCGGCGTGCGCTCAACCTGCTCGAGATTGCAGCCGACCTGGCCGAGGACGGCATGATCACGGATCTGGTGATCAAGGAGGTGGCCGCCGGGCAGGTGCGCCGTTTCGACAAGGGTGGCGAGGCCTTCTACGATCAGATATCGGCCCTGCACAAATCGGTGCGCGGTTCCTCACCGGACGGTGCCCTTTACTGGCTGTGCCGCATGCTCGACGGCGGCTGCGATCCATTGTACGTGGCACGTCGGGTAGTGCGCATGGCCTCGGAGGACATTGGCAACGCCGACCCGCGCGGTCTGGAGATTGCGCTCAATGCCTGGCAGGTACAGGAACGCCTCGGCAGCCCCGAGGGCGAGCTGGCGATTGCTCAGGCTGTCGCGTATCTGGCCTGCGCCGCCAAGAGCAACGCGGTATACAGTGCATACAACCAGGCCATGGCGGCGGCCAGGGATTCGGGTTCGCTCGAGGTCCCGATCCATCTGCGAAATGCGCCGACCCGGCTGATGAAGCAACTCGGTTACGGTAAGTCCTATCGCTATGCACACGACGAGCCAGGTGCCTATGCGGCGGGTGAGACCTATCTGCCCGAAGAACTGGAAGGGCAGCGCTTCTACCGGCCGGTCGATCGCGGGCTGGAGATCCGGATCTCCGAAAAGCTGGCCCAGCTGCGCGAGCTGGACGAACAGGCCGGTGGGTCAGACGAGGCGTAGGGCGATAGCAAAGCTTGTTGCGCGCAACTCTGGATGACCAAAGCGATTGATCGAATCTGGAATATCCCTGTAGCGGCAGGCCCGCATTTTGTAGAATGCCCGCTTTAGTCACCCCGGGCCCCGTTTTGAACCAGACCCTTGCGATTGCTGCCGGTGGCGCCATAGGCGCGCTGATGCGCTTTTGGATGTCGAACGGCATCTATGCGCTGCTCGGGCGCGGGTTTCCATACGGCACCCTGGCGGTCAACGTGCTGGGATCCCTGCTGATGGGGTTCCTGTACATCCTGACGATCGAACGGTTGCCGGATAGCGGTGAATGGCGGGCCTTTGCCCTGGTCGGCCTGCTCGGCGCCTTCACCACCTTTTCGACCTTTTCGATCGAGACCCTGAACCTGCTGGAACAGGCCGACTACGCCAAGGCGGTCGCCAACATGCTGATCAGCGTGCTGGCCTGCGTGGGCGCGGCCTTTGTCGGCGTGATGGTAGCGAGGCAACTATGAAGCAAAGCGAAGTCACCCTGGTGCGTATCTACTGCAGTGAGGCAGGGCATCAGCACCAGAAGATCATCGACATGCTGCACCAGGATCACCGGGTGGCCGGGGTGACCGCATTCCGTGGCATTGCGGGCTTCGGAAAGTCCGGGCATATTCATGAAGCAGGATTGCTGGATATTTCACTCGATCTGCCGGTGATCATCGAATTCTTCGACCGTCCCGACAAGGTGGCGGGCGTTCTACCCCTGCTCAACGAAATGGTCGGCCCCGGGCACATCGTGTCCTGGTCCGCCCAAGCCAATCTGGAATAAACAATGCTGGATCCCAAACTTCTGCGTTCCGAGCTTGAGCGGGTTGCTCAAGTCCTTGCCCGTCGCGGCTTCCAACTGGATACCGCGCAGCTGTCCGAACTCGAATCCAGGCGCAAGGCCCTGCAGGTGGAGGCACAGGAACTGCAGAACGAGCGCAATACCAAGTCGAAATCCATCGGCAAGGCCAAGGCCTCCGGTGAGGATATTGCGCCGCTGCTCAACGAGGTGGCCACCCTGGGTGACCGGCTCAAGGCCGCCAACGAGGCACTGGCCGCCGTGCAGGACGACCTGCGAGCGGTCGCGCTGAACATGCCCAACCTGCCGCACGAAAGCGTCCCGGACGGCCAGGACGAAACGGACAACCGCGAGGAACGGCGCTGGGGTGAGCCACCGAACTTTGATTTTGAGCCCAAGGACCACGTCGACCTGGGTGACGGGCTTGCGATGCTC
>Ga0316201_10001252_pt1 | contig 16811 bp, 16 predicted proteins | sample CS6wburrow_MG_FD_204516 | JGI IMG/M metagenome (GOLD analysis project Ga0316201, IMG submission 204516) | Coastal sediment microbial communities from Delaware Bay, Delaware, United States - CS-6 worm burrow | ecosystem: Environmental > Aquatic > Marine > Coastal > Sediment | place: USA... | reverse complement strand
CATTTCCCACGGCTTTTAAATCCTGCATTTACGTTTGTGCACGGGGAATGGCCCTTACCCACCCCACCGCGTGTCGATTAGGCTCAGGTAATGGGAATAAGGCAGGAAAACGGTTTAACCGCACTTGAGCTAATCGTCACCATGGCCGTCATAGCAATTCTGCTGGCAGCGGGCGTTCCTGCCATCGAGAACTACGCGTTGAACCTGCGTATGAGAACCGCAATGGACATGCTTGTTAGCGATCTCGCACAGGCACGCAGCCATGCGATCAGCCATAACGTCCAAACTGTCATCTGTCCTGCGGCCGAAAATAATGATTGTTCCGCAGAGGCTGCGTGGAACGACGGCTGGATTTTATTTACCGACCTCAACGCGGACCGTCACAAACAGGAATCCGAGCCTTTGCTCAAACACGGCGGCACCGTCGAACTTTTGAACATCAACAGTTCGGATTCACGCCGTAGTTTGCGTTTTTATCCCAATGGCACAGCCCCGGGCAGCAATACCTCGATCCTGTTTTGTGACGGGCGTGGGACCTCACATGCAAATACAGTCAAGTTATCCAACAGCGGTAGAATACGAACGCAGGCATATGCTGGCGAGCCAACCGAAATTTGTCCTTGACTAAGACCACCAAAGCACCGAAAATACCGCGCCTTACGATATTCCCCGGTAGCTCAGTTGGTTAGAGCGGGTGACTGTTAATCACTAGGTCGTTGGTTCGAGTCCATCCCGGGGAGCCAATTCCAAAAGCCCGCCATCGTGCGGGCTTTTTTGTTGAGAAAAATCAGTCAGAACATCCTGTTCCCGGGCTTTGAAACTTCCTCTCAATTAGCCTACCATTAACACTTTACCAAAGCATTTTTGCCACCCTGCATTCGAGAGACATCATGAAAAAACTGTCATTTGTATTAATTACACTGAGTTTTGTTTTTAGCAGCGTAACAACGTTCGCAGAATGGTCGCCAGATAAAAACGACAAGCTGGAACTGTCGGTAGCCAAAGTCATTATAGATGCCAAGGAGCAGGACCCTGCCCTGTCAAACTGGTTTGAAACAGCATATGCCTATGCCGTATTCCCCAGCGTCGGAAAAGGCGGTATCGGAATCGGTGGCGCGCACGGCAAGGGTATTGTCATACGTGGCGACAGCACCGTGGGATACACATCGTTGTCACAAATCAGCATTGGTCTGCAACTGGGTGGCCAGGTATACGCAGAGTTCATCTTTTTCAAAGACGAAACTGCTTTTAACCAGTTCGCCCGCGGAAACTTTGAAATGGGAGCCCAGGTATCTGCGGTCGCCATTACCCTCGGCGCATCAGCAGACGCCAATTATGACAAGGGTGTCGCTGTATTCACGATCGCTGGCGGCGGTTTGATGTATGAAGCCTCAGTCGCTGGACAGAAGTTTAAATACACGGCCAAGTGAACAACTGATATCCCGGCATCGTTCCTGCTTGCGGGACTCAAAAAAGGCGTCTGCAACGACGCCTTTTTTACGTATTTGTCATCGTAAAACCTGTTGGCGCCGGTTCAGAGCTTGCAGAATCAAACCAACCTTTGTAACTGGCCTGCACTTCGGATATATTCACCGGTCTTCGTTAAGAACATTCGATCAACACTCCACCTGAGAGCACTATGAATAAATTGATAGCCGTATTGATTGCCCTGGCCCTGATTGCAACCAGCAGCCACGCACAGACATGGAAACCCGACGTCAGCGACAAGCTGGAACTATCGGTGGCGCAAGCCATTATTAAAGCCAATGAAAGCGACCCTTCGTTGACGATGTGGTTCGAATCGGCTTATGCCTATGCAGTATTTCCAAAGGTTGGCAAAGGCGGTTTTATCGTCGGTGGCGCACACGGCAAGGGCCTGGTCATTCGGGGTGACACGACTGTTGGCAAGACCTCATTAACCCAGGTCACAGTGGGTGCGCAATTGGGTGGTCAGGCGTACTCGCAATACATCATGTTCAAGGACAGGACCGCATTTGAGCACTTCACCCGTGGAAATTACGAAATGGGGGCGCAGGTATCTGCGGTTGCGGTCACGCTCGGCGCTTCCGCCGATGCCAGTTATGACAGCGGAGTGGCTGTATTTACACTCGCGGAAGGCGGACTGATGTTCGAAGCCTCGGTCGGTGGGCAAAAGTTCAAATACACCCCTAAGTAAGCGTTCAAGCGGTTTAAAGATGGTTGCGGCGCATAGCACCGGGCTTCTATAGCTGGTAAGCAAACGTCAACACGAGCGATAACACCACCCACATCAGCAAGGTCAAGGGTGTTCCGACCCTGACAAAATCATTGAACTTGTAACCGCCTGCATTCATGACGAGCAGGTTGGTCTTATAAGCCATGGGTGTTACAAAACTCAGGTTCGAACCAAACAATACTGCCAGCACAAACGGCTCCAATGGCAACCCGAGTTGCTGGGCGATACTGATGGCAATGGGTGTACCGATGACCGCAGCTGCGTTATTGGAGACGATATTCGTCATGATTGCCATCAGCATCATCAGGAAAGCCAATACCCAGGCGGGTGAAAGCCCAGCAGTCAGGTAAAGAAAAACCTGTGCGAGATATTCGGCGCCACCGGTTTTCATCAAGGCCGAACCCAACGCCAGCGAGGCGACGATGATCATGATGACCTGAGCACTCAGTGCGTGACTGGCTTGTTGCCACCTGATGCAACCGGTGCCGATCAACACCAGGCAACCGAGGGTGGCGCTCATGGCAATGGGCATGATACCAAGAGCCGCAAGGGCCACGATCGCGGCCATGATCATCAATGCGAGGGGCGCCCTGGCCGTATGTGGCAGGTCCGCTGTATTGTCGAGAACCAGTAACTCGCCACCCAATTTCAATGTTCGGATATTTTCGGGCCGGCCCTGCACCAGCAAAACATCACTGGCTTGTAGTTGACGTTGAGTCAGCTCTGCCGTGTTGGCGCTTACGACGTCACCACCACAATGTACGGCCAACAAATCCAGTCCGAAACGTTCCTCCAGCCTTGCATCAGCCACTTTCATCCCACGCAATTGCGAGCCGCCTGTCACCACCACCTCGGCAAGCTGAAAAGACCCATCCGGAGCACCCTGTAATGAATCCGGCCCTGCCGTCAGCTTTGCGCCCAGCAGTGACTGGTATTCCTTGAGCATCTCCGTTGTCGCCGAGACCTGGATTTTGTCATCCTCCCGGATCACAACATCAGGCAATGGGGAAATTAGCAGGTGTTCACCCCTGAAAATCCGCTTCACCTTGATGTCATCTCCTGCCTTGTGGATAAGGTCTGATAACGGCTTTCCGACCAGGGAATTGCCTTCGGGAATAAGCAGGTGGGTCTCAAATTCCCGATTGGAGAGGTCGGACATTGGCGGGGTACGATGTGGGGTGATAAGGGGTGCAACCAACCAGAGATAAATGATTGCGGCTCCAGCGGCGATGGCGACCGGCATCATGAAATCGAACATCGCAAACCGCTCCATACCCATATCCGCCGCCACCGAAACCACCAGCAGGTTGGTCGAAGTGCCAATGGTCGTTCCCATGCCGCCAACCAATGTAGCAAAACCCATGGGTAGCAATATACCTGAGGATGAAACGTTGCTGCGCACCGCCGCTCCGATCAGCATAGGCAACATTAGCACCACGATGGGTGTGTTGTTCATGAATGCGCTTAGAATGGCTGCCACGATCAGTGTCAGCAGCAAAGCAAGTTTTGGACTCGATTTCCACAGTCGCGCCAGCCTTCGGGCGACCGGTTCCAGTGCGCCGGTGCGCACCAGCGCTTCTCCTGCAATCATCAGACTACACACTGCAATGAGCGCCTCGTGGCCAAAACCGTAAAAGAAAGTCATTGGTTCGATAGACCCGCGTGCACCTTCAAACGGAAACAGGTGAAACCCAACGACCACCATCACCAGGATCGCCAGGCTTGACGATTCGAGGTAAATTTTTTCGCGGGAGAACAGGAACAACGCCAATCCGGTCATCAGCAACATTGCCAGGGCATGCATGTTTGGTACTTGAGGAAAGTCCATCCGGGTCACAGCTCTTTCAACCACCGGTACAACATATATTATCAGCAGAGAACCCAAGATTGTCGTTTTTAGCTCGCTGACACCAGTCCGTACAAGTGCCTTGTCCCGTTAATTGCAGTCGATTTCCCCATACCAACTTCACCGTGGCAACGATGCACTTTACAATGTGTTATGCACATAAATACGTCCCCGGGCCTCCTTGTTCTGACATCATTCCTTCTCGTGGCCTGTAAACCAGGGTCCGGTGAGCAGCAGACACAATCGGAGGCTGCGCCCGTTACCATGGAAAGGACCGGATGGCTGGCTTCCGACAGCCTCATGGAGGCCAGTGGAATACAGGCCAGCTTTTCGAGGGACGGTGATTTTTTTGTACACAATGACGAAGGCGAACCAGTCCTCTATGCGATCGACGAAAGCGGTGCCGATCTTGGCTCAATACTAATCGTGCCCGCCAGGAACCGGGATTGGGAGGATATCACCTCGATCCCCGTTGATGGGGGGCGCTGGATCGTTGCCGGTGACATTGGTGACAATGTCGCAAAAAGAAAATCCATCAAGCTGTATTTTGCCGAAGAACCCAAAACCGGAAAAAACGATCGTTACTCGGGTCAGCAGATTCTGCAGCACGCCCTGACCCTGACTTACCCCGATGGTCCACGCGACTGCGAATCTATGGCTTACGACCCCGTTGGCAAGCAGATTCTGCTGCTGAGCAAACGTGACAAACCCGCCCGCCTGTATGGAGTTGATCTTGAGACCGCCCTGCGTGAGTCATATGCTGAATTGAAGTTTCTTGGCACCATATCATTGTTGCGGCCGCCGACATCCCGTGACCGCTTTCACTGGGGCGGACGAACCGACTACATATCGCAGCCGACCGGGTTTGATATTTCAGCCGATGGCAACGAGGCCGTGATCATCACCTACCGAAGCCTTTACCGGTTTAAGCGCGCGCCCGGTGAGGACTGGACGACCGCATTGAAAAGAAAGCCCGAAGAGGTCGTCGGCCCACCCGCTGTGCAGAATGAGGCTATCAGTTACTCGGTCGATGGCCGGGCAATATTTGTCACCACTGAAAAAGTGCCTGCACCCGTGTTTCGGTTTGAATTTGCGAACGACAAACGAAAGCAACCATGATGCAGCCCAGACCCGCATAAGACATTCTTATATTGAAATTAAACCTCTACCAACGGCTAATGAAGCGTTTGCCTCAGGAGACTTCGATGCCTTGCGACCCAAGGTAATCAATGAACTCGGACTCGGTGATGACTTTTATTCCGAGTTTCTCAGCCTTTGTGAGCTTGGAGCCGGCGGCCTCGCCCGCAAGCACGGTGCTGGTTTTGGCGGATACACTGCCACTTACTTTTGCACCCAGAGATTCAAGCAGGTTTTTTGCACGGATCCTTGGCATGGACAGGGAACCGGTCAGCACCCAGGTTTCACCGGCAAGCGGCTGGTTCCCGCTTTTTTCTTCCAGTGGCTGCCACTCCACCCCGGCATCTTCCAATGCCCGGATGACCCGCAGGTTTTTTTCCTGCTGAAAAAAATTCGCAACGTGACTGGCGACGACGGGCCCGACGTCACTGACCTCGGTCAAAGTTTCCTCAGATGCTTCCTGCAAAGCCTGCATCGATCCGAAATGGGCCGCCAATGAATGTGCCGTTACCTCACCGACTTCGCGAATACCCAGCGCATAAAGCAATCGGTCCAATGGTGGTTTTTTGCTTGCTAACAGGGCTTTGAGCAGGTTATCCGCCGACTTGCCGCCCATGCGTTCCATTGCGGCGATCTGTTCACGGGTCAGGTGGTAAAGATCGGCAACCGTTTGCACCAGGCCCTGCTCCACCAACTGGTCGACCAGCTTGTTCCCCAGGCCCTCGATATCCATGGCCTTGCGTGTGGCGAAATGGCGGATACCGTGTTTGATCTGGGCCGGGCAAATCAGGGCGCCGGTACAACGCGCTACCGCTTCACCTTCTATCCGCTCCACCGCCGAGCCACATTCCGGACAGGTCTCCGGCATGCGGAATTCCGGCAGGTCGGCTTCTCGCCGCTCATGGATGGCACGTGCCACCTCGGGTATGACATCACCCGCCCTGCGAACGACGACCCAGTCTCCCACCCGGACGTCCTTACGCCGGATTTCATCTTCATTGTGCAGCGTGGCATTGGTCACGGTCACACCACCAACGAAAACCGGCTCCAGTCTTGCTACCGGTGTTAAAGCTCCGGTGCGACCCACCTGCACATCTATGCCCTGCAAACGCGTCAATTCTTCCTCGGCCGGAAACTTGTGCGCCAGTGCCCAGCGTGGTGACTTGCTTATAAAACCGAGATAACCCTGTTGATCAAAGCGGTCAACCTTGTACACCACGCCATCAATGTCATAACCAAGTGAAGGCCGCAACTCTGCCATTTGCCTGTGGTAGTCAAGACATCCGTTCAAGCCCTTGACGCGCTTGATCTCGGGGTTGACGGGGAAACCCCATTCCCTCAATCGTTCCAGGGTATCAAACTGGGTCCCGGGAAGGCTCTCACGGGTTGCTGTGCCATAGGCGTAAAACGCCAGGGGCCGCTTTGCCGTCAGTTGCGGATCGAGTTGTCTCAGGCTGCCCGCAGCGCCGTTTCGCGGGTTAACCAACGGTTTCTCACCCATCTCAATTGCCTTGGAATTGAAGGTGTCAAAACCTGCACGCGGCATGTAAATTTCGCCGCGAACCTCGAGCAGGGATGGCCAGCCTTCACCCTGGAGCCTCAGCGGCACAGCGCGGATGGTACGCACATTGGCCGTGACGTCCTCGCCCCGCTCACCATCTCCGCGGGTTGCCGCCGTGGTCAGGAGACCGTCTTCGTAAGTCAGTGAAATCGCAACCCCATCGAGTTTGGGCTCCGCCGCAAACAGGACATCGCTGCGCTCAAGCGCCTGTTCGACCCGGCGGTGAAAATCTGCCACTTCCTCATCTGTAAACGCATTACCCAGCGACAACATCGGCACACGGTGTCTTACGGTCCTGAAACCTTCTTGCGGGGTGCCGCTGACACGCTGTGTAGGCGAGTCGGAAGTCACCAGTTCGGGGAATTTGGTTTCAATACCTTCGAGTTCCCGCATCAACCGGTCATATTCAGCATCCGGCACCTCGGGGTCGTCGAGGACGTAATAGCGGTAATTGTGACGTTCGATCAGGCGCCGCAGTTCGTCAGCACGCTTTTGCGCCTCGCCCGATTTCATGAAGCTGGGTTTTTCTGCCGTTCGTATTCGCGCATTTCTTCCTTGATCTGCAAGGAGCGCTGACGTGTGAACACTTCGTGTTTGTCATCCAGCAAATCCGCATGCAGCAATTCCGCCAGCCTGCGACTGGTTGCCAGCATTGAATCCCAGGCATCCAGCGCATTCCTGGGTCCGGGCAATGTCATGAACATGGTCACCCCCCGTATTTCCATCGTGTTCCACGCATCCTTGTCGAACGAACCCGGCTTGGTCAGGTTTGCCATACTGAAAACCGGTTCAACGTCCTCCTCGTGTATCCGGTGAAAAATGTCATGATCACCAAACACAAGACCCGATTTCAACGAGGCATCCAGAAGTTCGATTCCGGTGATGATGTGATTGTCACGGGCCTGTAAAAACAGTGTGACAATTTTATCCGGAAGCGGCCCGGCTGGTTTTTTTGGCTTACTGTCCAGCCTGGGTTCAATACGCTTCCCGCCCGTCGGTTGATTATCGACTCCTTCCTCGGCTGGCGAATCAATTGCCAACTCGGTTTGCCTGGCATCGAAATCGTCATCCGTCTCGTCGATCCCGCTTTGCTCAGATTCGAGCGCCGGTTCCTGTCTGACCCTTTTTGCATGAACATGCTTGCGCGAGGCCCGTGGTTTGCGTTTCCTGTCAGGGTTACCAAACAGGAAAATTCCAGCAACGATCACGATCCCGGCGATTATTAAAATCCATCTGAAAGTTGGAATATCCATGTCAATACCACCTTAAAAAAGTACTAGTCTCCCGCAAAACTGGCGGCTTCATCTATATCGACCTGTACCAACCGGGATACCCCCGGTTCACGCATAGTGACACCGCTGAGCTGATGCACCATTTCCATGGTAATTTTATTATGGGTGACCACGATAAACTGCACCGTTTCCGACATTTCCTTCACCATGGCTGTAAACCGCCCGACATTTGCGTCATCCAAAGGTGCATCAACCTCATCCAACAGGCAGAAAGGCGCCGGATTCAAACGAAATATGGCAAACACGAAAGCCACGGCTGTCAGTGCCTTTTCACCACCTGACATCAGGTTGATGCTGCTGATCCTTTTACCCGGTGGCCGCGCCATGATTGATACACCCGTGGTTAACAGGTCATCTCCGGTTAACTCGAGATACGCATGCCCGCCTCCAAACAGCTTTGGAAACAACTCCTGAATACCTTTGTTGACGCTTTCAAACGTGTCTTTGAAGCGTGTACGGGTTTTGCGATCGATTTGCTTGATAGCATTCTCGAGGGTTTCCAGTGCGCTGACCAGGTCCTCGTGCTGGGCGTCCATGTAATCCTTGCGCTTTTGCTCTTCCTCGTATTCGGAGATAGCCGCGAGGTTGACGGGCTCAAGGCGTGTGATACGTTCGCCCAGGCGCTCAAGTTCCTGCTGCCAGGCCTCGGGGTCCGCGTCCTCAGGTAAGGCCTCCGCAAGCTCCGATACCTGGTGGCCCAGCTGTTCGACCTGTCGCTGCAGGTTGCGTGCGGTTAATTCCAGTTCCTGTTGTTGCAGGCGCGCGCTTTCCAGTGCACCGCGTATTTCCTCGACATGCCTGACCGAGTTTTGCCGGGCTGCGTCCAGCCTGCGGTAATCCTCTTCGAGTTCCTGCATTTTCGCCCTGGCAGCAGCAAGACGCTGTTCTGCATCCACCCTGGCCTGTAACAGGCCATCCATGTTGCCCCGGTGTATTTCCTCCGGGTCTTCATTTTTTGCGATCTGCTCACTCAACTGCAGGTAACGCTGTTGTAACTGGCTGAACTGTGTATCCATCCGTTGCAGGGAGTTTTGAAGAGAATCCAGGCTCGCACGATGTGAACTGGTCTTGAGTGCCAATTCGTGGCACAGGTTTCGAGTTTCACGTGCGCGTGTCCGCGCCTGGTCCCTGCGTTCCAGCAGCGACTGGCGTTGCGCATCCAGCGCTGCGCGTTCTTTCTCTGTTTCGGCCATTTCATCGACCAGGGATGACAGGCTCGCTCGCAGGGTTTTTATCTGGGCCTGATCATCATCCTGGCGCTTTTGCAGCGCTGCGGATTCTTCGGCAATCTGTTTCTGCCGTTCGCTCAGATCCGCTATCCGGGCACGGCCCGCATGTAAACGGCTGCGCAGGTCCGAACTCGTCCTGTGCAGTTCGTTCACCTTTTGTTGTAAGTCAGACAACGCCTTCTCACCGGCGGGTAGCGCATCACGTTCAGCCGCGTTTGACTCACTCAGTGCCGACCACTGTTTTTGCAGTTTTTCAATTTCACGCTGCAGCGACTTGATTTCCTGTTTTCTGGCCAGCATACCGGCCTGGCCGGATTGGCTGCCAGCCACCCGCACCCAGCCCTGTCCTATCCATTGGCCCTCGGCGGTGATTGCAGACGACCCTTCCTGCTTATCCGCAACGGCCTTGAAAGCGGATACCAGGGAATCGGCAACCTGAACACGGTTCAGCTCCATGGTGATGGTATCCGGGGCGGTCACTTTCTCAGCGAGGCTGCCCGGGACCTTGGCGAGACCGGATGAATGGTTGCCGAGGAGCGTCAATTCGACGTCTCCTCCCCCGGTATGCCCGAGATTATCCAGGGGACCTGACAAATCGGCTGGGTCGTCCACCAATACAGCATCCAGCCAGAACCCCAGGACAGTCTCAACGGCTGCCTCCCAGCCCTTGGCAACATCCAGTTGCTCGACCAGGCGCGGCGCAGATTCGAGACCGTTGCTCTCGAGCCAGGACAAACCCTTGTCACCCTGCCGGGCAGCCTGCTGCAGTGCCTTGAGAGATTCGAGACGGCCTTCACGCCGGTTGATTTCGCCCTTCAGGTCGTGTTGTTTTGCAATGGCGTCACGCAGATCCTGGCGGCGGGTTTCCAGCTTTTTGCGGCTTGACTCGAGCAATTGCTGTTGTTCAGCCAACTGCTTTGCCACGGTTTCCGTCTGCTTCTCAAGTTCGACGACCTCCCGGCTCAGCTTTCCGGTATCGGTACCTTCGGTTTCACCGGCAAGGTTTTGAAGACGCAACGATGCATCCTGCATGCGGCCGTCCAGCATCTCTATCGTTGCTCGCTGGCTGTCAGCCTTACGGCTCAAATCATTGTTTCGGACGTGATGTTTCTCAAGGCGCTCCTGCCAACCGGCGACTTCGGCTTCGGCGGCCTGCAATTCTGTATCAGCACTGGACTCGTGTTGCCGGGCTTTTTCAAATGCGGGTTCAACCTCCGCCAGTTTACCGGTCAAGTCCTCCACCTGGGTCCGGTCCAGTACCATGTGCTTTTCCATGTCCTGCATGGCGCTGGATGTTTCCTCATACTCTTTCTGCTGCCGCGCCTGTAATTCGCGGCCGTGCTGGACAGCCTGCTCCAGGCGCGCTATGTCGCTGCTTATCGAATAAAGCTCACCCTGCACCGTGTTGAAAGCTTCGCCGGCGCGCGTCTGTTCCTGGTGGACGGACTCCATACGGGATTCGGCGGCACGCTGCTCGGCGAGCTGCTCATGCATCGCGGTTTCCTGAACCGATAAGCCGGAAAGTCCAAGCTCTGCGTTGTTTTTCATAGACAACCATTGCAGCGCTAACAGGTTTGACTCGAGTTCACGTTGCTCAATTTTTAGCTTTTTATAACGCTCGGCGGCATTGGCCTGTCTTTTGAGACGGTTCAGGTGACTGGCAATCTCGTCCCGCAAGTCGGTCAACCGGTCGAGATTATCGCGGGTGTGCCTGATACGCCGTTCGGTCTCTCTGCGGCGCTCCTTGTAACGCGAAACTCCTGCAGCCTCCTCAAGGTGTGAACGTATTTCCTCGGGGCCTGCATCGACCACCTGTGAGATCATGCCCTGTTCAATAATCGAATAACTCTTTGAACCGATTCCGGTGCCCAAAAACAGGTCGCGAACATCCTTGCGACGGCAGCGGGTGCCATTCAAGGAATATTGAGAAACGCCATCGCGGCCCACCATGCGTTTGACTGAAATCTCGTTAAAAGCGGCAAATTCGCCTGCGATGCGTCCGTTTGAATTGTCAAACAGCAATTCGACACTGGCGGTACCCACGGGTTTGCGGCTGCTTGAACCGGAAAAAATCACGTCTGCCATGGATTCGCCACGTAAGACCTTGGCTGAGCCCTCGCCCATGACCCATCGCACCGCGTCGATGATATTGGACTTGCCGCAACCGTTGGGTCCGACGACGCCTGTCAGGTTGGTCGGCGCGCTGAATGTCGTCGCATCGACAAATGATTTGAAGCCAGCAAGCTTTATTGCAGTTAGTCGCATAGATTGAATCTGTGGTCAGAGATGAGTAAAGTGCCCATCCAATTTTTATTTTCCGGAGCGAAATTATGACGACCCAGCCCAGTCGGGAACTGGAACTTTTTCCTAACCCCCAGCCAACCCGGGATTATACCATTCGAATCGATATTCCGGAGTTTACATGTTTGTGTCCAAAGACAGGTCAACCGGACTTCGCCACCCTGACGCTTGAATATATTCCGGACCGGCAATGTGTTGAACTTAAATCCCTCAAATTGTACGTCTGGAGTTTCAGGGACGAAGGCGCTTTTCACGAGGCGGTAACCAATGAAATTCTCGAAGACCTCGTCAAAGCCTCGAACCCGCGCTTCATGCGCCTGACCGCGGTCTTCAATGTTCGCGGCGGCATAGGTACCACGGTGGTCGCGGAACACAGGGCTGAAGGCTGGCAGGCACCCGTTCGCGTCGAATTGCCATAACCAGAATTACAGCTCATCGCTGGCAACGGCTTCGATCGCCAACGCGTGAATGTCGGTCTTCATCATATCATCCAGTGCGGCATAAACCGCCCTGTGACGGGCAAGCATTTTCATGCCATTGAAGTGCGAACTGACGATGGAGACATTGAAATGACCAAGACCGCTTTTCGCGCCCTCGTGACCCACGTGTTTGTAGCTGTCGTCCTCCACTTCCAGAGATTCAGGTTCAAATGCCAGTTCGAGCAGCGCCCGGATGCGATCAACACGTCTCGTATTCATTTCAATTTCCTCATGGCAGCGCCTTGATGAACGGCCTGACATCAACATGTTCGTATACCCCGGCGTCCACGTAAGGGTCGCTGGCAGCCCATTGCCGCGCATCTTCCAGCGAATCAAATTCTGCAATGACGGTCGACCCGCTGAAACCGGCGGGACCGGGATCCGGCGAATCGATACTGGGCATCGGGCCGGCGACCAGCAATCGCCCCTTTTCCAACAGGCTTTGCAGTCTCTCAATGTGTGCTGGCCGGGCAGCCTTGCGTGCCTCGAGACTTTGTTCACGATCTGACGCGTGAATGACGTACCACATAAACGAATCCTTTAATATTTTTTGGAAGTTTACCTGACTGAACCATTTGCTCAAGCGCAACAATCGAATTTCTTTCTTTATCAGCGAATAGATTGAGCGTTTTGCCCTGAGACGGGTAAAATAGGCTGCTTATGAGTGAGCGAATTGAAATCAACCCTTATGGCGCCAACCCGCGTCAACTCGACCACATAGTCGGTGTCCTGGTCCGGGGCGGTTTGATCGCTTACCCGACAGATTCAGGATATGCACTCGGCTGGCGATCAAACAATCGAAAGGCCCGCGACCGGGTCATTCGTTTGCGCGGGCTGGACCGGCACCACCATTTCAGCTATTGCTGCCGCAGTATTTCCGAGATCGGAAAACTGGTCAGGTTGGGGAACACCGAATATCGCCTTATCCGCCAACTGACCCCCGGCCCCTATACTTTTATCCTGCCATCAACCAGGAATGTCTCACGCAACGCCCAACTTGATAAGGTACGAACCGTCGGTGTACGCATCCCAGACCATCCCCTGGTACAGGGGTTGCTTGAGGTGCTTGATGAACCATTGTTGAGTTCGTCACTGGTTCTTCCGGATCCGGATGACAGGATACTGGATGCGGAAGACCTGTACGACGAAATATACGGGCAGATTGACCTGTTTGTGGATGCCGGTTACTGCCCGCTTGAGCCTACCACCCTGATAGACCTGAGCAGTGGACAACCCGTCGTCCTGCGCCGCGGAGGCGGCGTGATAGACTTTCTCTGAAATGGAAACGGAAAAAAATAAAAAACCCTTCCCGTCAAACAGGGAAGGCGACCAGGAAGAAATGCCCTTTGCGCTGGTCCAGGGCGTACCGGTTACCGAAGTTCCGCATGACCTCTACATCCCTCCGGAAGCACTTGAAGTCATACTCGAGGCTTTTGAAGGGCCACTGGATTTGCTGTTGTACCTGATCCGTCGCCAGAACCTGGATATTCTCGATATTCCCATCAACGAAATTACCCGGCAATATATCGAATATATCGGAATGCTGCAGGATATGCAGTTTGAGCTGGCTGCAGAGTACCTCGTCATGGCAGCGATACTCGCAGAGATCAAATCCAGGATGCTTTTACCACGCCCCGCGCTCGATGACGGTGAAGAATCTGATCCGCGGGCGGAACTGGTCAGGCGCTTGCAGGAGTACGAGCGTTTCAAGCAGGCGGCTGAAGATCTTGACGAACTGCCCAGGGAAGGCCGAGACTTTGCGCTTGCTGAAGCATTTGTCGAGAATAAAACCGTTATCCGTGTGCCACCGACCGTGGAACTGCGTGAAATCCTCGCCGCACTCAAGGATGTCATCGGACGGGCCGAATTGTTCAGCACCCACCAGATTTCTGCAGAACCCCTTTCGGTGCGTGAACGGATGTCCCGCATACTGAGCAAACTGCGCGACAACCCGTTTATCGAGTTCTACCGTTTGTTCGACGCTGACGAGGGCCGCATGGGCGTTGTTGTCAGTTTCCTGGCACTGATGGAGTTAACCCGTGAGCAATTGGTGGACATGGTGCAAAATGAGCCTTTTGGGCAGATTTATGTAAAAGCACTGGAGTAACAGGTTCGCATAACGAATTGACTTACGGCCTCAGGCCTGTGAGTACTGTGACCGACAACTATGACTGAACAAGACGATATGAACATAGATTCAATAATCACGGGCGAGCGATTGCAGCAAATACTGGAAGCTGCCCTGCTGGCAGCGGGGGAGCCGCTGACACCGGTGCAGTTGGCAGCCTTGTTCACCGACGAGGAGCGCCCGCCCAAAGGCGAGATCAGCAGGGCCCTTGAACGGCTTGGTAACGATTGTGCCAAGCGCGGCGTGGAGTTGATGAAGGTTGCCAGTGGGTACCGAATGCAGGTCAAGCAGGAGTGCAACGAGTGGGTCTCGCGTCTCTGGAAGGAACGGCCGCAACGCTACTCACGCGCTTTGCTCGAGACCATCGCCCTGATCGCCTACCGGCAGCCCATCACACGTGGTGAGATCGAATCGGTGCGTGGCGTATCCGTGAGCACCAATATCATCCGTACCTTGCAGGAGCGCGAATGGATACGTGTCGTAGGTCACCGTGATGTCCCCGGCAAACCAGCATTATTTGGCACCACCAGCACCTTCCTGGACTCTTTTGGACTGCAAAACCTGGATGATCTTCCGACCCTGGCCGAAATTCGCGACATGGAGAATCTTGAGCCCGAACTGGAGTTCGAAGCACCACCGCCGTCCGCAACGCCGGACGACACCGATGAAGATACAGAATCTGACACCGATGGCATCGGCACCGATGGATCCGGCGAAGGAACAGACCAGGCGCCGGAAACCGAACAAGAAGACAAAACCCGATGAAACGGCGCAAAACCCCGCATGGCGGCAAACCACCGGTGATGGGGGACACGCAAGACAAGCCGGAACAAAAACCGGAACGTCTGCAGAAAATTATGGCCTCAGCCGGTCTTGGCTCCAGGAGAATGCTGGAAACAAAAATCAAGAATGGCGAAATACTGGTCAACCACGAAACAGCAAGCCTCGGTCAAACCGCCAACCTGGGCGACCATATCAGTTTTGACGGCAGGGAATGGAAAGTGGTCAACATGGCCGGTACACAGCGCAGCCTTGTGTACAACAAGCCCACCGGTGAGGTGACGACCCGTTCAGACCCTCAGGGCCGGCCGACGGTATTTGACCGTTTGCCAAAAATCCGGGGCGCCCGTTGGATCGCAGTTGGCAGGCTCGATATCAACACCAGTGGTCTGTTGTTGATGACCACGGATGGAGAGCTTGCCAATGCCATGATGCATCCGTCAAACCAGGTTGACCGGGAATATGCCTGCCGCGTTTTTGGAGAAATTGATGCCGAAAAGCTGGACAGGCTGAAACAGGGTGTGATGCTGGATGACGGTATGGCGCAATTCAGCGATATCCAGCCGGCGGGAGGCGAAGAAGGAAACCGCTGGTTTCACGTGACCTTGCTCGAAGGCCGTAACCGGGAGGTCCGGCGGTTGTGGGCTTCACAGGATGTGATGGTCAGCCGTTTGAAGCGAGTGCGTTATGGTGCGGTCTTCCTGCCAAAGCGTCTGCGTATGGGTGACTGGTCAGAACTTTCAGCCAGGGATCACAAGGTATTGAGAGAAGACGTGGGGCTTGGGCCGGTGCCGGTCCAGCTTGCGCTCAAGCCAGAAAAAGTCAGGCGCCAATCGGACCGGCGGCCCGGTACAAAAAGGAAAGGGCCAAAGACGAAACCAACACGTTACAAGAATGTTGACCGTAAATGACGCGCTGATATGAACCTCGACCGCTTACAGGAGCTTTGCCTTGATTACCTAGAAGATGTCATGGTTTCAGACCCTGCGCATGACATCAGCCACGTCAAAAGGGTCGTTCAAAACACTGTGATGCTGACAGAAGCCGAGGGCGGTAACGCCGCCGTCAGCATACCAGCGGCATGGCTGCACGACTGCGTTTCGGTCCCGAAGGACTCCCCGTTGCGCAAACAGGCTTCACAACTGGCAGCAAGGGAGGCCGTCCGCTTTCTTGAATCCATCAATTATCCATCCGGGTTGCTGCCATCGATCCAACACGCTATTGAGGCTCACAGTTTCTCGGCAAACATCACCACGGAATCCCTTGAAGCCCGCATTGTTCAGGATGCGGACCGGCTCGAGGCGGTGGGGGCGATCGGTATTGCGCGTTGTTTCCTGACCGGCGGCAGCATGGGGACACCGCTTTACGAACCATCTGATCCCTTTGCGCGAACACGTGACCTCGATGACCGGCGTTTTACGCTGGATCATTTCTATTGCAAACTGCTGGGACTGGCCAAAACCATGCAAACCCAAGCCGGCAAAGCAGAGGCATCAAAGCGCACGGATTACATGAAGGAATTCTTGCGGCAACTGGGTGCGGAAATCGGCCACGCACCCCTGGTCGACGAATAGGTCCCGAGCCTGCATTAATCCTCGAACTTGACGGTTGACTGGCGGCTGCGATCAACGACAAGACGGGTGACATCCGGCCGTGAGTAATGACCGGCAGGATCAAAATTCTGACGTTCCCTGCGGATCATGTCCATGTCCAGTTCAGCACTGAACAGCCCTTCGAATTCTACCTGTGGTTCCAGCAGCCAGTGCCCGTCCGGCGCCGCGATACATGAACCGCCATCCGCCATCCAGCCCGACGCTGCCTGCCTGACCCGGGATGCATGTGG
>Ga0316201_10001251_pt1 | contig 16813 bp, 11 predicted proteins | sample CS6wburrow_MG_FD_204516 | JGI IMG/M metagenome (GOLD analysis project Ga0316201, IMG submission 204516) | Coastal sediment microbial communities from Delaware Bay, Delaware, United States - CS-6 worm burrow | ecosystem: Environmental > Aquatic > Marine > Coastal > Sediment | place: USA... | reverse complement strand
GACACCCCTGACTATCATTCTTGGTATGGCAGACCAGATTGGCGAGAAGCCAAAAGAATTTTTTCAAAATGGGCTCAATCTCATTCGTCGCAACGGCAACCGGTTGTTGTATCTGGTCAATCAAATGCTGGACCTATCAAAACTTGAAGCAGGTATACTTCCCTTGAATTGGATTCAAGGGGACATCCTAAAATTTGTGCGATACCTTACAGAATCTTTTGAAAGCCTGGCTGAAGAAAAGAACATACATTTTCGTTTTCTCTCTGACCTTGATGAAGTTGTCATGGATTTTGATCCGGAAAAGATTGAGTCCCTGGTTAGCAATCTGCTCACAAATGCCATAAAATATTCCCCGGAAGGAGCAGACGTATATTGCATGCTTGATATCATAGACAAACTTCCTTCACCAGGCAACAATGTGTATTCATTAAGATTTTCAAACTATGAAAATGACAGCCAGGTCAGCGTGGGCAAAAGGCTTAAACTAACGATAAAAAATACAGGGGTGACGATCCCAGCGGGCCAGCTGAATCAAATCTTTGATCGGTTTTACCAGGTAAAAAGTGATACTTCGCGAAACAGTGAAGGAACAGGGATTGGCCTGGCATTGGTCAAAGAGCTCGTCAAAATTATGAAAGGCGATCTCTTTGTGAAAAGCAATTCCAGTGAGGGAACTACATTTACTATTTTCCTTCCGGTAAAGAATCAGGCAATTGTACAGGACAACACCTTCGAGGAAAATCGAATTGAAATCATTAAAGAGGAAGGTGCTTTGGTTGAAGACTTAACGTTTTCCAAAAAACGCCCCCAATTACTTATCGTCGAAGATAATGCAGATGTCGTTGAGTACATCCGTACGATTGTTGAAACGAGTTACGAAATTGACGTTGCTCCAAATGGTGAAAAAGGTATTGAAAAAGCGTTTCAAAACATTCCTGATATCATTCTGTCCGATATTATGATGCCTGGAAAAGATGGATTTGAGTTATGCAAAACCTTGAAAAATGATTTTCGCACCAGCCATATCCCGATTATAATATTGACCGCAATGGCTGATATGTCATCAAAAATTACTGGCTTGGAACAGGGAGCCGATGCCTATCTGACTAAACCGTTTAATCGATTGGAACTTCAGGTTAGACTACAGAAATTGATTGAACTCAGAGAAAATTTAAAGGCAAAATTTCGCCTGTTGACGATGAGTTCAACTCCGATAGACAAACCAACTAATCAGGAAGAAATATTTATTGATCGCCTCAAACAGATACTACAAGAAAATTCCGGAGATGAAAATTTTGACACAAATCAACTTGGCCATCTAATGGGTATCAGCAGGGTTCAATTATTCCGGAAACTAAAGGCGCTCACCGGGCAGTCCGCCTCTCAGGTGATCCGATCATTCCGGTTAAGCAAAGCAAAAGACATGATCCTATCTACGCAGTTCAATATATCGGAAATTGCGTTTGAAGTGGGCTTCAAAGATCCAGCTTACTTCACGAGAGTTTTTACAAAAGAATTTGGTTTTGCTCCATCCTCTCTACGGTCAACTCGTACGCTCTAATTTCCGCTTTCCTATGATACGATAGAGTTTGTACCAATCCATGTAACAATAGATCAATTGTATGAAACACTTGTCCAATATTTCCATCCATAAACAAGTGTGATTATCCAATTAAATGAAACACAAGTACCAGAAAGTCGCTGAGAATCGATGATATATTGTAGTAATCATTCAAAGCAGTATAACTGAATGAATTCTCATTAATCACCAAACTCATATCATTATGAAAAATTTAATGTTTCTAATGAGCTTATGCTTATTGATTGCTATCGGGTGTAGCAAAGATGTAGAAGTACTTCCTGGTTTGGATAAAGGATTGTCAACCACCATGAAGGAAGACATAGCGCTTGATACGCGACACCATCCCCAAAAACCACCCAAGATGGTTCCTTTAAAAGGAGAAGTCATCGAGGTTGGCATTGGCGAACCATTGGTCTGTTTTGGCATCCCTTATTTTGGCCAATTCTTAGATATCAAAGGACATTTAACTCACTTGGGTAATACTGAGGGAGGCTTCGTCAATTTGACAAATTGCAGAATGGAGGTACGGGAAGGTATTCAAACTATTGTCGTTGATTCAGATGGTCAATTCCAGGCTGCTAACGGTGACCTACTTTTTTACACAGGTGAAGTTACCGTCGTTATTGGAGAAACTGGCCCAGTCATTTTTAATCGAAATGAATTTGATGGTGGGACAGGCCGTTGGGAGGAAGCACAGGGTTATTTTATTGCAGACTCCGAACATCTTGAAGATGGTAGCCTCTTGCTTGAAATCTCCGGATGGATTACCCCTCCTGGCAGATGAAGACTGTACTGACCAGATCCGAATATGCTTTAACTCCAGCCCCATGCAATTGTAAAATTGCAGGGGTTTTTACTGTTTACTCTTCACCCATATACTCCACAACTTCGACCAATTTTTCTTCATTTACAGGACATCGGAAAATCGATGCGAGGTTCAATTCGCTCATTTTTGAAAACCCTTGCATCGAAATCAGGTCAATATTATGAAGCCCAATATTGATGTTGGCCATTTCACCATTTAATTGCCTGGTCTGATCACCATTGAGAAATTTGCTTAATACCGTTTTTGCATTTTCATGTCGATCCATATTGGAAGTGACAAATAAGAGCCTTGTCCCATTTGCTTTAAGTGTATTGCTCTTTGAAATGAGTTCCTCATACTGGGCAATAAATGAACTCGGTTGTGATTCATTCCAGTTACTCCATCCATCGGTAATAAAGATGAATATTTCCGGTTTTCTTTGAATCGCTTCATCAAAAGCTACTGACCAATTTGTCCAACTGATCGATTTTCGTGACCGGTTTTTGTTTTTCTTGTAGCTTTTGATTGCTTTCAACAATACCTTCTTTTCGGACGATTCAACAATAGATTTTACATCTGATCCAAATTCCAATACACAAAGGTTATGGCTGTCCTTTGCTGCATGGGATTGCCTGACGAAATCCATGATTTGGTTACCAATGATCATTCGTTCAGCTTTATCAATTGAAGAAGACCCATCTACAGCAATCATTATATTGCTATGCTTACATGAAGTCAGATCCGGATTTTCCGATACATCGGGAGTCGAAATAATCTTTAAGTCCGAAATCCTCAGGTATTGATGCACATTTACAGAGAGAGAATTGGAGTACTCAATCTTAATAGAATCAACCTGGTCATTAAACCAAACCGGAATGGAGCCATGGATTCTTCTGAAGGAGAGCCTGTTTTTTTCTGCCTGCGTATCGCTGTTGTTGCCATCAATGCTGAATGATGGGTAAACTACTTCGTCCAGGTGATATCCAGTTATTTCCACTCCAAAGGTGAGGTTTGGAAAGCGACCTGTTGATGTATACCCTATACCGGATAGAGAAAAAATAACCTTCCCTTCCCTGTTTGGTTCGAGTTTGATTGAATATGAATCATTCTCTGACCTCAAATTAATTGAAGACTCGGTTGATTCCTTCACATTGACATTATGTGTCGTAATCTTAAAGGATTCAGCAATATTCGTAGTCGCCTTTAACGGAATCAAAAAGGTGATACACACGACCACCGAGAGAACCAAATGTTTTGTCATACGGAAATGTTATATTATGAATTTATTTAATATAACAATGACTGTGCCAAAGATCTTCCGCTGACTGACCTTATGGTTATCCAACGCTCTGTCATTGGTCTAAAAGCAATTCCAGGTATTAAGGTGTTGGATTTTTACCTTTTTCACATTTTTAGAATGCATATTTAGAAAATAATCACTTTTTTGGAATGTTTTATGTGATATATTTCACATTTTTGGAATGAATAGTGTGTAATTCATATATAAAAAACAATCAATGGAGTTTAAGAGAGAGGTATACACAGACTTATTAAATTGGAAATTAAAGCAGAAACGCAAGCCCTTATTACTAATGGGAGCCCGCCAAATTGGTAAAACAACCGTTTTAAAGTCCTTTGGAGAAAATGAGTATGAAGACTTTGTTTATCTGAATTTGGAAAGACAAACGGACGTGCATGAATTTTTCATGGGAAACAAAGACCCTCAATCCATCATGGACAACTTATCTCTATTGCATGGGAGGGAGATAAAATCGAATACAACATTACTTGTGCTTGATGAAATACAAGAGTGTAGAGATGCTCTCATTGCTCTTAAATACTTTGAAGAAGAACTTCCGGAAATTCATATTATCGGCGCAGGATCTTTACTTGGATTGAGCATTGGGAACGACCGATCATTTCCAGTAGGAAAGGTTGAGTTTCTGGATATGTACCCAATGTCGTTTTCAGAATATCTGGAACAGGCAGATGTTAAACTGTATAAAACATTCCATCATTATTTGAATGCCAACAGTTTGAATCCCATACCGAATGCTTTCTTTGATCCTTTGCAAAATATATTCAAAGAGTTTGTATTATTTGGAGGGATGCCTGAAGTGGCATCATTATATTTGGAAAACAGAAATACGGAAGAAGCCCAAAAGATACAAGAACAAATATTAAGAGCATACGAACTTGATTTTGTAAAGCATGCAGATAAAACGACATCAACAAAAATTCAACAAATATGGAACTCCATTCCGTCTCAATTAGCAAAAGAAAATAAAAAGTTTATTTATAAAGTTGTTCGCTCAGGTGCCCGAGCCAGGGAATATGAAGAAGCCATTCAATGGCTGGTCCAGGCAGGATTGGTTTACAAAATACCAAGAGTTCAAAAGGCAGGAACTCCTTTGAAGGCATACGAGGATGTAACAGCATTTAAAATATATGTATTTGAAACAGGACTGCTGATGCGTTTGTCGGGTCTGGATCCAAAGACTTTTATCACAGGAGATAAATTCTTCAAAGAATTTAAAGGATCTATTGCTGAAAATTATGTTTGTCAATCATTAACTAAAATATTAGGTAAACCACCAAATTACTGGACCTCGGAAGGCAAGGCTGAAATTGATTATTTGATCGAATATAATGGAAATTGCATCCCCATAGAGGTGAAAGCAGGAACAGAAACAAAGGCAAAGAGTCTTGCAACATTTAAGGATATATATCACCCAATAATCAGGGTGAGAATTTCTAATTTGAATCTGAAAAAAACCGATGACCTGCTCAACATTCCACTGTTTTTCGCTGAATATTCAGACGTAATGATTAAAAAAGCTTTGCGGTTATGATCTTTGCAAAAAGCCAACTGAAGGAATTCCAGCGTGAAAAATCTGTCTTACAAAACGGGTAGTTGCATGAGGTATATATGTAATTAAAGTAGCAAATTATCCTTATTATACATCTTCATTTTAATCAATGCATTTTGGAATTAATCAAACCTGAAGAAATTGAACCCACCTGGTGGAAAGAAACCATTGTTTATCAAATATATCCACGAAGTTTTCAGGATAGTAATGGAGATGGCATCGGCGATCTGAGAGGTATCATCAAACACCTGGACTACATCGCTGATTTGGGTGTGGAAACCCTTTGGCTGAACCCGATTTTTAGCTCTCCAAATGATGATAATGGATACGACGTCAGCGATTACCACGATATCATGTCCGACTTTGGCAACATGGCTGATTTTGACGAGTTGCTTTCCGAAATGAAGAAGCGCAATCTCCGAATGGTGCTGGACCTTGTTCCAAATCATTCCAGTGATGAGCATCGGTGGTTCCAGGAAGCACGTAAATCAAAAGACAATCCTTATCGCGATTATTATTACTGGAAGCCACCAAAAGCAGATGGAGGCCCTCCGAACAACTGGACTTCTTTCTTCGCTCCAAGCGCCTGGGAGCTGGACGAACAAACAGGAGAATATTACTTGCATTTGTTTTCTGTAAAACAACCTGACCTCAATTGGGAAAACCCAAAAGTACGCCAGGAGATTTATGATATCATGCATTTTTGGATGCAGAAAGGAATCGATGGATTTCGAATCGACGTGTTGACATTCATTTCAAAAGATCTGACTTTCCCGGATCAAACACCTGAAAATTTTGATGGAAATCCAGGTAACTTTTTTGGAAATGGTCCACGTATACATGAATTTCTAAAAGAAATGAATCGTGAGGTCATTTCTCAATACGATATGATGACCGTTGGTGAGAGCCCAGGTTCTACATCCGATCAGGCCTTGCTCTATGTTGGTAAAGACAGGAAAGAACTTCATACGATTTACCATTTTGATCATATGTACCTCGATCGTGATATGGATGCATTTTTCAAAGTAAAAAAATATGACCTGATCGAGTTCAAACGTATCGTTACAGACTGGGACCGACTTGCTGAAATGGGGGGGTGGAATACTGCTTTTCTCGGGAATCACGATTTCCCCAGAATTGTGTCACGGTTTGGCAATTCAGTTGATTACAGAAAGGAATCAGCCAAATTATTGAGCATGTTTCTCCTTACACAACGAGGGACTCCTTATCTATACTTCGGCGATGAGATCGGGATGACAAATGTGCCATGGGAATCACTTGACAAATTTCGTGACCTGCAGGTTTTCGATGCCTTGGAAAAACACAAAGCGGCTGGCGGAGATGCAGATGAATATATCAAATGGCTGAAACACTCTTCAAGGGACAATTCCAGAACACCAATGCAGTGGAACACGTCCCAAAACGCAGGCTTTAGTACTGGAGAACCCTGGATTGAAGTCAATCCAAACTACCGCGAGATCAATGTAGAAGAGTCCATCGCTGATCCGAACTCAGTCCTTCATTTTTATAAAGAGATGATCAGGATCAGAAAAGCGAATAAAGCATTGATTTATGGCCATTTTAAAGACTTGTTACCTGGGCATAAATCCCTGTTTGTCTATTTACGAACAATGGGGGATCAACGATTTTTGGTGATGCTCAATTTTAGCGATGGGGATGTGAGCCTTGAAAAAAATGAGATCCCGGCTATAAATGAATTTATCCTATACAATTATCGGGATCAACCAATCCATAATGATCATATGATTATTTTACGTCCATGGGAGGCGTGTTTGATAAAGTAAGGGCCGAAAAGGAATATGAAAAAAGAGCCAGGCTTTTAAAAGAACTTTAGTTTAACCATTCAAGTACTGTAAATGTCAACAACCAATAGACTCACCAAACCCTTTTATGCACTTTTGAGCTTGCCGGCAACAGCGATGGGTTTTGCGCTATGCGTCCAAATCGCCACTTTAAGCTGGATCTTAAACTCAAAATACGGTTTTGACATTCATGAGATTGGGTTGGTTTGGATTGCCGGGCCATTGGCAGGTATTCTGGGCCAGGTGATCGTTGGTGTGATCAGTGATAAAGTATGGTTTTGGAATGGTCGCCGACGTCCGTTTATCATTATTGGAGGGACAGTTGCCGCATTGATGATCCTCGCTTTGCCATATATCGATGTGATCAATGAAACCCTGGGCATTGGCAGTCTGATCGGCGTTGCCTTGACTGTTGCCCTGACTTTGGACCTTGCCATCAATGTAAGTTTCAACCCTGCACGTTCAATTATCGCAGATGTGACTCCGCAAGGAGAAGCCAGAACGAAGGGATATACTTGGATGCAAACCATCTCCGGGTTTTTCGGTGTCCTCGCCTACCTGGTCGGTGCATTTATTGGCAATTATTTTCTGATCTATTCCGGAGCTGTTTTCGTTTTTATCTGTGCGATTATTCCTCCATTTTTTATCAAAGAGCCACGTGAACTCACAGAAGCAGAAAACCTCGAAGAAACAAATCTCCAGGTTTCGAAGGAAACAAACTGGCCTACGTTTTTGAAGATCTGTTTTGCACATGCATTTACCTGGATTGGCGTTCAAACGATGTTCATCTACACTTTTGCCTACGTGAAGGAAGTGATCATGGGATTCGAAACCACGGCATCTTTATCAGATACACAGAATAATCAAATCGGCTTTAGCATCGGAATTGCATTTGCTATTTTGAATACGGTGGGATTTATCTTCCCCGCACTTGTTTTGGAACCAGTCGCAGAAAAGATCGGTCGTGTGAAAACACATACGATTGCGATTGCGATCATGGCAATCGGCTACGCATTGATTGTTTTCTTTGGACAGTCCATGACATCACTCTTTATTCTGATTGGACTCGTCGGTATTGGATGGGCAGCAGTTGTTAGTCTTCCTTTTGCGATCATGTCAGAAGTAGTAGATCAAAGTAAAATGGGCTTGATGATGGGGCTGTTTAATCTTTCTGTTGTTCTTCCCCAAATCGTAGCTTCAAATCTTGGTGGCTTTATTGGCCGTCAGGCAGATAAGAGTATGATCTTCATTATTAGTGCGATCACACTCGGCATTTCAGCTGTGCTTTGGCTGATTGTGAAAGAACAAAAAAAAGAAGGTGCAAGTGCACAGGTTTCAGGCGGGCATCATTAGGTTGTAGATTTGGATAAAGCCAAGAATTAAAAACAAAAATATTAACCAGGATGAAAATGAAGTATATCTCATCCGTATTCATCACCCTTATCTTATTTTCAATGTTATCTTGTTCAGATTCAAACCAACAAGAACAACCCACAAATATGGACATTCCTGCCTGGGCCCAGGATGCGGTTTGGTATCAGATCTTTGTTGAAAGGTTTAGAAATGGTGACCCTGATAATAACCCAACACTAGCATTTATTCAGGGTTCATGGCCGATGAAATTTGAACCGGACTGGGCGGTCCGGGATTGGACATCCGATTGGTATGCCAATCCAAAAAACCTTGAACCTAAAAAGTTCTATGATTTAGATATTCAAAGCCGCAGGTACGGAGGAGATTTACAGGGTGTCATCGATAAGTTAGATTATTTAAAATCACTTGGGATCAATGCCATCTATTTCAACCCACTCAATGATGCAGCTTCCATGCATAAATTTGATGCCCGAAATTACCGGCATATTGATATCAACTTTGGGCCAGATCCGGAAGGTGATTTGAAAATCATCGCAAATGAAAATCCGCTTGATCCTCATACATGGCAGTGGACGAGTGCAGATCAATTATTCCTCGACCTCATTAAAGAAATCCATGCACGTAATATGCGGTTAGTGGTGGACTATTCATGGAATCATACAGGCACATCATTTTTCGCATGGAGCGATATCATAGAAAATGGAAAACAATCAAAGTTTGCTGACTGGTACGAAGTCAATTCTTTCGACGATCCGAACACAGAAAAAAATGAATTTTCATACGCAGGATGGGCTGGCGTAAAATATCTACCTGAACTAAAAAAAGTTGATGTTGAGAACCGTATTCATGGCAAACCATACAAAGGCAACATCCATCCAGAAGTTAAGCAACATATTTTTCATGTGACGAAACGATGGTTGGACCCAAATAATGATGGCAACTTAGACGATGGGATCGATGGTTTTCGTCTAGATGTCGCCGATCAAATTGGAATGGATTTTTGGAGGGAATATCGAAAATATGTACGCTCTATCAATCCCGAAGCACTTTTGATTGGTGAAATCTGGTGGGAAAAATGGCCGGATAAGTTGATGGACCCAAGACCATATGTTGTCCATAAAGATGTTTTTGACATCGTGATGTTTTACCAGGCATACAAGCCGGCACGAGCTTTTTTTGCCAAAACATCCGAATATGACGGTGCTGAAGGCCTGGTCAAAGGATGGGACGCAGCTGTCAAAGGCATAGCTGATGAAACAGTTAAAAGCATGATGGTGATGTCTGCTTCGCATGATTCTCCAAGACTACTCACTTCTTTCCAAAATAAAGGACAATACAAATACCATGTAAAACCAACAGATAATCCAGATTATTTCACTGGTAAGCCAGACCAGGAAACAATGGATCGGATGAAATTGTATTTGATTTATCAATTTTGTATGCCGGGTGCTCCACAAATCTATGCCGGTGATGAAATGGGTATGTGGGGAGGTGATGACCCCGATTGCCGAAAACCACTTTGGTGGGATGATCTGACATTTGAAAATGAAACAGCGGACCCTTTCAAAAAAGAAGCACAATCTTATCCGGTTGGATTTAATCAAGAACTCAATCGATTTTACAAATCAATCATTAAAATTCGACATGACAACCCTGTTTTGAAAAGTGGACGTCTTGAATTTCTGCAAGCAAAGGGAGATTTGTTGATTTTTGAAAGGAAGAATGATCAATCAAGTATCGTGGTGGTGATCAACAATTCAAGTGAAAAATTGAGTTTGAAAGAGCAAATGAATTTCACAGGATTAGATTTGATCACACAAACCAATGTTGATCTATCAACAATAAAAGCTTTGGAGCCACTTTCTGCACTGGTTTTATTGGTTGAGAAGTAAGTTATGGTTAAAAACAACAAACGCTCATTAAACCTTATGAAAGTGTTGACATAAGAGTCAGGAAGAAATAAATTGCTGCCTACTCTCTTCCAAATCTTTTCAATACCCGCTGATGCGATTTGATCGCACCCCAAAAGGTCTTGTGCTCCAGGTATGGAAGACCATGCTCCATTGCCGTTTGTTTCACAATCGGTGCAATTTTAGGATAATGGGTATGACAAACCTGTGGAAACAAGTGATGTTCAATTTGAAAGTTCAATCCGCCGAAAAGAAAATTTGCCAGACGGTTTTTTGTTGCAAAATCGGCTGAAGTATGTAACTGAAGATCTGCCCACGTCATGGAAATGCTTCCTTCCGCATTTGGTTCAGGATACTCAGTACCTTCGATGATATGCCCTAGCATAAATACAATCGCAAGCAGGTATCCTTCAACGAAATGAGCCATGACAAAACCAAATACGATCCAATACCATGGTAAATTGATAACTACCAGTGGGATCACCAGGAACAGTGTATAATAAAGTGCTTTGTAAGCAAAGAGTCTGAAAATCTCTTTTCTAGGAAATGTCTCCCGGTAATGTGCTCCCAGTTGATGTTGGAAAAATTTCACATAATCTTTTACAAATACCCAGGATAGTGATGCAATTGGATATAGGAAAAAAGCATAGATATGTTGGTATTTATGCATTTTCCACAATTTTTGTGTTGGTTCCATTCGCATAATTGGAAGTTGATGCAAGTCTTCATCATGGTGCGGAATATTCGTATAAGTATGGTGAACAATGTTGTGACTGATTGTCCATACATAATCGTTGGCTCCTACCACATTAAAGAGGTAGCCTAGTCTTTTATTCCACTTTGGACTTTTAAAAAAGGAACCATGAATCGCGTCATGGCCAATATTTAAGCCAATCAGGGCAGTAAAAAACCCATGGCACATAGCCAGGATCAACATGATCCATGGAGCTACAAGGTTTGATATAATCAGTAAATAGGTAATTGCCCAACCAGCAATGATAAAAATGGTTTTCAATACCATTTCAGTGTTTGCTGTTTTTGCAATTTGGTTCTTTTCAAAATACTGATCAACGTTCTTTTTAACGTTCTTTTGGAAACTTTCGGGGGTTATGCGATCGAAAATTACTTGGGTCAAGTCCTCGCCTTTGGCTTTCGGCTCAACCACTAATGCTGCATTACTCATACATTTCAAATGTTTTCCCGAGCGGGTAAAGATTTAGTTTCAATGTAGTTAATCTGATCCCGAGCGGTAATTAGCCTGTAAAGATAACCTTTTCTTTAATTAATCTTCCCCCGGATGACGAAAGTCATTGTGAATGAGAAGTTTAAGAGGATAGACCTTTGTTTCAGCATACCCAATAAATTCCTTTGAATTTGTAAATTCACTCCACACAAAATCAAATCTTCATGCGCCTATTATTAAGCATTTTGTCAATTTTCCTGCTGAGCGCAGCATTGACACCTTCATTAAGCCAAAGTGGCCGAACGCCTGCTCCTGCAAAAAACGGAATGGTGGTCAGTAGCCATTATGCCGGCTCAAATGCGGGTAACAAAATCCTGCAAATGGGTGGTAATGCTGTAGACGCAGCGATAGCAACGGCCTTTGCCCTGGCGGTGACTTTGCCTTCAGCAGGCAATATTGGTGGTGGCGGTTTCCTCGTTTATCATGGCGCGGATGGGTACGTCACTTGTTTCAACTTTCGAGAAAAAGCACCCATCGCTGCTACCGCGGACATGTTTCTTGATGAGGATGGAAAAATCAAAGACAACTCTAATCACGAAGGTCCCTTATCTGTTGGGGTTCCCGGCACTGTGGCCGGACTTTGGCTAGCGCATCAACGACTTGGAAAACTCCCATGGAAAGACTTGTTAACACCTGCTATTGAGCTGGCTGAAAACGGGTTTCCTTCCACCTGGGCTATGCAGGGTTTTTTGAGTCGTATTCAACGTGACAAGCAAAAGTATCCGACCACTGCTGAAGTATTCTTGAAAAATGGAAAAGATCTCTATGAGCCAGGGGAAATTTTCAAACAGCCCGATCTGGCCGGATCTTTAAAACGCATTCAAAAAGAAGGACGAGACGGGTTTTATGAAGGTAAAACGGCTAAGTTATTTGGAGATTATATGAGAAAAACCGGTGGATTGATCACTGAAGAAGATTTGGCGAAGTATGAAGCAGAAGAACAGCCGGTCATTCATGGGAAATATCGGGGTTATGACGTCTATGGAATGTCACCACCGAGCTCCGGAGGCATTGCGGTTGTTGAGATGTTGAACATGCTTGAAGGGTTCAATCTGAAAGAAATGGGCCACAACTCAGCACTCTATCTACATGTACTAACAGAAGCAATGCGTCGTGCTTTTGCAGATCGAGCGCAATTTTTGGGAGATCCTCAATTTAATCCTCAGCTTCCCCTTGAAAAACTCACTTCGAAAGACTATGCTAAAGAACTGCGTAACTCTTTTGACTTGTTTGTTGCTTCACCAAGCGATTCTTCAAAATTTAATGATGCACACCTTGCCTTTGAAAGCGAGGAGACGACCCATTTTTCTGTGGTTGACAAGGCAGGCAATGCCGTTTCCCTTACATATACGCTGGAATATGGATACGGTTCTAAACTGGTTGTTGAAGGTGCCGGTTTTTTACTTAACAACGAAATGGGAGATTTCAATCCTGTTCCCGGATTAACCAATAGCAGAGGGCTGATCGGTACAAAACCCAACCTGGTAGCTCCGGAAAAGCGCATGCTATCCAGTATGTCCCCAACGATCGTCGCAAAAGAGGGGAAACCCGTGATGGTAATTGGAAGCCCAGGTGGTCGCACGATCATCAATACGACACTCCAGGTGATTTTGAATGTTATTGATCATGGAATGAATATCGCCCAGGCGGTAGAAGCACCTCGCATTCATCACCAATGGTTACCCAACATCACTTCCTTTGAGCGATACGGCATTTCCCCTGACTCAGAACAATTATACCAAATGAGAGGTCACAAAATCAGGTATCGAAGGTCACAAGGCAGTGCGATGGGTATCTACATCGATCAAAAAGCCGGAATCATCTATGGCGCAGCAGACTCGAGAGCCTTTGATGGAAAGTCAACTGGATATTAATCGATCTCGCTGCAGGAAGAATAAGTCACATATCATATTAGGTTTCAGGCTGGAGGACTCTACCATATAACACCCCTGATAATTTCCCATTTTCCCTGGCCACCTTACCATTTACAATCACGATATCAAAGCCGTCTGCCAATTGAAACGGATCAGAATAATCTGCATTTTCTTTTACATTCAATGGATTAAACAGTATCAAATCTGCTTTTTTACCAACAGCGATTATACCTCTATCAGAGACACTGAGTATCGAAGCGGCATAAGAAGTCATCTTGCGAATTGCCTCTTCCATCTTGAGTTTCCGTTCATTGACGACATACTTTTCTATAATTCTTGCAAATGTCCCATGCCCTCTTGGATGGTACCCTTTTGGACTGCCGTCTGAACAAATCGAAATCAATGGATCCACCAGCAATTTAGATTGTAATTTTTCATTCATCACAAAATAGGCTCCGGAAGCTCCCCTGGGGCCAATTTCATCAATCACTATTTCTTCAAATGGTTTGTTTTTTTCTTTCTCGAGGTCGGCCAATGTTTTACCCGCATATGGGGCGGAACCCAATAGTGTTGCTTCCGGGCCGTTTCGTTTATGGACCTTATTGCGAATAAACATAGCTAGTTCACCCCACCTCGTTTTTTTGAATTTCTCATATTGTTCCTGGGTCTTACACCAATCAGGAAATAAAATTCCTATCCCGGTGTAGCTAGCCGTATAAGGATAAATGTCTGCGGTAATCTCAATCCCATTTGATCTTGCCTCTTTGATATTCTGTAAAATAATGTTAGCGCGTTCGGTTCCTTTACCATAAACAGACTTTAAATGAGAAACATGGACACGTGCGTGGGCTCCCTGGGCGATCAACTCATTGATTGATCGATCAAGTTGATCATCATCCTCATTTCGCATATGACTCATAATCATTCTGTCACTTTCTCCAACGATCCTGGCTAATTCTATCAATTCATCTTCCGGTGCGTAAATCCCCGGTGCATATTCAAGGCCGGTTGAAAGGCCAAAGCAATGTTCCAGGTTTTGCCTTAACAAGGAATGAAGTTTTTGCATTTCCTCAGCAGTTCCTTTTTCTTTTGTCCCAATACCCGACATCGTTCGCAGCGTTCCATGCCCAACAAACATGGCGAGATTTACCCCTACGCCTTCTTGATCTACTTCATCCTGCCATTCTTTTTGATTTTCAACATATGGACTCGAACCGTCCTGTCCCAATGAAATAGTTGTAACACCCATGGCTAGAAAATTTTCAAACTCTGGAGTGATTGTTGGGTCACCGTGCGCATGCAAATCTATAAGTCCAGGTGTCAGGAAACGGCCTTCAGCATCTATATTGCGTTCAGCAGTGTGGCGAGATTCCATTGATTGATCGATCAACGAAATAGTATCATCTGAAATATACACATTGGCTGAAAATGGGGCACCTCCTGTACCGTCTATGACAAGTGCGTTCTGAATCACCAGGTCAAAGTGTTGACTTCTATTCCCTTTTTGTTGTTGATTGCATGCTACTAAAAAAAGACACATACAAAGGACGAATATATGTTTCATATTAAATGAGATTCAATTCTATGTCAAATTACAATGATCTTGCGGGTCCCGGAATGAATCCGCGGATTTCGTCACAATTCATTGCGGTATACAATGCCATCTTTCATGACAAACTTAACTTTACGCAAATTATTGATCTGCTCCACCGGATTTCCGTTTACGATAACAAGATCTGCAAGAAAGCCCTTCTTAATTTGCCCAAGTTCAGATAACTCAAAAGTAGATGCATTGATACTTGTTGCAGATCTGAGCACATCTATTGGCTCCATTCCATATTCAACCATCATTTCTAATTCGCGGACATTATCCCCATGGGTGAATACACCAACATCCCCACCTGCACAGATTTTGACTCCCACGCTCAAAGCTTGTTGAAAGCTTTTCTTTTTCTGCACGATCCGCTCCGGATCAGGTTCAACACCCTTTTCCCATCCCCTGTACTGCATAATTGCATCTCCTGCGGCCAGCGTGGGACACAAGCACACATCATTGTCTTTCATAAGTTGGAAGACTTCTTTTGTTCCCCCATCGCCGTGTTCAATCGTTTTTACCCCTGCGATCACCGCTCGATGCATGCCTTCTTTTGTTGCAGCATGGGCAACCACCTGCCGACCACTCGCTGCCGCCGTTTCTACCATCATTTTCATTTCTTCAATAGAGAATGTCGGTGCTGCAACACCACCTAATCCCCAGCGATAATCTGCGTATACCTTAATAAGGTCCACCCCATTGCCAATTTGATCCCTGACCTCTCGTATAATATCCGGTCCATCTACCGGTTCGGCCCCTAGTGGCACCTGAACATGTGGAGCAAATCCTTTAGGCCCATAACTACCTGTCGCTACTATCGCCTTGCCGGCTACCAACATTCGCGGACCGGGAGCTACTCCTTTTTCAATCGCTGTTTTTAACCCAACATCCAAATAGCCACCACCCTCTGTTCCCAGATCACGAATTGTTGTAAATCCAGCCATGATGGTAGCTTGAGCATGCATGGTGGCACGGACAGTCCGTTCTGCAAAAGATTCTTTCAGCACCTGGTCGTTCCAGTCAGTTTCATTGTAGGGGTGTAAGAAAAGATGGCTATGTCCTTCAATCAACCCGGGGAGCAAAGTCATGCCAGTTGCATCAATGATTTCGCCATCTGTGACAATTGCATGTTTTGCAGGGCCGGCGTACGCGATTTTATTCCCTTTTACAGCTACATACCAATCATCTTGCATTTCCATGCCATCAAACACACGTGCATTGGTAAATAAGTAGCTTGATGATTTTTGAGCATCAACCAACACAAAAGAGATCAGGCTTGAAAGGATCAGGAGGTATATTTTAATCTGTGTCATGTATGAATGTACTGAGATTCTTTGAATCTCAATTGCGGTGACAAAATTTCAAAGAGTCCTTTTCAAAGTATTGTACTGTTCGCTTTATCCACATCCACTTTATACAATATATCTTAATTAGCAAAAGAAAAAAGAATATCTGTATCGTGGCTTTATCAGATTTTGGAACATTGGAAATAAGAAATATTCCCTCATGCATAAAACTAATTAAAACAGGTTTTGAATAACAATCCCGATAAAAATAAGAACAAAAAAAGCAAGTAAAGATCGACCAATGAGCTTTTTGTTCTGCCAATCTGATACCGATCTATAAAAAATATAAACTACGGCACAGATCTCCACGAAATAGACAAGGTGAAACACAACCAAATGCAACCATGGTATGTCAACAAATGAGTAAAGTGCACATAAATTTCCAACTGCGT
>Ga0316201_10001250_pt1 | contig 16822 bp, 16 predicted proteins | sample CS6wburrow_MG_FD_204516 | JGI IMG/M metagenome (GOLD analysis project Ga0316201, IMG submission 204516) | Coastal sediment microbial communities from Delaware Bay, Delaware, United States - CS-6 worm burrow | ecosystem: Environmental > Aquatic > Marine > Coastal > Sediment | place: USA... | reverse complement strand
CTACTCGGGAAATTTACGCTTTGTCATTTGCTGCTGATGCGTGATGCCAATTATCCCTGGTGCATCCTGGTACCTGACCGCGATGATGTTTCTGAAATACATCAACTGAGCGAGCCTGACCAGCAACAACTGTTACGTGAATCGTCGCTGCTGTCAGTGGCAATGGAGTCAGCCTTCAGTCCGGATAAGCTCAATATTGCGGCGCTGGGTAATGTTGTGCCACAGCTGCACCTGCATCATATCGCCCGTTACCGCACCGATGCCGCCTGGCCTGCACCGGTATGGGGCAGGGTCCCTGCAAAGCCTTATCTTGAATATGAGCTTGAGGCCGTGGTGCATTCCCTGACAGCGCTGCTGACGTCAGGATTCACGGCTGCCGGATAAACTACAGATGGCGCATCGCTCTCGCGCGTCCATGCGCTCCACGATGTACCTACCTCCCTGGCGCATCGCTCTCGCGCGTCCATGCGCTCCACGATGTACCTACCTCCCTGTAGGCAAAAAAACGGCGACACGTGGTCGCCGGTAGGGTGCGAGTGAGGCTGGGAAAGCCAGGTAAAACTAGCCGATGCGTTCGGCGCGTACCTGTTGTCCCATCATTTGAGCCAGTACTTCAAATGATGAGGTTCGGTCAGTGTCATAGGAAACCAGCATCAGGTGCGGGCGTCTTTCATTGAAATGGGCATGGATAACCCCTTTCTTTGCGTTGAGGGCTTTCTCGATGTTTCGACGGGTATTTTCGCCCAGAAAATTATCAACGTGCATTACCATATCCGAGATGTGCATGGTGTCTACTCCTCCGTTTGGCGTGTAAAGCATTTACCTGAAAACGTTTTACGTAGCTTTTTGGTGGCGTCCCTGCCGGGCTGGTTTCCGTTGACTGAACGTTAATTAAATACCACACAAATGTCAATGAAATAATTTATAACCCCATGTATTTGCTTAATATAATAAAATACACCATATAATGTATAGGGCATCTATAACCCATACACTATATAGGGGATAAGGTGCGGAGTGATCGCGTCCAGGCGGCAGTGCCCTGAAAAAAATGCTGCTATTTATTCAGGAATCAGGCTGAGGCGCTGCGTGCAGAGCGCTTGCGCTCATGTTCCAGCAGTTGTTTTTTGCGCAGCCGGATGTGGTTCGGTGTGACTTCCACCAGTTCATCATCATCAATAAATTCCAGCGCCTGTTCCAGGCTCATGCGAATCGGCGGTGACAGCTGGATATTTTCATCCGTGCCGGCTGCACGAATATTGGTCAACTGTTTTCCTTTTAGCGGGTTTACCACCAGGTCATTGTTGCGTGTATGAATGCCGATAATGCCGCCTTCATAGACTTCCTCGCCATGACCGATGAACAGACGGCCGCGCTCCTGCAGATTGAAGAGGGCATAACCCAGCGCCTTGCCGGCACCGTTTGAGATGAGCACACCGTTGCTGCGTTGTCCGTACTCGCCCGGTTTCATCGGGCCGTAGTGCGAGAACACGCTGTAGATCAGCCCGGTACCCTGGGTACTGGTAAGAAACTCGGTGCGAAAACCGATCAGTCCACGCGACGGCATGATGTAGTCGAGGCGTACCCGTCCCTGGCCGTCCGGCACCATATCCGTGAGTTCACCACCACGCTCACCGAGTTTTTCCATGATGGCGCCCTGGTGGACATCCTCGATGTCCACAGTGACCTGTTCATAGGGTTCCTGCTGCACGCCATCGATTTCGCGGATAATGACCTCGGGCCGCGATACGCCCAGCTCGAAGCCTTCCCGTCGCATGGTCTCGATCAGTATGGCCAGGTGCAGTTCGCCGCGCCCCGAGACCTTGAATTTGTCGGGGTCACCGGTGTCCTCCACCCGCAAGGCCACATTGTGGATCAGTTCGCGCTGCAGGCGTTCATGGATGTTGCGTGAGGTAATGTATTTACCGTCCTTGCCGGCGAACGGCGAGTTGTTTACCTGGAAGGTCATGCTGACGGTCGGTTCGTCCACGGAAAGGGCCGGGAGCGCCTCGACACAGGACGGGTCGCAAAGGGTGTCGGAGATACCCAGTTTATCGATACCGGTAAAGGCAATGATATCGCCGGCCTGTGCCTCGGCAACCTCGATGCGTTCCAGTCCCAGGAAACCGAACACCTGGCCGACGCGTGCATTACGCCGCTTGCCGTCACGGTCTACCAGTGTGACCGGCATGTTGGTCCTGAGTTTGCCGCGCGAGATGCGGCCAATACCGATGACACCGACATAGCTGCTGTAGTCCAGTGTAATCACCTGCAGCTGGAAAGGGGCGTCCGGATCGACTTTTGGCGGCTCCACCTGTTCAACGATCGCATTAAACAGGGGCGTCATGTCTTCACTGTGGTGGTCGGCTTCAGTGCTGGCGTATCCCTGCAGTGCCGAGGCATAGATCACGGGAAAGTCGAGTTGTTCATCGGTGGCACCGAGGCGGTCGAACAGGTCAAAGGTCTGATCAAGCACCCAGTGGGGACGTGAGCCGGGGCGGTCGATCTTGTTGATAACAACGATTGGTTTCAGGCCCAGGTCGAATGCCTTCTGGGTCACGAAACGCGTTTGTGGCATCGGGCCTTCCACGGCGTCGACCAGCAGCAGCACGGAGTCCACCATCGACAGCACCCGCTCCACCTCGCCACCAAAGTCGGCATGTCCGGGGGTGTCGACGATATTGATGCGGTAGTCACCCCAGCGGATGGCGGTATTCTTCGACAGGATCGTGATGCCGCGCTCTTTTTCCAGATCACTGGAATCCATGATGCGCTCCGGTGCGGCAGCGCGCTCGCCGAGGGTGCCGGACTGGCTCAGGAGTTGGTCCACGAGGGTGGTCTTGCCATGGTCGACGTGCGCGATAATGGCGATGTTGCGAAGCTTGCTGATCATGTTGGTTTCTGTGCCCGCGATGGCGGAATGCGGTTGAAGGGGCAGCGATTATACATAAGCATGGCCCTGAAGGTAGCGGTTCACTGACAGGGATGCAGATATGGCTGGCAGCCGTATCCACTGCTAAGCTCTAAGTGGAGGCAATAATACGGATATATCAAGACCCTACGCATGGCACACGGGGAACGGCTCACAACCCTTATTACTCTCTGGCTGCTGCTGTTGCTGCTGTTGGCCGCACCATTAGCGGTAAAAGCGGTTGATGCGCAACTTCCGGATTTCACGGTTTGTTATAACTACCGTTGCAACCGGACTGCGCTTGTCCGTCCCGCTGCCCGGGAGTGGCAGACGGTCGTCAACCAGTTCACACCGGCTGCCCGTTCAGCCGCGGAAGAACGGGAAATGATCCGGCGTGCAATCGCCGTACTGGAACATGTTGCGGGTACACAGACACCGACCTTTCGTGACCGTGGCGGAAACCCGATCACTGATGACTGGCCGGGGCAAATGGACTGTATAGATGAATCGACAAATACCGCCCGCTATCTCGAATTGCTGCAGGCGCATGGATTACTGCGCTGGCACACTGTCGTCGGGCGTGCCTATCGTGCGCCGTATCTTTTTGATCCGCACTGGGCCGGTCAGATCGTTGAACGGGAAACCCTCGATCACTATGTGGTCGATTCCTGGCACCTCGACAATGGTGAGCCGCCTTATATACAGGCGCTCAATGAGTGGCTCAGAAAAGACGCGTTTCAGGAATAAAAACAGCTGTTGCCCTTTAACAGGTGTCAGTTTCCAGCGCCTTGAAGATCTTCCTCGATGAAACGCAGTAACGCTTCATACAGCGCCTCGCGCGGGTAGTGATTCTGGTCAACGAGCACCTCGCCGACGATGCTGTGAGTGCGTGCGACCGGTACTGCCATTGCCCAGTGATCCGCATTGAGATAGCCGACCAGGGTACTGCCCGGGATGAACTGGTCATAGAAGATCAGCTGGCTGTCGTTACGGGCATCCACTCTGCCAAGCTTCCTGTAAGAGCCGCGCAGCAGGGATGAAATGCGTTCAGGTTCCGGGAAGGTGATCAGCGAGTAATAGGGAATTCCTTCAGGCAGGGGATTTTCCGCCAGCCAGGCCTTGCGCGTAGCCGGTCGCATGCTGTCCATGGCGCCTTCGTCACCCGGTGTGCATTTTGCGCCCGGAAAATGTTGCAGCATATTGAGCTGTGACTGGGTCGCATCGTTTGCCAGTGGCGAGCCGCCCACCGAGCCGGCCGCGCTGACCACGGCGGCGACCCGGTCACGGATTTCCGGGTAGTTGACAACGGCCTCGAGGATATCGGGTGCGCCCTTTGAATAGCCGATGAGGATCAGCTCAGGCTGTGTGCCCTCCTGTGGCATCGCCATGATCGCATCGCGAATCTGCCGGGCATTATGGGTGCTGCTCGACAGGCCATCGACATATAGATTGGCTATGTCATAACCAAACTGGCTGACATGGGTCGTGACTGTGTTTCTAGGCTCCAGCCAATCAGAAAAACAGCTCCAACCCACACCGGCGACGAACAGGGTAACCAGCCGATGTTGCGATTGCCCCAGGTTGACAACCTTGCCGGTGCCGGGTGGCTCCTTGCCAACGGTTGTCAGCGCTTCGTCACAGGGACGGTAGTCAGGCACACTGTCTTTACGTGCCTCGAGCACTGCGCAGAAGATTTCCCGGAAGCGTCCACGCTTGTCCTGCTTGTCGCTCTGTATGGCCGGCGCCAGTACCAGCGGTGTTGTGTCCGTGGAGTAGGGCATCAAGGGTCTGGATGCGCAGCCGTTCAGAACAAGGATTGCAGCGACAACCACTAGCGGATGGAATAACCGCTGGCAGCACGTCGCCAGCTGTGACTGCGAGCAGTTGCGGTATCTAGTGTGCATGCGGTACATCGGTATTCTCCTGCGCATTGTTTTCAGCGGCCTCGGCAGCCTGGCGATCAAGGGCCGGGACCCAGTCGAGGACTTCCACATCCTGGAGTGACAGTGGCCGGGTAACAAGAAAGAATACCGTGCGCAAACCATCGCTATGGTAGTTGTACTCACCGGGGTGGTTGCGCCACTGTTCAACACTCACGGCGGGCACGCCCTCGACAAACCCCAGCTGTGCGAGACCGCCTGAATACAGCAGGTCCTGTATGACGTAACCGCGGGTCTCGTCGACATCCGGATGCAGTCGCGGCGGCGTGCCATCGGCCGGTATGAAACGGCCACCCACCGGGCGCCCGGCCTGGCCAACAAGGACAGGCTGGTCCTGGTAACGCAATGGTGCCACCCACAGCCGGACCCAGTTGGCAGGCACGCCGCCCTGTCCCGTCTTGCGTGCGACGAGGTCCGGTGGTCGACCGAATAGCCGTTGTGTCGTATCTGCAGGCGTCGCAACGTGGCGATAATCACGGTGTATCAGTGCGGCCCCGATATCCGTCAGTTTACCGATGAAAACGAGATTGACTGGTCCCCCTGCAAGTGAATCCTGCGCGCCTGTTGTACAGCAGGGTAATTGCTCCAGCGCCTTGCGGAATTCCGTTTCATCCCGGTAATCGGTGTTCGATGATTCGGCTATATAGGCTGTTATTTCATCGAGCCTGCTCTCGTCCTGTTCACCTGGCACCGGAGGAAACAGTGTGAAGGGGATGATTGTCTGTTGACCCAGCAGGTCAATATTGAGAATGCGTGTGCCATGATGCGGGTTGACATAGAGGAAACCGCTGCGTGTTTCGCCGCGCGGAACAAGGCTGTCAATGCTCAGCTTGTCAAAATGTTCATCAATATGACTGTTGGCCTCAGCGGACAGCAGGCCATGATATGACCAGGCGACTTCCAGCGGCGAAAAATAGTCAGGGTCGGTTCCGGATCGCAACAGCCACAGTGTGTACGGTGAGTGATTGATGATCTCTACCCAGACAGTTTGTACGCCGGTGTCGTTGAGGTCGGTACCGAAAAAGTTGTGGTTGTCCTCGGCGCTCAGTACGGTAGCACTGACCTGAACGTTTCTGATCGTGGCCGTTACCGCCCGCTCACGTAAGGGCGTGTCATCCATCGCTGCCGGTGTCTGCAAGGTTGCACAACCGGACAGTGCCAGGCACAGCCAGCACGAAAGCAGCAGCGTGGCGATATGTTGCGCTACGCGCCTGGATTCATGCGGGCGTGCTGCATTTGTGGCTGGAAACCTCATTGATTGTCAACCTTGTCCGTTGCCTGGATAAAACCGCCTGTTCTGCCTTCCCAGGGCAGGATTTCAATATTCGCAAGCGAAGTGGGGTGGTCATCAAAGAACAGCACCGCGCGAAAGCCTTCCGTGAAATAGGGGTCGGTGGTCAGGTTCTGCCGCGGTGCATCTTTCGGCGCGGCGCCGACACCCTTGACCAGCGCGATTTTGGCAAGAAACTGTGAATAGGCAAGATCCTCGATCAGCGCCAGCAAGGCCTCATCAACGTCAGGATCTATCTTGTGCGTGGTCAGGTAGGGCGAGTGGATGGTGAGGCGGCTGCCAATATCACGGCTGATCTGGCCGACCCATACCTGCTTGCCATGGTATTGCATCGGGCTGGCCCAGAGGCGCAGGTGGTTGCGCTGGTGAATGTTGTCGCGTGCCTTTTGCAGTGCGAATTCCTGGGGACGTCCATACAGGTACAGCGGGCTGATGGGGGAATAGGGGTAGCGTTCTCTGGACAGTACCGAACTGATCATCTTTCTCACCGAGCCTGCGTAGGTGGCCTCTGTCGGATGCCAGCCGCGACGGACCAGTGCGGGAAAGGCGTCTTCACTACCGCCGACAATGACCAGGTTGAGCGGGTCGCCCATGCGTGTGCCTTTCCTGTTGGTGGTGCAGCAGGGCAGGGCCTCGAGTGCGGCCCGGAAGGCGGCGTCATCGGTATAGTTGGTTATTCCTTGCGGGGCAAAATAGGACTCGGGCAGCTCATGCTTGCCCGCGTAATCAGCCCGGAAACCGGGGACATCCGCAAGAAAGGAAAAGGTCTTGAGACGACCACTGGCGACCAGGTCAAGCTCGACCATTTTCACGCCCTCGTTCAGGCCGGTGAGGATGAATCCCGAGACCGTTGTGCCGGGTGTGACCGGATTTTTGAAGGCCAGTTGCCGGAAGTTCTGTTCGCGTTCCCAGGCTTCATTATCATCACCTGGTGGAGCAAACGCGTCAGCGGCCTCGGATGCCGGGAAAAAGTTCGGGTCCAGTCCCGGAGACAGCAGCCAGTAGGGTCTGTCGTCGTGATTCTCGACCTCGATCCAGACCGGCTGGATACCCTTGCTGGCAAGGGGCACACCGTAGATGGCCTCTGACTCACTCGCAGACAGCACGCTGGTCGAGACCCGTACTCCGCCATCGGTCCGGGTTTGCAGCCGTTCCTTGTAGTCTTTGGTATCCGCTTCCGTCCAGATACCCGTAGATGCGCAGCCTGCCAGGGTCAGGGCGATGGCAAGTGTGGCAAGAGCAGATTTCAGAGAGTCGATCCGGGACATCGAAAAAGCCTGGTTTTTTCCTGTCTATAGTCTAGCCAAAGAAATTGGCAACAACGTGATCATACAGGATGATGGACGCTGGATAAGCCGTGTAGCGGTTGATGCAATATTGGATAACAGGCAAGTTAGAACAACTCTAGTTCACTTGATCTATGTCATGATCTTGCATGCCATATTTCCGTATTCTGCTGTTTTGTTACTGAATATTGCTAACCGGAGGCGGGGCAGACAGTGGCTGCCACTGAGGATTGCACGACCATGACAGACGACGTGGAACAGACGCAAAAACCGGATAGTGCCGAGGCCGCCATGAACGAGGTACTGGCGGCAGAGCAGGCGGCAGAGGATGCAATTGATGCCTGTGAGCAGGAAGCACGCGCCAGCCTGCATGAAGCTGCCCAGCAAGCACGGCGCATTGCAGACAGGACCAATGAACGTATTGCACTCATACAGCAGCGCACTCGTCAACAGCTGCAACAGTATCTGCGGAATGCCGAGCGTGTGGTACGTGTCAATGAACAGACACGTGACAGGGAGGATCCGCGTGTCGCGCTGGTTGCTGACGTCGCTAATGAATTGGCGGCACGGCTGACGGCAGCTAGTGGCAGCGAAAACACCCGCACGGATTGACTGGACATGTCAGCACGCGCCCGCTTTGCGTATGTCCAGGTCCGGTTGCAGGCACGCCATGGTGGGCGCCCGGATGAAGCCCTGTGGCGAAGTCTGCAGGGCACCAGTGACTTTGCCAATTACCTGCAACTTGCCCGTCACACCCCCCTGCAATCCTGGGTGAGGACGCTGGACCCGGGACAAAGCAGTGACGAGATCGAGACAGAATTGCGACGGCTGTTCCGTCACCATGTCGATGAGGTAGCCGGCTGGGTTCCACCTGCATGGCGGGAGGCTGTCGTGTGGGTGCGACGCCTGCCGGATCTGCCGGCACTGCAGCACCTGCTCAGCGGTGAACCGGTGCCGGCATGGTTGCAGGAGGATGCAGAGCTGCGCGATATGGGTTGCCTGCCAGTTGATTCACGACTGCAGGCCATGCGGCATTCTGACTGCAATGTTTTTTTAATGGCATCGCAGACGGGTGAGTCCTTGACGGACGCCTGGTTGAATCACTGGCGGACACTGTGGCCCGGGACGGCACGGCAAAACCAGTCTCTGGAAAAGCTCGGTGACGCACTGCACCACTATCTGCGGGTATTACAGGCAGATAGCTGCGCGAGTGTTCAGACCCGTTGTGAAACGCTGCACGTGCAACTGGTCAGCGCTTTCCGGCGCTACAGCTTTCAACCGGCCGCGGTGTTCAGTTCCCTGGCACTGACCGCGCTGGAACTGGCGCGTCTTCGCGGTGACCTGCTGGTGCGACAGTTGTTTGCTACCAACATGGAGCAGGTGGCATGAATCTGCGTCCGGCCCGTGCCCGCTGGTTCGAGTTGCTCACGCCGCGTCAGGAACTCGCCGGGGTGGTCGAAACGCTGGCGCGGACCGGCAGTGTCGAGCTGGAAATCCACAGCGAACGCAATGTGCCGGTGAACCTGCCGGACCTGCAGCAGCAGATGGCGGAATTCCATCACCTGCAACAGCGCTATCAGCAGCACTGGCCGCGCGAGGACATGCAACCTGCCACGTTGTCGGGCATGCCGGCACAAATACTCGAGACGGCACTGCTGCAGTTGCGCCAATGGGTGGAGGCGGCCGGGCCGCTGGTAAGGCATATCGAATCGCGGCAGGCCGAACGTTCCGAGCTGCTGCTGGTTGAAGATCTGCTCGGCATCGAGGTCGAGGGCGAGATGGATTACTCCCTGCTGTCGACGGCAGGACCGTCGCTGGCCGTGCGCCTGTTTGTGATGCCGCCGGCATACCGACTGCAGGCGATGCCGGGTGACCTGCTGTACTGCAAGTGCTGTTCGAAACAACATGACTACCTGCTGGTGGCTGGATTACCTGCGGACATCGAGGATTTCCGCAATGAAATCGCGGCCCAGAAAGGCCGCATGTTAACCCTGCCAGTATGGCTGCACGGCCAGCGTGAGACTGCACTGGGCCAGGTGCACCAGCGACTGCAGCGTATCCACCACGAAAGTACCCGCCTGCGCCGGCAAATCGATGCCATGGCCGGATCATATCAACTCGCCGAGGCGCTGGGGAATGTCAGACGGCTGGAATGGTTCCTGACGCATGTCAGCGCGCTGCCGGTATCGGACAATTTCGCCTGGGTGAGCGGCTGGACCAATGACCTCGATGGCAAGTGTCTGCCGCGGGCACTGACGGATGTGGGTGCCCATGCCATCGTGCACTACCCACCACCCCCGCGGGGTTTGCGCCCCCCCATGGTATTGCAGAATCCGTGGTGGGCGCGACCTTTTGAACTGTTTGCCGGCATGCTGGGTACGCCGGCCGGTGACGAGGCCGATCCCAGCCGCCTGGTGGCCTTGCTGGTACCGCTGTTGTTCGGGTACATGTTTGGTGATGTCGGTCAGGGCTTCGTGTTGCTGCTTGCCGGCCTGTTGCTGCGGCAGCGCTGGCCGCTGCTGCGCATACTGGTTGCCAACGGTGCTGCATCAATGCTGTTTGGTGTCGTGTTCGGCAGTGTCTTCGGGCGCGAGGATGTGATCCCGGCACTGTGGGTGCATCCGATAGAGCAGCCATTGGCGGTACTGGCCGTGCCGCTGGTTGCCGGTGTAGTGATACTGTTGCTTGGCCTGTTGCTGAATGGGCTGGAATCCTGGTGGCGCGGCGAATTGCGCCACTGGCTGCAGGTGGATGCCGCAGTACTGGTGATGTATCTGTCCTTGCTGGCGGCGCTGTTCATACCGGAGAGCCTGGGCATAACCGGTTTTGGCTTTGGCTGGTATCTTGCCGGTAGCCTTGGCGGTACCCCTGGCAAAGCGCTGGCAGAGACGCTTGCTGCACTCGGCAGCCTGGTCGAACAGCTGATGCAATTGCTGATCAACAGTATTTCATTTGTGCGTGTCGGTGCCTTTGCGCTGGCGCATGCCGGGCTGTCGCTGGCCTTTACCATCATGGCGGAGTCGACCGGAAACCTCGTTGCCGGCCTGCTGATCATGCTGCTGGGTAATGTCATCGTGATCCTGCTGGAAGGGCTGGTGGTCACCATCCAGACCACGCGCCTGGTGCTGTTTGAATTCTTTATCCGTTTTCTGCGTGGCAGTGGCCGTACCTTTCGTCCGCTGCTTATGCCGGAACATGCCATCGCTATCAGGGAGTAAATATTATGTTTACACGCATACGAGTCACCTTTTTCCCGCTGGCTACAGCGGCCGTCATCGGTTTGGCTGCCACGCTGCTGTTGTGGTGGATGCCGGCAGCGGCTGCCACAGAAGCGGCGGCTGCCGCATTGCCGGAAGGTGCCATGGCATGGGGTTTTGTCGGTGCCGCACTGGCCACCGGTCTGTCATCGCTGGGTGCCGGTATTGCGGTCGCCAGCGTCGGCAGTGCTGCCATCGGCGCCCTGGCCGAGAAACCGGAACTGCTGGGACGGACGCTGATCATGATTGGCCTGGCGGAAGGTATCGCCATCTACGGTCTGATTGTTTCCATACTCATCCTCAACCGGATTTTGTAGGCGCCATCTCGTGAGTCAACCTGTCTATATTGGTGATGCCGTGAGTGCCGCCGGTTACCGGCTTGCCGGTCTGCGCGTGCAGGAGCCGGATACCGCCGAACTCCTTGCACAAATCGAGCAGGCATGCACAGATGCGCCGCTGGTGCTGCTCGGTGCCGATCTTGCCGGACAGCTCCCGGTGGCGGATCTGGACCGACTGCTGTCAAGGGTGGCGCCGGCTGTGGTGGTGGTGCCCGATGTGCGTGGCCAGGCGGTAATGCCCGATTTGGCGACCCGCTTGCGGCGGCAGCTCGGGGTGCTCGAATGAGTAGCGTCCTCGACAACAAGGTCAGGCACCTGCTGGATGTGGTAACACAGCACCGCGACGAAAAGTGTGCGGCTATCCGGGCGAACGCAGAAGTCGAGGCCAGGGCGCTGCTGCGGACGGCCTGGCGCGAGGCGCGGCAACGTATGCATGGCGAAAATGCCGAAACGCGCAGGCGTGTCGAGCGCGCGCTGGCCTCGCATGAGGCACAGCAGCAGACCCGGGCACGTCAGCAGCGCCAGGCTGACGACGGGGTGCTGCTGGTTGCTGCACGTGCAGCCTTGCAGGCGGCATTGCTGCAGCGCTGGCAGCAACCGGCGTCGCGGCAACAGTGGTGTGAGGTGCTCGTCAATGCGGCCGTGACTACCCTGGATGGCAAAGACTGGACCGTCGAGCACCCGGCCGACTGGCCGATGAGCGAGCACGACGACCTGCTGCAACATATCACCTCGGTGTGTGGCAAGACGCCTCGCCTGCAGGCAAAGGCCGACATCAACGCCGGTCTGCGCATCTGCGCCGGTGGTACCTGCATGGACGCGACCATTGACGGCCTGTTGCATGACCGGGAGCGCATCGATGCAGAACTGCTGGCACTGTGTACCGAGCGTGCCGGGGGTAATGCATGAGCACTGTGCCGGAGTCGCATCAGCCAGTTGCCGATGCCACCATTACCTGGATCAGTGGCCCGGTGTTGCGCGCGACTGTTGCACGTCCCTTCAGTATTAATGAGGCGGCGCTGGTCGGCGAGCAACAGTTGCTGGGTGAAGTTATTCGCCTCGATGGCCCCTACGCGGTAATCCAGGTCTATGAGGACACCACCGGCCTGCGTCCGGGAGATATTATTTCCGGGACCGGTGCGGCCCTGTCGGTGCCGCTCGGGCCAGGCCTGCTGGGCAATATCTTCGATGGCCTGCTGCGGCCGCTGACAACACAGGGTCTGTATATTGCGCCGGGAATCAGTCATTCGGTGGATGGCGACAGCTGGCCGTTTCGGCCCCGGGTCACTGCCGGTGAGCGGCTCGTGGCAGGACAGGTGATCGGTGTTGTCAAACGCAACGATGCCCGAGCGCAGAATTGCCTGGTACCGCCGGGTGTGTCAGGTACAGTTGTCGAGATTGTCCCGACCGGAAACTATCCCGGTGATGTGCCTGTATGCGTACTCCGGGATGAGCAGGGTAACGAGCACCCCGTCTGCCAGGTGCAGCAGTGGCCGGTACGCAAGCCACGACCGGTGAAAGCGCGTATCCCGGTCGAGGGTCCGTTGTTTACCGGGCAGCGCATTCTCGATTGCCTGTTTCCACTCGCCTGCGGCAGCCGTGCCGCCATGCCCGGTGGTTTTGGCACCGGCAAGACCGTGTTGCAGGAGACGCTGGCGAAGTGGTGTGACGCAGACGTGATCGTCTATGTCGGCTGCGGTGAGCGTGGCAATGAGATGGCCGGTGTACTGGACGAGTTCCCAAAGCTGGAGGACCCCAGAACCGGCCGGCCGCTGATGGAACGCACGGTCATCATTGCCAATACCTCGAATATGCCGGTCGCGGCGCGTGAGGCCAGTATCTATACCGCGGTCACGGTTGCCGAGTATTTTCGTGACCAGGGCCTGCGCGTGGCGCTGATGGCGGACTCGACCAGCCGCTGGGCAGAGGCGTTGCGCGAGGTCTCCGGACGCCTCGGGGAATTGCCGGGTGAGGCCGGTTACCCGGCCTACCTCAGCAGTCGACAGGCCGACTTCTACGAGCGCGCGGCACATGTCACTACCCTGGGTGGCACTGTGGGTTCACTCAGCATTATCGGTGCGGTGAGCCCGCCGTCGGCGGATTTTTCGGAGCCGGTGACCACGCACACCAAGCGTTATGTGCGCAGTTTCTGGGCACTGGATGCGTCACGTGCACAGGCGCGTTTCTATCCGGCCATCCACCCGTTGAATTCCTATTCGCAGGATATCGAGGTTCTGGCACCGTTCTGGAGCGAACTGGGTAATCCGCAATGGCCGGAGCAGCGCCGCCGTTTCCTCAGCCTGCTGGAAGAGCAGGCCAAGCTGGAACGCATGGCGCGTATCGTTGGCAAGGATGCCTTGCCACCGCGTCAGCAAAACGTGTTGCTGTGTGCCGAGCTGATCAACGAGGCCTTCCTGCGCCAGTCGGCCTTTTCGGAGACCGACCGCTTCTGTCCGGCAGTCAAGCAGATTGCCATGATGCAGCTGCTCGACCGCTTTATCGAATTATCAGCCAGGGCCGTCGCGGCTGGCGTTGATGTTGCCGCCATCAACAGCCTGCCGGTGATGCGACAACTGCGTCGCATGGGCGAAGAGATTGATAACAACGAGCTGGAACGGTTCGAGGTGCTGGGCAAGGGACTCGACAGGGCATTTGCAGCATTAAGCAACGGGAGGGCCGATCATGCGGGCTGATGTTTATGCTGATTTCGTGGCGACACGTATCGAGGGGCCGCTGCTGTTTCTGAAGCGCACCGTGAATGTCGGTCTCAATGAAGCGGTCGAGGTTGTCGACGCGCAGGGCAATGCCCGCCTTGGACGCATTGCCGCACTCAGCCACGAGTCGCTTACAGTCGAGGTGCTGGAATCGACCAGCGGGCTGGATCTCGACAATACCCGGGTGCGTTTTCGTGGCGAGCCGCTGACCTTTGCGGTCGGCCCCGACCTGCTTGGCCGCGTCTTTGACGGTGTTGGCCGGGCCATCGACAACGGACCGCCGGTGGCTGCTGTCGAAATGCGCCGTATCGACGGGCGTTCGATCAACCCGGCGGCACGCACGGTGCCGACCGATTTCATCGAGACCGGTGTCTCGACCATTGATTTGATGAACAGCCTGGTGCGCGGCCAGAAACTGCCGATCTTTTCCGGCGCCGGTTTGCCGCATGACCTGCTGGCAATACAGATTGCCAGGCAGGCGCGCCTGCGCGATGCGGCAGCCGGAGAATTTGCCCTGGTGTTCGTGGCCATCGGGGTGTCCTATGACACCGCCGAGCGATTTCGCCGCGAGATGGAGGACAGTGGCGTGCTGGAACACACGGTGCTGTTCCTGAATCTGGCATCGGATTCGAGTACCCAGCGCCTGCTGGCACCGCGTTACGCCTTGACGGCAGCGGAATACCTGGCCTTCGATGAGGGCAAACATGTGCTGGTGGTGATGTCGGACATGACCAATTACTGCGAGGCCTTGCGCGAGGTATCCGCCAGTCATGGCGAGGTGCCGAGTCGCAAGGGCTTCCCGGGTTACATGTATTCGGACCTGGCCACCCTCTATGAGCGTGCCGGCAGTCTCCGCGGACAGGAAGGCTCACTGACACAGCTGCCGATCCTGACCATGCCTTCGGATGACATCACGCACCCGATACCGGATCTGACGGGCTACATCACCGAGGGCCAGATCGTGCTGGACCGTGACCTCGACCGCATGGATATCTATCCACCGGTCAATGTGCTGCCGTGCCTGTCACGCCTGATGAAAGACGGTACCGGCGAGGGTTTTACCCATGCCGACCACCCCGCGCTTGCCAACCAGCTGTATGCGGCCTATGCGCGGGCTGTGCACATGCGTGTGCTCGCCAGCGTCGTCGGTCGCGAGGGACTGGCGGAGACCGACCGGCTGTTCCTGGATTTCGGTGATCTTTTCGAGCGTCAACTGGTCAACCAGCAGGACGCGCGCAGCCTCGAACAGAGCATGGCGATTGGCTGGCAACTGTTGCGCACGCTGCCGATCTCGGAGCTGCACCGGCTCAGTGACAGGCAGATCGACAAGTACATTAAAGAGGACGTTCAACCGCAATGAGTACCATGCAAACGGTGCCAACGCGTTCCGCGGTTCTGGAACTGAAGTCCGAGCGACTCGTCGTCAGCGAGGCCTATAATTTTCTCGATGAGAAACGCCTGTTGCTGGCCGCCGAATTGCTGCGCCAGCTGGAGGAGTACGAGCGCCTGCAGCAGGAATTCGAACGGTTGCGCCAGCAGGCAGTCACCGCACTGCTGCATGCCGTCGCCCAGCACGGTCTGCAGGGATTGAGTGTCTATCCTGCTGCCGTGATCAAGGCAACACGTTTCGAAACTGAAACACGTAATTTTATGGGCGTGATGCTGGCCGATACCCGCCTGCAGCTGGAGGAAGACAGTGCCGCGGTAACCGCAGCCTGTCCCTCGTCCGAGGCAAATAACTGCAAGCAGGCGTTTCGCAAACTGCTTGATTTGAGCAGCCACATAGCCGGTATATCCGGCAATCTGTATCGCCTGCTGGTGGAATACCGCCTGACCGAACGCCGCGCACGGGCGCTTGAGAATGTCATCCTGCCGGAAATCGAGGAGATGCTGCATGTCATGACGACGCACCTCGAGGAGCTGGAATTCGAGGATGCGGTGCGTGTCAGGGTGCGCAGCAAGTCTGCTTCAGGTTCCTGAAGACAGCAGCCGCTGAAAATTTGTAGTCCGAAGCTACAGGCTGTCTGTTACTGCCGCGTAGTCACACTCGGGCTCTGCCCCGGTGCCCTGGCCGGACTTTTCATCAGCTTGTCCTGCAAATAGCGTGTTTGATACTGCAGAGATGAAAAATAGAATGACAGACAATCGTAATGTTTTCATGATCTCTCTCTGATGCAAATATGCAGAACCCTAGTGCAAGGGTTCAACAGATACGGTTTTGACCTGCGGCATAAGGCTCGCAAGCCTGGGGTTGTCGGCAACGACGAACGCGAAGTTCTCCCATTGCGCAGCGGTGAAACTTTTCACGACAAGATTCCGGCATGAAAGCTTGATTATTAAAAGCTGGCGTTGTAATTCCTGTATTTCTGACTGGGATGCAATGAGTTGCCCGGCGCTGACGTCTGGACTAAGTGAGTCGACGCGAAACTGAACCATCTTTTCGATGATTTCATTCATGACATTAACCATGTTTGTGTAGTTGTTCTTGCGCCATGCGCGGAATGAATTTACCTGTTCATCCGTTAGCTGCAGTATGTCCCTGTTGCGCATGATGGTCGGTAGCAGCGTTGGCATGAGGCCGGAGCCCTCGAGGAGGACAACCTTGTCCATGACTTCCTTCCAGTCCTCGGGAGACAGTGGGTGTTCACTGTTGTGCCTGGCCGGTACAGCAGTGCAGAAAAACAGGCACGCGAAAAAGAGTCCAATCTGTTTCATGTCCTTAGCCTCCCTTGTTACGCTCAACAGTGTCCTCCGTAGACACAATCCTGTTTCTATTCTTGACTGCGCGCGGGCCTGGTTATTCATGAGACACGGAGACATTGCCCTGCAGCAGGCAGTTGCTAAAGTACGCCGCAATGTGCTGCAGCACAATTACACAAAAGTATTAACTTCCATGTAATAAATCTGTCATATAATTAACGCTCGACGCCCGAACAGGGTGCTGAAAAGGGAAGGTATTTGCTTATGGAGCCTGTCAGTGCGTATCCTGATTGTCGATGATCACCAGCTGTTCATCGATGGCATCCGGCACATTGTCAAGTCGCTTGATGAGAGCGTTGATATCATGGAGGCCACCTCGGCGAGC
>Ga0316201_10001249_pt1 | contig 16823 bp, 15 predicted proteins | sample CS6wburrow_MG_FD_204516 | JGI IMG/M metagenome (GOLD analysis project Ga0316201, IMG submission 204516) | Coastal sediment microbial communities from Delaware Bay, Delaware, United States - CS-6 worm burrow | ecosystem: Environmental > Aquatic > Marine > Coastal > Sediment | place: USA... | reverse complement strand
CGCCTTTTCTAAGTCTGCTTATTAAGGCAGGTTGTCAGGATTCCGTAATTGCAAATTTCATCAGGCTGACTTGCTTTCCAGCGACGCGATAACGCCTGTTTTATCCACACAAGATGCCGTTTGAACAAGTTTCCCTCACTTGTCGCGAGAATTGTGCTCATGGTCTTTTGCGCGGATCAAAGTTTGAGGAACGACAGTGCAAGGTTATCTGGTGACCTCAGAACGCTCGATGAACCCGGGGAAAGGAACTATGCTCATAACAAAAACTGGACAAGAACCAACCTGTCCAGAAACCACCCGAATAATTGGGCCGGGATAATTCATGCTGCGTCTGAAATCTCTATTGCTTGTCGCCTTCTTTACCCTGTTTGTCTATGTCCCGGTTCAGGGGCAACCGAAAGATGAAGCGAACTCCGGCAAGCTGACTATCGGCATTACTCAGTTCCCGGCGACCTTTCACCCGACAATCGGGTCAATGGCGGCCCGCTCCTACATCCTAGGTATGACCCGCCGGCCCATCACCACCATCGATGCTGACTGGAACCTTGTCTGCATGCTGTGTAAGGTCCTGCCCACCTTCGAAAACGGCCTTGCCAGATTGGAAAAAACACCCGATGGCAAAGATGGAATTGCCGTAACCTATACCCTTCGCCCGGACGCATTCTGGGGCGACGGGGTTCCGGTTTCCACCAAAGACGTATTGTTCACCTGGACCGTCGGACGCCACCCGATGAGCGGTATCCGCGGCAGCGAATTTTACCGCAGAATTTATGAAGTCGTCGCCCATGACGCACACACATTCACCTTCCATTTCGACCGGGTAACCTTCAACTACAACAGGATCAACGCCTTTGACCTGCTGCCGGCCCACATCGAAGAGGAGAAGTTCAGGAACCCGGAAAGATACAAAGACAATTCGGCCTTCAATACCGACATTCTAAACAAAGGGCTCTACAACGGCCCCTATCGGGTGGAGAGCATTACACACGGATCGCACATCGTGCTCGTCCCCAACGATTACTGGTGGGGAGAAAAACCGAAGTTCCACCGCATCGTAATAAGATCGATCGAGAACACGGCTGCTCTGGAAGCGAATCTCCTGTCTGGTTCCATCGATATGATCGCCGGCGAACTGGGCCTGACCCTGGATCAGGCACTTGCCTTTGAAAAACGCCACAAGGGCAAGTACAACGTGGTTTATAACACCAGCCTGATTTACGAACACCTGGACGTCATGCTGGATAATCCCATCCTGTCCGATAAGCGTGTGCGCCAGGCCCTGATCTACGGCATCGACCGCCAGGCCATCAGCGATGTACTGTTCGGTGGCAAGCAACCCGTGGCCCATTCCAGTATCAACCCGCTGGACTGGATATCCGATCCGGATGTTCCCAAATACCCTTACGATCCGGAAAAGGCCAAAGCCCTGCTGGAGGAAGCGGGATGGAAAGTGGGAAAGGGCGGCATCCGATACAATTCCAAGAACCAGCGCCTGACGGTGGAACTGATGACCACGGCTGGCAACCGCAGCCGCGAACTGGTGCAGCAGGTTCTGCAAAGCCAGTGGAAACAGGTCGGGTTCGATATCCGTATTCGCAACCAACCGGCCCGCGTCTATTTCGGCGAAACCACGCGGCAGCGGAAATTCAAGGGCCTTGCCATGTACGCCTGGTATTCAGCCCCGGAATCCGTACCGCGTGCGACGCTCTATTCTGACAGTATCCCGACTGCTGAAAACAACTGGTCCGGCCAGAACTACCCAGGCTTTCGGAATGCGGAAATGGATCAGCTGATCAAGGATATCGAAGAAGAGCTGGATAGAGGCAAGCGCCTGGAAAAATGGAAACGCCTGCAGGAGGTCTACGCAAATGAACTTCCGGTCATTCCTCTCTATTTTTCTGCCGACGCACACATCTGGCCAAAGAACCTGAAAGGAATCGTACCCACGGGCCATCAGTACCGATCAAGCCTTTGGGTGGAATACTGGTACCGGGAGTGATGCTTTACCCTGTACTTCCAATTTTCAGCAATCACATGCCCCTCGGTGAAGGAGTTGGAGGTACGATACCAGAGGCCAAAAAACATGGTATTAGACGCCGTTGCCCGAATAAACATTACTTTTTACGAGCGGCTTGTTTCATAATCTCTGCATGAAAGATCCAAACCCCATACTTGCCGTCCGCAACCTGGAAATCAGTTTCCCGGGGAATGGCGGCATGCTGCCCCTGGTGAGCGAACTTTCACTGGACCTTCAACGCGGACGCACCCTGGGATTGGTCGGAGAGTCGGGATGCGGCAAAACGCTGACCTCACTCTCCATTCTGGGCTTAACACCGGCACCCGGTCAGGTTACCGGCGGTGAGATTTTGTACGCAGGCACTAATCTTGTCAACAAATCGGAGAGAGAACTGGACAAATATCGCGGTGACAGAATCGCCATGATATTTCAGGAGCCAATGACCGCCCTGAACCCGGTTTTCACGGTGGGTAGTCAGATCGCCGAAGTTCTGATTGTTCATCGAGGTTTTTCCAATGCCGTGGCCTGGGATAAAGTCGTTCAGATGCTGGACAGGGTCGGTATCCCCGATGCGGCCAAGCGCGCCCACGCTTATCCCCATCAGCTCTCGGGCGGCATGCGTCAGCGCGCGATGATCGCGATGGCCATGGTGACGGAGCCGGATGTGTTGATCGCCGACGAGCCAACCACGGCGCTTGATGTCACTATTCAGGCGCAGATCCTGGACTTGATGTTGGAGATGCAGGCGGCTCTCGGTACCGCCATCCTGTTTATCACTCATGACTTGGGCGTAGTGTCGGAACTGGCCGACGATATTGCCGTCATGTATGCGGGAAAGGTGGTGGAAACAGGCCCCGCCCGGCAGGTGCTGTCCACTCCCCAGCATCCCTACACCCGCGCCTTGATTGAAACCTTGCCAGCATCTGCCAAACCGGGAAGCCGCCTTCCCACCATCGAAGGCATGGTCCCGGATCTTGCGACCCTGCCCACGGGATGCCGATTTGCCGATCGCTGCAACAGGGTTTTGGATGATTGCCGCATGGCGCAACCGGAGTTGGAATCTGCCGGAGACAATCAGCTCGCGGCCTGCTTTCATCTGGGTGCCGGTCAATGACCCATACCGTTTTGGAGGCACGCAATCTTAAACGCCATTTCATCAGCCACCATGGCTTGATCAACCGGACGACACAATGTGTACAGGCGGTCGATGATGTCAGCCTGGAACTCAAAGCCGGGGAAACCCTTGCCCTGGTCGGTGAGTCCGGCTGTGGTAAATCGACCCTCGCACGATGTCTTACCCTGCTGGACAAGCCGACAGCGGGTGAGATTTTAATCAATGGAGAGAAGCCAAAGAACGACCTGAAACAGTACTGCCGCAACGTGCAGATGATTTTTCAGGACCCTTATGCCTCGCTCAATCCCCGCTTGCCCGTTGGGGTTATCATCGCCGAGCCTTTGGTCATTCATAAAATCGGCAGCAAACAGGAGCGCCGTAACAAGGTGTTGGAGCTCTTGGATGTGGTTGGGCTGCGCAGAAGCGATATCAATCGATACCCTCATCAGTTTTCCGGCGGACAGAGACAACGTATTTCCATCGCCCGGGCGCTTGCCTTGAACCCAGCCGTCATTATCGCCGACGAGCCGGTATCGGCGCTGGACGTTTCCATTCAAAGTCAGATTCTAAATCTTTTCAAAGAGCTGCAGGAGGAATTCAATCTGGCCTACCTGTTCATCAGCCACGACATGGCGGTTGTGCACTATTTTGCCGATCGGGTTGCGGTCATGTATCTGGGAAGCATTGTTGAAGAGGGAGTTACTGAAAAGACCCTTATCAACCCCCTCCATCCCTATACCCGGGCCCTGATCGATGCTGCACCATTGATCAGTAAGGTAAAAAGAAAACACGGAGATGCGCTGAAAGGCGACCCACCGAGTCCGCTCGACCCTCCAAGCGGCTGCCGTTTCCATCCGCGTTGTAGTTACGCGATAGAAGCGTGCAGAAGCCAGCGCCCGAAGCTTGAGGGCAGCGGCGGTCACAAGGTGGCTTGCTCACTATCCGATAGCCTACATCTTACCCCGCGCCGACGATTAGAGGGGGGCTGGGCATGATCAGGTTTCTGATTGCAAGGCTTAGCCAGGCTATTTTGGTTCTCTTCATCATGTCCTATGTCATCTATGGACTAATGGGCTTGATGCCGGGGGACCCCATCGATCTGATGATCAGCTCCACACCGGATATGACTTCGGAAGATGCTGCCCGTCTGAAGGCGCTATACGGCTTGGACAAGCCGCTGACCGAACGCTACTTCAATTGGCTGGGTGCAGCCTTTGACGGAGATCTGGGCTATTCCAGGCTACGCTCCATGCCGGTTCTCGACGCCCTGCTGCCGGCGCTGGGCAATACGGCCGTTCTGGTGGGCGTTAGTTTCTTTTTGACCCTGCTGCTAGCCATTCCCATAGGGATTTATGGTGCCCTGCATCCCTATTCCAAGACCGACTACGGGATCAATCTTTTTGCCTTTGTCGGTGTTTCCATTCCGTCCTTCTGGCAGGCACTTTTACTGATCATGGTCTTTGCCGTCCTGCTGGGCTGGTTACCGGCGGGTGGCACCGATATCGGAGGTGAAGGCGGTGCTTGGGGTGGGTTGATCTATCTGATCCTGCCTATTGCCAACCTCACCATCAACGGTGTCGGCGGGCACACACGATACATGCGCGCTTCAATGATCGAGACCATGCGCCAGGATTTCATCCGCACAGCGCGGGCCAAGGGCATCGGACGCAAGCGCGTCGTTTTCAAACATGCCCTTCGTAATGCCTTAATGCCCGTCATCACCATTATTGCACTGGATTTTGGCAATCTGTTTTCCGGGGCGCTCATCACCGAGACCATCTTTGCCTATCCCGGTATGGGCAAACTGATCTTCGAAGCGGTAATGGGCAACGATTTCAATCTGGCCTTGGTCGCCTTGTTGTTTGCCACCTTCTTTACCCTGCTGGGGAACTTCCTGGCAGACGTCGCTTACGCCGAGCTGGACCCCCGTATCAGGCTGGGGGGCAAAAGCAGATGAGCGCACATCCTCAGGACACTGAACGCTCCATGCTGTTACTGGCCTTCCATCGCTTTAAAAAGCACAAACTCGCCCTGATCAGCATCGTGGTCCTTATTTCCCTGGCCGCATTGTCCATGTCTGCTCCGCTCATCGAGAGCCTCATGGGCGTCGACATGGAGAGGGTGGATCTGTATAACCGCTTCGCCTCACCGTCGACGGAACACTGGCTGGGTACGGATGAATTAGGCCGTGACACCTTCGTTAGACTGCTCTATGGAGGAAGGATCTCCCTGGCGGTTGGCCTGGCGGCGGCTCTGGCCGGCTCCGTCTTTGGGACCATCATCGGTTTGCTGGCCGGGTACTACGGTGGCAGGACCGACGCCTTTTTAATGCGCGTTACCGATGGGGTGATTGCGCTGCCTTTCCTGCCCTTGCTGATTGTGCTGGCCGCAGTCGATTTGACCAAGCTGGGTTTTTCTGAAGAGTTTGTCTACGGAGATGATGTCAATCTTTACCGCATCGTCGTCATTGTCGCCCTTGTCGGCTGGACCACTGTTGCAAGACTGGTTCGCGCTACGGCCCTGAGCTTGCGTGAACGCGATTTTATTCTTGCGGCCCGGGGCCTGGGGGCCAGCAATCTTCGCATCATGACCATTCACATGCTGCCCAATCTGGTCAGCCCCATTATTGTTGCCAGCACTCTGTCCATGGGGCACGTCATCCTGCTTGAATCGGTTTTGAGCTTCCTGGGCCTGGGTATTCAGCCGCCACTGCCCAGCTGGGGGAATCTGCTCACCAATGCCCAGGAGTTGATCTGGACCGCACCTGCCCTGGCTTTCTATCCCGGTGCGCTTATCTTCGCTTCCGTCATGGCCTTCAATTTCCTGGGGGATGGCTTGCAGGATGCGCTCGATCCCAAAGCGCTTGAAAGATAAGCTTCGTCAGAAAGGTGTCGATTTCAATTAATGACCCCGGCTTCATTCGGAAGCCGGCACCAAAGGAAACATATGCCACAGCTGCGGCTTTCTACACAACTCATTGTTGATGAAGCCAACAGGCGCAACTGGCCGGTTGACATCATCGATGCCAGCCAGAGCTTTGTCCGGATTCACCCTCATGGCACTGAACCGGTGCTGCTGAAGAGTGTAATTAGCCACAAATCCAATGCGCTCGCTGCACAAATTGCGGATTTCAAAAATATCACCGCGTATCTCGCCAGCGAGAACGGTATCGCCACGCCGCATACCGAGGAGGTGGTGTCGCTACCTCAGGCGATATCGTTCCTGAACAAGCATACAAAGGTGGTTGTCAAGCCGCTCGCCGCGGCACACAGCAATGGAGTGACCATTGACATCACCGGCGGGGAGCAACTCAGGGCAGCCCTTCTCCATGCACAGCCGTACTCTAAAACGACGCTGATACAGCAACAGGTGGATGGCATGGACATTCGACTGCTGTTCATCGGCAAGCAGTTCGCGGCAGCGGCAATTAGAGAGTCTGCCAGCGTAACCGGTGACGGCCGGAGCACGATCAGGGAGTTGATCGATGCTGAAAACCGACGCCCGGAGAGAGGTGAAAACTACCAGACAGCACTCAACATTATCCCCGCTTCAAAGGTTGAGTCCTTTCTTGGTGCCCGGGTCGACCAGGTTCCTAATCCGGGGGAGATGGTCAAGGTGGTAGGCCCCGCCAACATCGGCGCCGGCGGTGTGTCCACCGATATCACCGAAGAGGTAGACCAGACGCTGGTTGATCTCGGAAGGAAGGTGTGTGAGATAACCGGGCTTGCCATCGGCGGAGTCGATTTCATCATGCCCGACCCCCGCGCTCCGGTCAGCCAGGCCAATCCCGCCTACCTGATCGAGGTCAACTCGGCACCGACCCTGGGACTGCACGAACGCCCCCACTTCGGAAAATCCAGGGCAGTAAGCAGGCTATTTCTTGATTGGTTGACTGAATAACTTAAGTGAACCTTGGATCTCATGATGCCGATTCAGTGGAACTTTTTTGCATATTGTTCAATTGCTGCAGCAGGTGATTCATGCGTGCCGACAACTCCTGGCATACCCGCAGGGCAGTCTCCGGGTACTCACGGATAATCGCGTGAAACTCGTCCCGTTCGATTCGCAGCAGGAGCGAGTCGCTTGTGGCACGAATGGTCATGTCCAGACTCATCTCCCGAAACAGCGCCATCATGCCGAACGACTGTCCGGCTTTCCAACTATAGTACTGTTGCACCGGGCTGCCATCTGTACTGATTTGTTCGGCAGAGACCTCACCCTGTACGATGATATAGAGCCCCACACAACTGTCGTCACCCCTCAGCACGACTGTTTCCGCGGGATGCTCAACCTCGGTGGCCACCAGCGCAACCGCCGCCAATTCGTTCACCGGCAGATCCTGGAACAGATCCACCTTGCGCAACTGCAATATCCGCTCGGGGAGTGTCAAGCGGCCCTGCACAGCCACCTCATCTGATTTACCCAGCAGTACGCCCGCCAGTCTGGTTGCCCAACCTGATCCGGTCCTGGAGATCTGCTCGATTCGGCTGCGGTGAACGTCGATTTTTCCCCAATCCTCGAGCACCCTTAGAGTCAATATCTGCACGATGGCGTCGGAATCCTGCAACATTTCATCAAGCCGCGTCTGTTCCGTTTTGACAAAGCTTTCCGGCCGGCCCAGGTGGCGCCGCCCCGCTGCGAGCACCTCCTCACGAGACTCATTTTCCAGCATCGGCAATAGAATTCGCGACAGGCGTTTGTCCAGCAGAGAATCGAGGGCCTCAATACTATCCCCTTTCTTGCGTTCGTCATTCGACAGGATCGCCTGATGAATCGGGGCAAACTGTCCGCTGGTATCCCGTGCAATAAGGTGGCGCATCACATTGTCCACCCGCTGCAACCGAAGCTCATCCAGATGGGTTAGCAGCAGTTCCCGCGCGTTGCCCGGCGGTGCGTTCTGCAGCATCTCGATGCGACTCAGCAGTTCGTACGCGATTTTCAGCTGTTCCACACAGAACCGGTAACCTTCCATTTCCTTGATATCCAATGCCCGAACCACCTCAAACAGGCCGTCCCGAATCCTGCGGCTATGGCCACCCAGCGCCGCTTCCAGCAGCGGTACAAGTTCATGGCTGATATCCGTCAGGCACTTTATCGCCTGGGTCCGGACTCTGTTGTCGGGGTCACCCATCGCCATGATCAGGGTTTTTACCGCCAACTCGCTGTCCGGTGTGAGCGCCTCTACCACAGACAACCTGACTCCCTCATGCCGATGTTTCAGGAACGGCACCACAAGTTCCACTGCATGGTATGGATCGATTCTCGGCAGCGTCTGAATAGAAATACCCACTATGCAGTGATCGTTTTCACTTTCGAGAAGTTGTTTGACTGTACCGGCGTACTCAGCTCTTCCACCCTCCCTGACAGCCAATACGCCAGCCCGGCGCTCTGACAGCGAGTCTGAATTAATCCACCGGTCGATAAGCTGGGTATACTGCTCCGGCTCGTCCCTGCGCATCCAGCCGGTAAAACAGACTTTAACCTCAGGCAGCTTGGCAAGATGAAATATCTCCGCTTCAGTGGAAGAAGGTATCTGTGAAAACACCCGTTTCAATGTATTGGCCAGAGGCACCATGAGTTCCGGCTTGGTGGGATCAATAATCTCTTTAAACACTTCGACCACCTTCTCTCCGGCGTTGTCTGAGAGCAGAGGAAGCATACGCAACTTCATTGCATCGTCCACCTGAGGCAGACGCTCCAGAATGGCATCGTCCAACTCCTCCTGTTCGGTGGTACGCAAAACCTCCGCATACCAGATTGCCTCCTCTCCTTCAGCACTCTTGAATCGTTCAATCAGCATCGGACCTGCATTGACTCCGCGAAAAATATCCTTGACATTGCCCTTCTCCAACTTTGAGAAATCGGGCAGTTGGCCGCGCAGCAGATCAAGCAGAATTTTCGAGTACTCTCTTTTCAAAAGCAGCGTGCCACCGATCCAAACCAGTATGAATACAGCGGCAACCAATGACATATAGCGCGGGTGCATCACCATATTCCCGAACCACAGCAGAGCGGAACCAAGCAGAATACCAATCCGGATCACCGTGCCGCGCAGGAACGGGCGCAGGACTGCCCGGTCCTTCGGCAGCAGGAGACCGTAGAGCGTTGAGATGGCCGGATTGTTGATGGCGGTGCGGATGACGCCAACGGAGAGCCCGGCGTAGGCGGCGGAAAAAATATTGAACTGGAGAAAGTAGGCGCCGAAGGCGATCAGATAGTTGAAGGGGTGAAACATCAGCGACACGGGCAACCCAAACCGGCCATAGATGCGTCCAACGAACAGACTCAAAAACAGAGCGATAATATATTGTGCGCCGCGAAAGTAGCTTAAGAAGCTTAGCAGGCCCTCTTCACTGGAGAAGGTTTCGTCCAGCACAAAGTTAAACTGGAAGTTGACGATAGGGATGACCACATTGGGTAACAGCGTCAAAAGCAGAAGGACCTGGGCTAAAGTGGAGTTCTTCAGCAAAGGAACCACCTTGGCGAACTCTTCAACCATGGAAGTTTTTTTGCTATCGCTACTGTTCTGCTGCTTGGTGGTGCCCCCGTGCCACTTGGCGCCTAACCGTTGAGCACTGACCGCGCCGGCGACCGAGAAGGCGGCGAACAGCAGCAGCAGATTATCGGGCGATACCAGTTTGGCGAGCATGGGTGTGCCAAAACTGCCCGCCAGGCTGCCGATGATGCCCCCGGTGGTAATGAGGGGAAACAGGCGTTTGGCTTGCCGGGTGCTGAAAAGGTCATTGGCCAGATTCCAGAACAGGTAGGCCAGAAGGACGGCAAATTGACTCTTGAGTATGTATAGGATGGGATAGAGCAGGTCAAAACCCAAGGGTACTACCAGACGGAGTGCGCCTATGGATACAGCGGCAATCAGCATGGCATAGAACACCAACTGATCGCCGCGCACATCCTTGATCATTTGGCCCATCGAACCAAGCAGGAAGAAGGTGGCCACCGCATTGACTGCCGTCATTATCGGCAGAAATTCGACGCCGTAACGCTTCAGGAAGGCGGTATTGACGAAATTGTCCAACACGATACCGGAGCCGTTTATGAAAAACAGCAGAACGGCCATTCCGAAGAACAGGCCTACCTCATCCTGGTGGACCTTGAGCCATCGTGTAAGTAAACTGGTCATGAACGCTGATGAATAATCTCAATCGACTAATTCAATATCGAACCTATGGTTTCGGTATCGACAGCTGCTACCGATACAACTATGCAAGACTGTCCGGCGTTACCCGCTTCCTGCCTAATGAGCGGTTTACACCAAAATCAAGGTGGGCATCAATACCACATGGCACCGGAATGGCAGTCATGCCGTTTAATCCAGGGTGATCCCTCAAGTTTCCCTGGCCGACATGCCTTCTCCACCAGGGTTAATCAATCCACTTACCTGCGAACATCCGAACCGCGAACCCCTACTGTACGAGATGTATACATCTTTGCATAGAAGGACACTGCCTGCTGGCTGAGTGTAGTTGACCAACCGGATATTCCATAGGGCCTGTTCTCTCATCGCAGTGGATCATTTTTTAGCTCCAGCGGCAGAGCCAAATAACCCGGATACTGATGCTTTGCCCGGGACGCTAAATAGCCGGTGCCGAAAAAGACATCCTTTCCAGCTACCCCGGTTGTTTCGCCGGTAATCCGGACCCCTGCCAATTCGTTATTCAGATACGCCACGACAGGTTCGAAGTGCTCCTGGTCGACGGTTGTCTTTCCCGGATTGAACAGCGGGGTGTCACACAAGATTCTGGAGTAGTTACAGGAGTGAACATCCATGATAGATGGCGTTGTGCTGCTTCTCGAAAAGAATAACCCCGCCGCAGCGGGGCTTCGTCTTGCTGGAGCCTGGAGCGTCAACCAGAAAGTAAGGCTACAGATTCTCTACCAGCTTTCTCATGCTGTCTACGGAGTAAGCTCGCATTGTCTCCGTTCTCACGTTTCCGAGAGAACCTACTTTCAGAAGCGCAGATGTGGCAACATCGTCATCACCCTCGATAATCACCACCATGTCATAGTGTCCGACCGTGTAGTAAACACCCACAACGGACAACCCCATCTGCTCCGCAAGTCCTTTGAATGCCTCGAAACGATCCGGTGAGTCTTTCACACCCTGGATTCCCTGGTCCGTGAAGTTCACAAGCGTAATATGCATTCCCACGATTAGTCTCCTTCTCTACTGAGACGAGTTGTTGTTATGAACACCTGATACATGTACCTTCGCTCAAGATTGAGCTTAGACCACGGGGAAGAATATACAAGCGTTAGAAATTTGCCAGAGACCCTGTAACCTATCTGACAGGGAATCACACCAGGTCTCTATCTGGCTGGTTTCAGGCGACCATTTCTTTTACCATACGGTCTGGGAAAAACGCGAAGCAGACCCCCGGAAAATGTAAGAATCTCTGTTATAAAAGATAAAAATACGTATAAAGCCGTTGGGGTAAAATTTAATATTACCGGTTTCAGAGTACTTCGAACCAAAAAACTCTCAATCTTGTTTTTTGTAACTATTCATCCATATTGGTAAACACGCGCTGTTGTCTTTCTCTCGGCGCTCACACATCGAGGAGATAGTTTATGCGTTCCGCTAATCGAGTGGTTTTAAGTATTGCGCTGCTTTTCGGTTTGCTTTCCGCTGATCTTCACGCATCCGATCTGGCCAAGGAGAAACGCTGGGCAGATCAAGTTGTTGATGCCATCATTACCGGCGAAGCCGAGTGGCTACAGGCCGGGGATCATGAGTTCCTCAGCATTTACACAGAGCCGACTGCGGACAAGGCTATCGGTGGCACCATTGTAATGCACGGCATTGGCGTCCATCCCAATTGGGTAGACGTGATCCTGCCTCTTCGCACACAGCTGCCAGATGCAGGCTGGCACACGTTGTCCCTGCAAATGCCGGTTTTGGCAAACGACTCAGATGCGGAAGATTACGCACCACTGTTTTCCGAAATCGCACCGCGTATCGATGCAGGAATCGCTTTCCTCAAGTCCAAAGGTGTTAAGAACATTGTTCTAATTGGGCATAGTATGGGAGCGACGATGGCGAGTTATTACATGGCCAATCACGACCTGCCGCAAGTTAAAGCATTGGTGATGATCGGAGCCACAGGTACCTCATTCAAAGATCCCAAGCGGGATGTCATACAGTCACTAAAGAAGATAAAGAAACCGGTGCTGGATTTATCAGGAAGTGAAGACCTGCCCGATGTTTTGGAGACACAGGCGCTCAAATCAGAAACGGCCAAAGCAGCAGGCAACAAGCAGTACCGGGAAATCAGAATAGCAGGCGCCAATCATTTTCTGGTCGGCAAGGAGGATGAACTCGTCAATGAAGTTGCGAATTGGATCGAACAGTTTGGTGAATCCTAATTGGAATTACTTGGAGAAGGAGAACCGATTTATAAAAGCCGTGTAATTGGTTACAGGTTATTTATACTTACCCGATGTACATTACTCGGTGAGATTTTTTGTTCTTGAGCCAACCCCATCATTCCAGAAGCTACAAACAATTACAGTAGTAGCAGGCGACCGTTATCAGCATGAAACCATCGATTCACATGATAGGCGGTGCTTGCATCGGAATGCCCGGGCACAGCCCCGACCACAATATGCGATAGGATACCGCCCACATACCTGATGGTAACCATAGTCATATGTACTTTTAGGTTGCGTTCGTTCGAGCTGGGCAACCGGTCGCTCCGGGAACGGGAAGCTAAGCTGCGGTCTTCCCCCCGGCCGCGAGCTGCGCCACTTCCTTAATAACTTTACGCTGTTTCGCCTGTTCGATTTCACGCCGGTAGCGCCACTTCTTCACCTCGGGCCGCAACGCCAGAACCAGGCCCGTGCCTACCATAGTCATCAAACCCACGGCCATGATACTGCCGGAATACTTGGCCAGAATCTCCCAGGTGTGCAGGCGCACCAGCAGGCGTTTGGTCTCAGGCCCGTAAAAATTCTCCTTCCGACCCAGCAGCACCAGCCCCGTGGTTGAAGCCAGCACCAGAGGACGAGACAGGGAAAGCCCCAACATCTTGTGAAACTTCCGGAGTGTCATCCTTTTTCGATGCTTTGGTTGCGGCATAAAAACCTGTATCCCTCTGATTACAAGAAAGTTATAAGCAACAGTATACTCATTTTTTTCCGGTCCGGGCAGACCGAACTCGGAATTCCTCGCAATATCCCGGCATACGTTCTGCCACCCGGAGGTGTGTGGTTGTCTGCCCCCGTCGGCAGAATCTCAACATTCTCTCAAACCGAACAGATATCCTGACATATGAGGTAAGAGAGCCCAGTGTTAGGAGTGGGTAGAGTTATCTTGAAAAGTGAATCTGAATCTACCGGATAAGTGGCATGCCATACCGGCTGAACGTCGCCATAGCAAGCGATATGACATCCATCTGCATGGGGGAATCGGCCCGCCCAAAGGGAACGCCCCCATGGACTGCGTGGCAACTCCTGGCAAGGGAAGAAGCCATTACCGGCGAGTTGCGCTTTGCCATGAACGCTGACAAACTCACTGAACCCGGCACTATCATATTGACGGAGTACTAGTGGTAAGTTCCGGTACTTTACCACCGACATGTCAAACGTTTTCCAGTGGAACTCCCCAATACTTTCTGCCAGCGTTGATTGTTCATTATATGAATCCGAAACACCTAAACTGATGAGTGCATTTTTTACCGCCCTGATTCCGGTATTGGCAATTATTCTTCTCGGTTACATACTGAAGCGAACCGAATTCATACCGCCGATTGCATGGTCGGGAATAGAGAAACTGACGTACTTTGTTCTGTTCCCAGCGCTTCTGATCCGCACCTTGGGCAGCCAATCCCTGGCAGGTATTCCATGGCCCACCATGCTGTTGATTGTGGCATGCACTTTGGTGCTTTCCGCCATGGCGCTTGTCTCCTGGTATCGTATTGGTTCTTCCGTCAGTGGCCCAACTTTTACATCGATCTTCCAGGGCGGCGTTCGATTTAACACCTACATTGCCTTGGCCATTGCGCAGGCATATTTCGGTGCAGAAGGCCTGGCACTGGGGGCGGTCACAGCGGGGTTCATGATCGTTTTGATCAATCTGTTTTGCGTTCTTGCATTTATAGTATGGGGAGAAGGAGCAGACACCGGTAACAGAACGTTTTTTCGGGAGGTGTTGGGCAACCCGCTGATAATCAGCTGTGGTATCGGTTGGTTTCTCAGTCTAAGCGGCATTGGTCTTCCGGGGGTGACTCAGGACATTCTGGAGATTGTCGGGCGCGCGGCTTTGCCTTTTGGGCTTCTGACGGTCGGCGCTGCTCTTATACCTGGGGCTATTCGCAGCCATCTGAAATCGATATTGACCGCTTCCCTGGTACAGTTCGGTCTGAAACCGACGATAGCCATCCTTCTTGTTTCCTCAACTGGACTTGTTGGGATTCCGGCTGGCGTACTGATTGTTTTCTTTATGACACCAACAGCGCCTTCTGCGTACATACTCGCTCGCCAGTTGGGTGGAGATACTGAGACAATGTCCTCGATAATCACCTTTCAGACCATACTGGCCTTTTTTATAATGCCGACCATTGCGTTCTTCATGTTGTCATAGCGGGCATTCAGTACTTTTCCGCTCTGAGGTCAACGTATGGACCCATTCAACGTCGCGTGCTTTGCATGCAGGCTGATGTAGGTTATAACCTCCTTGAATAGGCTCTATGAACTCATCCCACTGGATGGGAAATGCATTTATTGCCTGATGGTTGACTTGACAACAATACTTCTGGGAAAAAGAAATGGCAGAAAATAGATCCAACCTGAATTCGTCCATCGACTTTATGATCGGAATCGGAACGCTTATCGGCCTTATACTGGCGGTGACTGGCGCATTGGTGCTGTCGCATGCCGTTTATCTGGTATGGCAGCTGTACGAAAATCCTGAAACGATCATGAGTTTCGCGCAATCGCTCAAGCTGGCCAAAGCAAACGTGGTGGAAATCGATCTAAACGGCCTTGATCCTTTACGATTGGTCGCCTGGCCGTTCGTTATTCTGGTATTGCTGCTACAAGGGAAAATTGGCTTATGGGCGATTGAGGCCGGCGCGCGCCTGCTCGGCGCCGGGAAGAAGGAAAAATGAAGCATCGAACACCTTGGATGGAAATTTAGTTCGATACGATGTGAATACTCCTCCTGCTTAAATCGTCAGAGTACCGGAAAAGCTTGTGCCCCCACATTCAGATACTCTGACCCAGTTGCCGTCAGGCAGCGCAACCCAGCCTAAACTCCCGGACCGGTTTCTTCATGGTCACCAGCTCCTCGGCGCTGGTCGGATGAATTGCCAGGGTACGGTCGAAATCCGTTTTAGTAGCGCCCATTTTTAGGGCAACCGCGAACCCCTGCAGCATCTCGTCGACACCATCGCCAACCATATGGATACCTACCACTTGCTCCGAGTCACCGGCACACACCAGCTTCATCGCGGTAGTTGGACCAGCCTCATTCAATGCGTAGCGCATCGGTGTGAATGAGGTTTGGTAGACAGTGACTCTGGCGTGCCGCGCCACCGCATCCTTCTCGCTGAGACCAATGGATCCGGCAGGTGGATGGCTGAAAACCACCGTAGGTATATCATCGTAGTCGAGACGCGCCTGCTCGCGGCCTCCGAATAACCGGTCCGCAAGGTGGCGCCCGGCAGCGATAGCCACCGGGGTCAACGGGCTGCGCCCGGTGATGTCACCCAGGGCGTAGATACCCTGGACATTGGTATTCTGAAAATGGTCGCTGGGAACCACCCCATCAGGCAACGAGTTCACACCGGCCAGGTGCAGATCCAGGCCATCCGTATTGGGACGCCGACCGATTGCCCAGATAACCGTGTCGAAGCCTTCCAGACGATCCCCGCGCTGGGATATCAGGCAGATGCCATGCTCTTTCTCTACCAGACTCGCAACCTGAAATTGCTTGTGCAGCGCTATACCTTGTTCGCGTAATGAAGCGGTCACGGTGACGCCAATCAACTCATCGAACCCCCTCAGCACCTGCCCCCTGCGTGCCACCATGCTGACTTGGGAACCCATAGCACGCAGCATACCGGCGAGTTCGACACCAATGTAGCCGGTTCCAACCACTGCCACCTTGTCTGGCCGTTTTATCAGGTCAAAGAAACCATCGGAATCTATTCCCAAATCAGCACCTTCTACCGCAGGAATAATCGGCCTTCCACCGGTCGCGATTACGATGTGGTCGGCGCTATACTCCGCTCCGCCCACCTCCACACAACGTGAATCAATGAATTTGGCTCTGCCCGCAATATGGACGATTCCCAGTCCGGCGACATATTCCTGCCAGTAGCCGTTGATGCCAGTGACATACCGTTCCCGGCCCTCGACCAGTCTCCCCCAGTCGATGCCGTCTGATCCAGTCCGAATTCCGAAACCCGGTGCATCTTTTACCGCGTGGGCCAGGTGAGCGGCATACCACATTATTTTCTTGGGCACGCAACCCAGATTGACACAAGTACCTCCCAGTGGATTCGGGTCGATAAGAGCGACTTGCTTACCATAGCCAGCCGCTTTCTCAGCAACCGCCAGACCGCCGCTGCCACCACCGATAACGATCATGTCAAATGTTCTATTTCTGTTTCGCATCTCAGTTGCTCCAGCCGCGCAAAATAACTCTACTCAAACTGACCCCCCCGCACGGGC
>Ga0316201_10001248_pt1 | contig 16833 bp, 13 predicted proteins | sample CS6wburrow_MG_FD_204516 | JGI IMG/M metagenome (GOLD analysis project Ga0316201, IMG submission 204516) | Coastal sediment microbial communities from Delaware Bay, Delaware, United States - CS-6 worm burrow | ecosystem: Environmental > Aquatic > Marine > Coastal > Sediment | place: USA... | reverse complement strand
GATAACGGTATAGTCCGCGGCCAAAATCGCCGCGGCGATTTCACCCAGCCGCCGATAAGTCGCCTTGGTCGCCTCGGCGTTATAAATTCCCTGGCCCAACGCCGACTCGCTGTCGGCGGTTGGCGCCAGGTCGAATAGGCGTTTCCTTTCCACGTCGGAGCGTACCTGTAGCGCCCCCAGCGCTTCGGCAAGTTGCGCCGCGACCGTGGATTTTCCCGATCCCGACAGGCCATGCATGATGATCAGGCCTGCTCGGTGTCTGCCGGCCCATTGCGCGGCGAGCTCGATGTAGTCGATAGCCGGCACGATATTTTCGCGATAGGTTGCACTATCGCAGGCTTCCTGTTCGACCCGTAGCGCCTCGACCTTGGCGCGCACCAGGGCGCGATAGACAAAGTAGTAGCGCAGCAGTTCGACACCGGCATAGTCACCGTTGCTTTCGAAATAGCGGTTAAGGAAACGCCAGCAGTATTCGGGGTAGCCTCGCGCGTGCAGGTCCATGGCGACGAAGGCCGCCTCGCTGACGGTATCGATCCAGCGCAGTTCGGGATTGAACTCGATACAGTCGAACAGGGTGACCTCGTCGTCGATCAATGCCATGTTTCCGAGGTGCAGGTCGCCATGACATTCGCGCACGAATCCGTCGGTCTTGCGGGCATCGATCAACGTCAGCAAATGAAGGTTTTCGCGGTACCAGCGTTTGAGCGCGAAATAATCGTTGGGCAGGTATTGCGGAGGAATTGCGGTGGCGATGTGCACCAGGTTTTCCTGGCTCCAGTGCGCGGCCTGGGCGGCGCTGCCGTAGTCCTTATCGGCTTCTGCGCGATCGCTATGTGCATGAAATTCACTTATCCGCTCGGCAATGGCATCAATGATTTTCGGGCTCAGTTCACGCCTGCCGGCATAGCTGCTGAGCAGGCAATGCTGAGGGAACTCGAGCATCTTGACCGCATACTCGATGATTTCGCCTTTGCCGTTTACCTGCGGCGCGGTCTCGCTACCGCGGATTGCAACCACGTCGAGATAAATCTGCGGTGCGAACCTGCGGTTGAGGCGCAATTCCTCCTCGCAGTAGTAACGCCTTTTCTCCAGTGTCGAAAAATCGAGAAATCCGAAATCGACGGGTTTCTTGATTTTATAGGCATAGGTGCCGGTTAGCAGTATCCACGAGATATGGGTTTCGACCAGCCTGATATAAGACACCGGATGGCTAAACGCCCCGGGGGTATTCATCGACGCGATCAGCGTGTTTGCTGCAGGGTCATCGATGGCTGGCAGATTTTCGTAGCTCTGGTGCGCGGTCATAGGAGGATTCGCGGCCTGGTCTGATAAACGCTACTTTAAGAAAACGGGGTTGCCAGACACTGATCGAAATCAAGCGCAACCCAATCAGTTTTCGTCGGCACCCGTGTCGGCGCCTGTATCGGCGATATCCTCGGCGTATCCCTTGGGCGGCGGATTCCAGCCGCGTTCGCTGGCCGTGTGCCGATCGCTGCGATCGCCCTGCATGGCGCTGCGAATCTCGGCTTCCTGCTGCATGAACAGCTCGCGATAGCCCGGGCTCATGCCGCTGTCGGTGGAGCTGATCCAGCTCTGGTACATGCTTTCGACGGTCTCGTCCTCGGTGGCGATGAAGGTTCGTTTCAACTGTTCCGCACGAAAAGGATGAAAGCCGAGCCGGGTCAACGCCTCGCAGCCGAGGTCGAGCGCCGCCAGGTAGGTTTCCTTGATAATGAATTCCGCGCCCGCCTGTTTCAACTGGTAGTAGTGGATCTGGTCGAAGGCCCGCGCCAGAACTGAAAGCTGCGGGTAGCGGTGCCCGATCAATGCCGTAAGTTCGACGGCGCGCTCGCGGTCGTCGATGGCGATCACGAACAGGTCGGCGTCCTCGATACCGGCGGTTTCCAGCAGGTCGGCGCGGGTGGCGTCGCCGAAGTAACTCTTGATTTCGAGCTGGCGCAGGTTATCGACCTGCCGGGCATCGTGATCGAGCACCACGGTTTCGATACCGTTGGCCACCAGCAAGCGGTTGACGATCTGCCCGAAGCGCCCGATACCGGCAATCAGCACCCGGCCTTTTTCATCGATGACATCCTGTTCCCGACGCGGCTCGTTGTTCTCGAAGCGGGGCACCAGCACCTTGTCGAAGAAAATGAACAGGGCGGGGGTCAGGAACATCGAAATCGCGACCACCAGCGCCAGCAGTTGCGCGATATCCGCCGGGATAACGTTGTTTTGCAGGCTGAAGCTCAGCAGGACGAACCCGAACTCGCCGGCCTGCGCGAGCCCCAGCGTGATCAACCACCGGTCGCTGGAGCCAATGCCAAAGATTCGTGCCAGCAGATAGACAATCAAAGCCTTGACCAGGATCACCGTCGCGACGATGGCGCCGACCAGCTGCCAGTCCTGCGCCAGCACCTGGAAATCGATGCCCGCGCCAACGGTGATGAAGAACAGGCCCAGCAACAAGCCCTTGAAGGGTTCGATATTGGTTTCCAGCTCGTGGCGAAACTCGCTGTTGGCGAGCACCACGCCGGCGAGAAAGGTGCCAAGGGCGGGCGACAGGCCGACCAGGCCCATCAGGGCCGCGATACCGATGACCAGCATTAGCGCGGCCGCGGTAAATACCTCGCGCATCCCCGCCTGTGCGACGAAGCGAAACAAAGGCCGGCTGAGGTAGTATCCTCCCAGCACGACGCTGGCAATCGCCGCTAGTACCACGCCGGCGTACATCCAGTTAGGCAGACCTGAAACCAGGTCGAGATGGCCGTGGGATTCGGCAACCTGGCTGGTCATCTCACTCGCTGCCTGCGCCAGCTCCGGCAATTCCAGCAGCGGAATCAGTGCCAGCATCGGAATCACGGCGATGTCCTGGAACAGCAACACCGAAAACGCACCGCGACCACCCTCGGTCTTGGTCAGGCCTTTCTCGTTCAATGTCTGCAGTACGATCGCGGTCGAAGACAATGCCAGGAGCATGCCGATGGTAAGCGCGATCCGCCAGTCGACGCCAAACAGCAGGGCGGCCGCCATGATCGCGCCGGTCGTCAACCCGACCTGCAGACCGCCGAGGCCGAGCAGGCGATTGCGCATCGACCATAGCATGCGCGGTTCGAGTTCGAGTCCGACCAGGAACAGCATCATGACGACGCCGAATTCGGCGAAATGCTGCAGGGTTCGGGTCTCCTCGCCGACCAGGCCGACCACGGGACCGATGACGACGCCGGCAATCAGGTATCCCAGCACCGAACCCAGGCCCAGGCGCCTGGCCACGGGCACCGCGATGACCGCGGCACAGAGGTAGATGAAAGCCTGGATGAAGTAGGCGGTCATGACGCGCTACCGACGAACTCTGCCAGGCACTCGTTGAGCTTGTCTGCCCGTGCCGCGAGGCCGAGGTCGACCTGGTCTCGCCGCAGGCACTCCAGGATTCGCCGCCAGTGTTCGACGTGTGCTTCAAGCTTGCCATCCTCGACCGCGGTGCGCGCACCGAACAGCGCGTAGGGCGGCAGGTATGTCATGCCGCAGAGCGTGGCGGTTTGCTCGATCGGCCGCAGCAGTTCACGAATCGAGTAATGGTTGTAACCGCTTGCCCGGTAGGCGTCCTCGGTGCCGCCCGCGGTAATCGCGCAGAGCAGCTTTTTGCCTTGCAGCTCGGTACCGGCGTGGCCATAGGCGAACCCGTATTCCAGCACCAGGTCCTGCCATTCTTTCAGAATCGCCGGCGTCGAGTACCAGTAGAGTGGGAACATGAAGACGATAATCTCGTGTTCGCGCAAACGCTGTTGCTCACGCTCGATATCGATACAGTAATCGGGGTACTCGGAATAGAGGTCGACCAGGGTGACCTGTTCAACCGATTCGGAAATCCTGGCCAAAGGCAGGTTGACTTCGGAGCGGTGCTGCGACGGGTGGGCGAACAGAATCAGGATTTTGTTGGACATGCAATCGGCCCGAGCTGCGAGATGACGCCTCTGTATAAAGTTTGGCCGATTTTAATTCAAGTTATTTCGCCCGGACCCGCGCTCGGTTTTGTTACTCGAGGCCGCCATGATTTTTTTGCTACCGCGCTGGTGCACGGCTATATCGACGCGTCATGGTTGTAGTATCCTGAGTCGAACCGGCCACACGAATCCTGGCCGGATTTGAGGTCCGAACATGAACATGGAATCCGAAGCCGAGAGAATTCAAAACTTCGTCGACAGGGGCAACTACCACGCGGCCTATAATATTGCGCTATCCGCCCTGAACGAATGTCGTCGTAAAAATGACCAGGCAGGAGTTGATCATTGCATAGCAATAATTCGTGGCATCATCGACTCGCTGGACACGGAGTTCGGCAGCCCGCCGAACCCGTGATCAATATCCTGCCCCGTGCCTATGCGTCCGGGTAGCGGTTGAGAGAAACCGGTATGCGCCGGGCGCCAAATGTGCCCGGTTTTGCCAGGAAATGACCCGGCAAGCGTTCTCCGCAATTACGGCAACAGCCCTTGTCGTCGAGACCCCAGCGCCCGAGCACATACCAGTCGCGCTCGATCAGAAGTTCGCCACAGGCATGGCACCAGGTACTGGAGCCCTGGTTGTCGTGAACATTGCCGGTGTAGGCATAGTGCACGCCATTGTCTAGTGCTATCGCACGTGCACGGGTTAGCGTGCTCGCGGGCGTACTCTCGATATCCCGCATTTTCCAGTCGGGGTGGAAGGCGGTGAAGTGCATCGGCACCTCTGGCCCCAGTTTTTCTACCACCCACCGGGTCATTTCCTGTATTTCCGCATCCGAATCATTTTCGCCGGGAATCAGCAACGTCGTCAGTTCGAGCCAACAGTCGGTTTCGTGATGAATATACTCGAGCGTTTCGAGTACCGGTAACAGGTGACCACCACAAATCTTGTGGTAAAAGCGGTCGGTGAATGCCTTCAGGTCGACGTTGGCGGCATCCATCGCGGCAAAGAACTCGATGCGCGGCTCGGGATCGATATAACCCGCGGTGACGGCGACCGTCTTGATTTCGCGTTCGCGGCAGGCGGCGGCCACGTCGATCGCGTACTCGTGAAAAATAACCGGGTCGTTATAGGTGAAAGCGACGCTCTGGCAGGACAGTTCGGCGGCCACGCGCGCGAGCTTTTGCGGTGAGGCGGCGTCGGCGAGCGTATCCATTTCGCGCGACTTGGTCATATCCCAGTTCTGGCAGAACTTGCAGGCCAGGTTGCAGCCCGCGGTGCCGAAGGAAAGCACGGAGCTGCCCGGGTAGTAGTGATTAAGCGGTTTCTTTTCGATCGGGTCGACGCAAAATCCACTGGAACGGCCATAGCTGACCAGCTTGATTTCGTCGTCGAGGCGCTGACGCACGTAGCACAGGCCCCGTTGACCCTCGCGCAGATGGCAGTGCCGCGGACAAAGGTCACATTGTAAACGGCCATCCTCCAGTTGGTGCCAGTACCTGGTTGAAACTACGGTTTCCTGCATAACATAATCCCCGCCACTTCGCATTCTGCCACGGTCGATAGTCGTTCCGGCTGCCCGATATCGAGTTTCGGATTGCGGGCTGCGACAGGTGGCATGCAGAATGCTGTTAAATAACCTGCCAACCAAGCCTAGGTCCGCGGATTGGGGTTTAAATTGATCCTCGTCAACCAGGAGTATTGTTTTTCGCGATTAAATAATTTTATAGTTCCTGATAAAGTAAAGTTTGTTGATTTCGATTCGTGTCTGCTGGATTCATTAGTAACCGAGTGTTTTTTCTGTTGACGGTTTTTGTCGCGGCGATGCCGGTCTGCGAGCCCGGTGTTACCGGCGGCTGGAAAATACAACTGCAAGCGACGGAAACGGAAAGCTGACCCGCCTTGATGCGCGATAATTGTTACCCCTGACCATGCTGTTACGCCGGCTGCCGACCGATATTCTTATGACCATGCTGTTGCTGACCGCGATTGTCAGCAGCTCAAGGGCCGAGACTATCGGTTCACTCGTAATTAATGACGACGTCGAAATCGAGATCAGGCAATTCGGTGACCCGGCGGCTACCGCCATCATCTGGTTTGCCTGTAACCAGGGCGAGGACTCGGTCGAGTTCGAGACCGCGAGGAAACTGGCGGGGAAGGGCTACCGGACCTACTTTCCCGATATGCTAAGCGCGCATTTTCTGTCGCAACTGCCATCCAATATTGCCCGCGTACCGGCCGACGAAGTGGCGGCGGTGGTGCTGCATATCCTGCAACACTCCAATGCAAATCAAATCTACCTGGTTGCCGGCGCGCGCGCCGCGGTGCCGGTGCTGCGGGGGCTCGCGGACAAGCGTATGCAGCAGGCGAGTGCAAGACTGAAAGGCGCGCTGTTGATTACGCCGCGTATCAACCAGAAAACGCCGGAACCGGGTGCGGAACCGGTCTATATTGACGCGGTGGGTCTTTCGGTTCATCCGTTGCTGGTGCTGGAGGGCGAGCGCACGCCGAACCGCTGGGGTTTACCGCATTTGAGCGCGGCGCTGGCGAAATCGGGCAGCAAGGTCAGGGCGGAGCTGATCCAGGGCGTGCGCGGTTATTTTTACCTGCGCGACGACCAGACCGACGCCGAGGCCGAGATGACACGCAATCTCGACCTGCTGATTCATGACAACCTCGAGAAATTAGGATCCCTATGAAAATGAGAAGTGTTGCCGGCGCCTTGTTTGGCCTGCTGTTGCTCCTGCCAGCTCACCCGGCCGGGGCCGCCAGGGGCCAATTGAAGGTTTACCAGGGTGAACTGGTATCACCCAGGATCGAGCTAAACGATATAAACGGACAGCCGCATTCGCTGACCGATTACCGCGGCAACATCGTGCTGGTGCAATTCTGGGCCACCTACTGCACGCCATGCCGCAAGGAAATGCCGACCATGAATCGCCTGATCGAGAAAATGCAGGACAAGGCTTTCAGGATTGTGACGGTTAACATGGCGGAATCGAAGCAGCAGGTCCTGCGATTTCTGGACGAGGTACCGGTGAATTTCCCGGTACTGATGGATAACGACGGCAGTACGCTGGGACAATGGAAAGTCTTCGCGGCGCCCGCGAACTTCATCCTCGACAAGAACGGCGAAGTCATCTTCACGCTCTACGGTGCAATCGAATGGGATTCGCCGGAGATGGTTGAACAGTTGACCGCGCTTGCCGACCGTTAGGCATCGAACAGCGGGATCGGCAGGACGAGGCGCCAGGAATCGACAGGGTCTCGCATTTCGTTGCGGACCGTTCGAGACGGAAGTAGTGATGCTGCAGGATAGTGAAATTACCCCCCGCCCGGATTTGATCCAGGGCAAGCCGGTGGTCCGGGGTTCGGGCTATAATTTTAAAATCGTAATGATTTGAGGATAAATCATGAGTACTCGTCAGGCCGCCGTTGCGGGATACTTTTACGATGCCGACGCGGGCCGGTTACAGCAACATATCGAGCAACTACTAAGCGCCGATACGGCAATAACCGATACCATGCCCAGGGCATTGATCGTGCCCCACGCGGGTTATATCTATTCCGGATCCACCGCGGCCTGCGCCTATCGTTGCCTGCTGGCCGACCCGGAGCGGGTAAAGCGCGTGTTACTGATCGGCCCTGCGCACCGCGTTTACCTCAAGGGCATGGCCATACCCTCGGTAGACCGCTTTGCGACACCTCTGGGAGACGTGCAACTCGACCGCGACGCGCTCGATCTGATCGCAAAACTGCCAGGCGTGCAAGTCTCCGACGAGGCGCACCGCGAGGAGCACAGTCTCGAGGTGCAGTTACCGTTCCTGCAAACGGTGTTGCCGGATTTTACCCTGGTGCCGGTGGTCGTCGGCGGGACCCCCGCCGAGCAGGTCGCGGCGGTGATCGACGCGCTTGCCGGTGATTCGCATACGCTGGTTGTGATCAGTTCCGATCTTTCCCATTTCCTGAGCTATCGCGACGCGCAGCAGGTCGATGCCGCCACCTGCGAACATATACTCGCCAGGTCGACCACCCTTAGCGGCGAGGAAGCCTGCGGTGCGCGCGCCATCAACGGCCTGATGGCCTCGGCACAAGCGCGCTCGCTCGAAGTGTCGCTGTTGCGGGCCTGTAATTCCGGCGATACCGCCGGAACTCCCGATCGGGTAGTCGGCTATGCCGCCTTCGCCTTGCATTGAGCTCGGCGAGAGCGAGCAGGCCCGCCTGCTCGAGATCGCGCGCCGGTCAATTAGTAGCGGCCTGGCCTCGGGGAAGACACTGCAACTCGACGTCACTCAACTCGACGCCAGCCTGCAACCCGCGGCCGCCGTTTTTGTTACCCTGACGCGCGGTGGCGAATTGCGGGGCTGCATCGGTTCGCTGCAGGCACAGGAACCGCTGGCGCAGGCCGTGACGCAGGCGGCTTTCAATGCCGCGTTTCGCGACCCGCGCTTTCCGCCGCTGCGAGCGGATGAGCTCGACGCCGTGCGGATAGAGATCTCGGTGCTTTCCGAGTTGGAACCGATCGAAGCGGATACGCGGCAGGCGTTGCTGGATTCGCTGCGGCCAGGCGTCGACGGCCTGCTGCTTGAAGACGGCAGCTACCGCTCGACGTTTCTACCCCAGGTCTGGGAAAAGATTGCTTCGCCGGCGGCATTTCTCGAACAGTTATGCCTCAAGGCCGGCCTTGGCGCCGGACACTGGTCGCCCACGATACGGTTTCATCGCTACCGGACGCTGTCGTTTTCAGAAAGTTGATCATCGGGCCCGGTTTGAGTTGGAGCGCCGAGGCTTTTCCGCTATTATTCGGGCACCTTTTCATCCCCGCTACGTGACCTGAAACAATATGCTATGCCTGCCCGGTAGCCCGGCATTATCCGAATTCAGACTGAGAAAACTCGAACAACAACTGGCCGCCGCGGGAACCCCGGTTAACGCGCTTGGCAGTCGTTTCATTCACCTCGTCGACGCCGAGCATGAGCCTGCCGGCGACCAGCTTGAAGTGCTTGAAAACCTGCTGACCTACGGGCCAGCGGCGACCGCGACCCCGTTGGAGGGACGCCGATTTTACGTCGTACCGCGCCCTGGCACTATCTCGCCCTGGGCCAGCAAGGCGACCGATATCGCGCACAATTGCGGTCTGACGCAAATTCGCCGCATCGAGCGCGGCATCGAGTATACCGTCGATGCGGCCGCCGAGATCGCGCTCGACCTGTTGCATGACCGCATGATCGAGGCCGTATTCACCCGGCTCGAGGAATGTTCGGCTTTGTTCGAGTCGCACAAGCCCAGGCCTCATGCCGAAATCGACATGCTCGGACAGGGCCGCGCTGCGCTGGAACAGGCGAACACCGTCCTCGGGCTCGCGCTTTCACCGGATGAAATCGATTACCTGGCCGCTGCCTACGCGGATCTCGGGCGCAACCCGATCGATGTCGAGTTGATGATGTTTGCCCAGGCCAACTCCGAACACTGCCGGCACAAGATTTTCAATGCCACCTGGACCATCGATGGTGACGACCAGCAGATGACGCTGTTCAAGATGATCAAGAATACCCATGCACGGCATAGCGAGGGCATTCTGTCGGCCTATCACGATAACTCCGCGGTTATCGAAGGATTTGCCGCGAGCCGGCTGGCCCCGGCGACTGGATCGGCGGAGTACCAGTACCAGAGCGTACAGCTCGACATCCTGATGAAAGTCGAAACCCACAATCACCCAACCGCGATCTCGCCATTTCCGGGAGCCGCCACCGGCTCTGGCGGTGAAATTCGCGACGAAGGCGCAACCGGGATTGGCTCCAAGCCCAAGGCCGGGCTCTGCGGTTTCTCGGTCTCGAACCTGAAAATTCCCGGCTTCGAACAGCCCTGGGAGCTGGATCATGGCAAGCCAGAGCGGATCGCTTCGGCGCTCGAAATCATGCTCGAGGGCCCGATTGGCGCGGCGTCGTTCAACAACGAATTCGGGCGTCCCAACACCTGCGGTTATTTCCGTACCTATGAACAACAGGTAGCCACGCCCGATGGCCCCGAGTTGCGTGGTTATCACAAGCCGATCATGGTCGCCGGCGGCGTGGGCCTGATTCGCCGCGAACATATTGATAAAAGGGAGATTCCGCCCGGCGCCAACATTGTCGTGCTTGGTGGCCCGGCGATGTTGATTGGTCTCGGCGGTGGCGCCGCTTCGTCGATGGCGAGCGGTAGCAGCAGCGAGCGTCTCGATTTTGCCTCGGTGCAGCGAGGTAACCCGGAAATGCAGCGACGCGTGCAGGAAGTGATCGATCGCTGCTTTGCGCAGGGCGAGGCGAACCCTATCCTGTCGATCCACGATGTCGGCGCCGGCGGACTGTCCAACGCCTTGCCAGAACTGGTCAACGATGCCAAACGTGGTGCCCAACTGGACCTGAGAAAGGTGCCAAACGACGAGCCGGGCATGTCGCCGATGGAAATCTGGTGCAACGAGAGCCAGGAGCGCTACGTGCTTGCGATTGCGGACCAGCGGCTCGACGAGGTTATAGCGTTATGTGAACGCGAACGCTGTATCTACGCGGTGCTCGGCAAGGCTACCGAAGAGCGCAGCCTGCAGGTGAGCGATCCGTATTTCGGTAACAAGCCTGTGGATTTGCCGCTCGACGTACTACTCGGTAAACCACCAAAAATGCACCGCGACGTGTCGCACCAGGAAATGCCGCAGGCCGAGTTCGATCGCAGCGGCGTCGATCCGCGGTCGGCCCTGTACCGGGTTCTGCGTCTGCCGACGGTCGCCGACAAGACCTTCCTGATCAGCATCGGTGACCGCTCGGTGGGCGGACTGGTCGCGCGCGACCAGATGGTGGGCCCCTGGCAGGTGCCGGTCGCCGACGCCTCCGTCACGCTGACCGATTATTCCGGTTACAGCGGCGAGGTCATGAGCATGGGCGAACGTACCCCGCTGGCGTTGCTCGACGCACCCGCGGCCGGTCGTATCGCAATCGGCGAAGCCCTGACCAACATGGGTTCGGCCTGGGTCGGCGATTTAACGCGCACCGTGTTATCGGCCAACTGGATGGCCGCCGCCGGGCACGGGGGCGAAGACGCGCGCCTGTTCGATACGGTGCGGGCCGTGGGCATGGAACTGTGCCCGGAACTCGGTATTACCATACCGGTGGGCAAGGATTCCCTGTCGATGCAAAGCCGTTGGCGCGACGGCGATGTCGAGCGCAGCGTTACCGCACCGCTGTCGTTGATTATCTCGGCGTTTGCACCGGTTGCTGATGTGTGCAAGACCGTGACTCCCGATATCAAGCCATGTGACGGCGGCTCGGTATTGTTGCTACTCGATCTCGGCAACGGTCGCAACCGACTGGGCGCTTCGTCGTTGACCCAGGTGTATAACCAGGTTGGCGCTGGCGGACCCGACCTCGATGACCCGGCGCTGTTCAAGTCCGCATTTTGCGCATTGCAAACCTTGCTCGAACAGGATTTACTGCTCGCATATCACGATCGTTCGGATGGCGGACTGATCGTTACCCTGTGCGAAATGGCTTTTGCCGGTCGCAGCGGCCTGCAGTGTGATATCACCCGCCTGGGCGATGACCTGCTCGCGGTTATGTTCGCCGAAGAACTCGGGGTCGTGTTGCAGGTGGCAAAATCGAACCTGTCGCGGGTCGAGTCCCGGTTGCGCGAAGCCGGGCTCGAGCAGATCTGTCACCGAATCGGTGAACCCCAGGCAGCGGGCAATCTCAGCATCAGCCACGATGGCGTGCTGGCGATTGACGAGACCATTGTCGATCTGCAGCGTGCCTGGTCGGAAACCTCGCTGAAAATGCAGGCGCTACGCGATAATCCCGAATGCGCGCAACAGGAATTCGACCTGATCCAGCCGGGGCAGGCACCCAGCCTGTTCTCTAAACTTGGCTTCGATCCGTCCGAGGATATCAGCGCCGCCTATGTTGGCGGCCATAAACCGCGAATCGCTGTCCTGCGCGAGGAGGGCGTCAATGGCCAGGTCGAAATGGCGGCCGCCTTCGATCGCGCCGGTTTCTGCGCTGTGGATGTGCACATGAGCGATATCATCGAGCAGCGGGTAAGCCTTGCCGAGTTTCAGGGCATTGCCGCCTGTGGCGGCTTCTCCTATGGAGACGTGCTCGGGGCCGGCGAGGGCTGGTCCAAGTCGATTCTGTATAACCCGCGCGCATTTGACGAATTTTCAGCGTTTTTCGAGCGTAGCGACAGTTTTGGCCTGGGGATTTGTAACGGCTGCCAGATGATGTCCAACCTGTACCGCATGATCCCGGGCGCCGCGCACTGGCCGCGCTTCGTGCGCAACCGGTCGGAACAGTTCGAGGCACGCTTCACGATGGTCGAGGTACTGCCGACGAATTCGATATTTCTTGACGCCATGCAGGGCTCGATGATGCCGATCGTGGTCGCGCACGGTGAAGGCCGCATCGAAACCCGCGACCACGGCGCGGGCGAATTGCTGCAGCAGGGCCTGGCCTGTCTGCGTTACGTCGACGCCACCGGCGCCGCGAGCGAATCCTACCCGATCAATCCCAACGGGTCGGCGCTCGGATTGAACGGTTTTTCCAGCCAGGACGGCCGCTTCACGATTATGATGCCGCATCCCGAACGCATATTCCGCAGCGTGCAGAATTCATGGCGTGCGCCGGACTGGGGTGAATACAGCCCCTGGATGCGCATGTTTCGTAACGCGCGTCGCTGGGTAGACTAGCCGCATGATACGGCCAAACCCGACGGTCGCGGCGATGGATCCCTATGCCTTGCCGGATATCACCGCCGGCGAGGACCTGGAGCCCATCGTGCTGGCGCAGAACGAACACGCCTATCCACCCTCCGCGCTGGTCCAGCAGGCCGTCGTCGATGCGCTCGGCCAGGGGCATCTATATCCGGACAGCGACTGCAGCGAGTTACGCGCAACGATCGCCGGCGTGCACCGCCTGAACCCGGCAAATATCGTTTGCGGTGCCGGTTCGATGGAACTGATGTCCACCCTGATGCTGGCTTACCTTTCATCCACCGACCGGATACTGATGACCGAGTACGGTTACCTGTTCATGCGAACGCTGGCGAGGCTGGTAGGCGCGGGTGTCGATGCCGCGCTGGAGCCGGATTATCACGTCGAGGTCGACCGACTGATCGATGCCCTACAACCGGATACGAAGCTCGTTTTCGTCGTCAATCCCGGCAATCCCTGCGGCAGCCTGCTGCACAACGACGAGATTCGCCGCTTGCGCGACGCCTTGCCGCAGGACGTGCTGTTACTGGTGGACGAGGCCTATGCCGAGTTCGTCGATCCCCAATTTCATGCGCCACTGTTCGACCTCATCGAGCGCGGCAATACCGTGATAACCCGCACCTTCTCCAAGATCTACGGCCTCGCCGGGCTGCGGATCGGCTGGGGCTATTTTCCCGATGAAATTCGGGACCAGGTGCGCAAGGTGCAGAATCCAAGCAGTCTTTCGATGCTGTCGCAGGTGGCGGCCCGGGCGGCGATGCAGGACCAGGACGGCGTCGATGAAGCGCGCGGCCTGATTGCAGCCCAGCGTGATTTTCTAACCACGGAAATCGAACGGCTCGGGTTACCCGTGGTGCCAAGCCACAGCAATTTCATCCTGGTCGATTTCGGCAGTCCGCAGGCGGCCGCAGCGGCTTTCGAGTTTCTGCGTGATCACCGGCTGGTAGTGCGTCCCATGGGCGGTTACGGTTTGCCCGCCTGCCTGCGTATTACTATCGGCACGTCCGATCAAATGCAGCTCGTGGCCCGGGTACTGGGCGACTGGCGCGGGCAGACCGGTGGATAAGCCCGAATTCAGGCTCGGCGAGACGCGGATAATCGATAACCGCAGGCGGCGTATCGGCATGATCGTACCGGCTTCCAATACCAATGCCGAACCCGATTGCCTGATGCTGGCGCCAGACGGTGTCACGCTGCATTTCACGCGCAGCGGGGGTTACGACGTCGAGGCGATTCCGGATTCGGAGGAGATGCGGCGTTTCGCGCGCCAGGCGCTCGACCAGCAGCTGCAGTTACTGGTCGATGCGCGCGTCGAACTGATCGCCTATGCCTGTACATCCGCCACGCTGGCTGACGGGCCCGAGTTCGATCGGGCCTTCTGCGACGAAATAACGGCCAGGTCCGGATTGCCTGCGGTCACCACCGCGGGTGCGCTGATCGAGGCGATCAGGGAGCTGGGGGTCGACCGGGTCGCATTTACCTCGCCCTATGTCCCCCGGCTGGTCGAGGAATCAATCGAATTCATCCGCCAATGCGGTATCGAAGTGATCAGCCGGGCCGACTTCGACAAAGCACTTAGCAGTCTCGAACAGAACGCGCTGACGCCCGAGGATGCCTATCGCATGGGACTCGAGGCTGACCACCCGCAGGCGCAGGCCCTGGTCATATCCTGCACCGATTATCGCGCGCTGGAGGCGATTCCGGCGCTGGAAGCGGCGTTGAACAAGCCGGTGGTGACCAGCAATTCGGCGCTGATGTATGCCTGCCTCAAACGCCTCGAGGTCGACGCCGGCACGCTCGCGGCTGGCGGCTATCTGTTCACGTGTCGGAACTAGTTGGTGTCGACGCGGTCTAGGATCTAGGTTTTACCGAGGGCTACCAATGATTAAAATCAAAAAACGCTGGGAAATCGCCGAATCCGAGGTCACTCCCGAGCCGCTGTACCGGCGGCGCCGCGAGTTCATGCAGGCCGCGGGCACCATCGGGGGCGCGCTATTGTTGAATCCATTGGCGGCTGCCCAGGCCGCGCTCGAAATCGGTGACTACCGGAAAAACGTGGTTACGCTCGATGACAAACTCACCGATGAAGCGGATGCCACCAGCTATAACAATTTCTACGAATTTGGGACCGACAAGGAAGACCCGAAACGGAACTCGCGGCGTTTTAAAACCGATGACTGGAAGATCGAGGTCAGCGGGGAATGCGAAAAACCGGGAACCTACGGTCTCGAGGACCTGGTAAAGCCGTTTCCGATCGAGGAACGGATTTATCGCCTGCGCTGTGTCGAAGCCTGGTCGATGGTAATCCCGTGGCTGGGAGTGCCGCTGGGGTCGATTCTCGGCAGTTTTCAGCCGACCTCGAAGGCGAAGTACGTCGCCTTCAGAACCCTGTACGATCCGGTGCGGATGCCCGGCCAGCAGCGCTCGGTACTGAACTGGCCATACCGTGAAGGACTGACCATCGCCGAGGCCATGCACCCGCTGACCATCATGTCGGTGGGTATGTACGGCAAGAGCATGCCCAACCAGAACGGCGCACCGATCCGGCTGGTGGTGCCCTGGAAGTACGGTTTCAAGAGCATCAAGTCAATCGTCAGCATCGAGTTCGTGGAAACCCGGCCGCCGACGTCCTGGAACATGGCGGCAGCGAGCGAGTATGGCTTTTACTCCAACGTCAATCCGGAGGTCGACCACCCGCGCTGGTCGCAGAAACGCGAACGCCGCATTGGTGAAATCTTCAAGCGCGACACGCTGATGTTCAACGGTTACGCGGCGGAAGTCGCCGGGCTCTACGACGACCTGGATCTCACCGTAAATTTCTAGCATGTCGCTATCCGCGACGCCAGTTAGACGAATCTCATCGCGGGTCGCGGCGGAGACGTCGATTGATGTGGCTTAAGTCAGGCTACGCCAAACTCATAGCGCACCTGCTGTGCCTGCTGCCGTTCGCCGGCCTGGTGTGGGCAGTGTTCAATAACGGGCTGGGCGCCAACCCGGTGGAGAAGCTGACCCACGAAACCGGCGACTGGACGCTGCGCTTCCTGCTACTCACGCTTAGCCTGACGCCGCTGCGGCAATGGACCGGTCAGGCCGCGTGGATACGGTTTCGGCGTATGCTTGGGCTTTATACTTTTTTCTATGTCAGTTGCCATTTCCTGATCTGGTTTGTCGCCGACCATTCGCTCGACCTCGGTTACATGGCCGAAGATATCGTCAAGCGCCCCTATATTACGCTGGGTTTCAGCGCTTTCCTGTTGCTGGTTCCGCTGGCGGTCACGTCGAACCAGTTCATGATCAGGCGACTTGGAAAAAAATGGAAAAGCCTGCATCAACTGGTTTACCTGATTCTCCTGCTCGGCGTTTTGCATTTTTTGTGGCTGGTCAAGGCCGACTATCTAGAGCCGGGCATTTATGCGATTATTGCGGTTATTCTGCTAGTGCACCGGTTGGGTCCGATCAGGCGCCTCGGCGTCAAGTCCTCTCCAGTGGCACGCTAGTAACACCGCTGCCCACGGGCGCGTAATAACTGGAGCAACATGAAACTGCTGGTCACCGGCGCGGCCGGTTTTATTGGTTATTCGCTTGCCAACAGTCTCTGCGCGCGCGGTGACGATGTCATCGGCATCGATAACCTGAACGATTACTATGACCCGGGATTGAAGCAGGCACGCCTGCGACAACTCGAGGCCCGTGACAATTTCCGTTTTCTGCGACTGGAAATGGCCGACCCTGGTGCGCTGAAGGCTTTGTTTGCAGAGCATCGCTTCGAGCGCGTGCTACACATGGCGGCCCAGGCCGGCGTACGCTACTCGCTGGAAAATCCTGCAGCCTATATCGATAGCAACCTGGTCGGTTTCGCCAACCTGCTCGAATGCTGCCGGCATCACGACATCGAGCACCTGGTTTACGCTTCTTCGAGTTCGGTTTACGGCGCTAATCGCAGCATGCCGTTCAGCACCGCCACTAACGTCGATCATCCGATCTCGCTCTACGCCGCCACCAAGAAGGCGAACGAATTGATGGCACACAGCTATAGCCACCTGTACCGCTTACCCACCACCGGCCTGCGTTTTTTTACCGTCTACGGACCCTGGGGTCGGCCCGATATGTCGCCGATCCTGTTCGCCGATGCGATCATGCAGGGCAGGCCGATCAAG
>Ga0316201_10001247_pt1 | contig 16840 bp, 16 predicted proteins | sample CS6wburrow_MG_FD_204516 | JGI IMG/M metagenome (GOLD analysis project Ga0316201, IMG submission 204516) | Coastal sediment microbial communities from Delaware Bay, Delaware, United States - CS-6 worm burrow | ecosystem: Environmental > Aquatic > Marine > Coastal > Sediment | place: USA... | reverse complement strand
AAGCAAAAGCTGCTCTTGAAAAGGCAATGAAGCTCGAGCCAGAAAATCCTGGTGCACATCATTATTATATTCATATGGTAGAACTTCCCTATCCTGATATGGGAGTTAAAAGCGCCGATAAATTAGCCTCTCTAATGCCAGGTGCTGGCCATATTGTACATATGCCATCGCATATCTATATTAGAGTTGGACGGTATAAAGATGCCGTTATCACTAACCAGAAGGCAATTTTAGCTGACGAGGATTATATTTCTCAATGTTTTGCTCAAGGACTCTATCCGCTTGGATATTATCCACATAACATTCATTTTTTATGGTCTTCAGCAAGCTTATTAGGTGCTAGTGACATCGCTATTGATGCTGCAAAAAAGACGGCAGAAAAAGTACCTATTGGTGAATTTATAGAAATGCCTTTTTTACAAGATTTCGCTTCAACACCAATGTTAGCATATACTAGATTTGGTAAATGGAATGAAATTTTAACCATTCCGGCTCCCAATTCAAAAATTAAACATCTCAATCTTATTCGTCATTATGCAAGAGGGATCGCTTTTATTAGAAAAGGCAATATCAATGAAGCACAAGAAGAATTAAATGCAATCGAAAAACTAAAAATGGATCCCGAATTAGAAACCTTAGTAGCCACAGCAAATAATGCTTCAATCCATACGGCTAATATAGCCTATGAGGTCGTTGCGGGAGAATTAGAAGCCTTGAAAGGAAATATTCCAAAAGCCATAGAACATCTCGAAAATGCTGTAATTTTTGAAGATGGACTGACGTACACCGAACCTGCTGCATGGCATATTCCTACAAGACAAAACCTAGGAGCAGTCCTATTAAAAGCAAAAAAATTCGATGCTGCTGAAAAAATATACAAAGAAGACTTAGATATACTAAGGCAAAATGGATGGTCTCTTAAAGGACTCTATAAAAGCCTTATGGCTCAAGGAAAAAATAAAGAGGCTGAAATTATTAAAAAAGAGTTTAATTCTGCTTGGAAAGATGCAGATATAGAGATAGATAATTCAGTATTGTAATTGTTCTGCTAAATTGTATTTACTAAATTCTTATAAATCAATTAATATGTCAATAGTTAAAAATAACACGATTACTGCTATACTTATCATAGCCTTACTTCTGATAGTATTCTATTTTTCTTATTCATATATAAATCCCAGCAAAACATTACCCATTTATAATCCTTCTAATTTTAATCCAGAATTAGTAGATAAAAGCCTTCAAAATAAAAGCGAATATCACACGGTTTCAGATTTTAGTCTTACAAATCAAAATGGAGAAACCATAACCCAAGAAACTTATAATGACAAAATTTATGTTGCCGATTTCTTTTTTGCAAGTTGTACAACTATCTGTCCGATTATGACAGCTAACATGGCGGAAATTCAAAACCAATTTTTGAATGATAATGACATTATGCTTTTATCTCTTTCAGTCACACCAGACCTTGATACTCATTCAGTATTGCGAGACTATGCCAATTTAAAAGGAGTCGTTGATTCTAAATGGAATATCACCACAGGAAATAAAAAACATATTTATGATCTGGCTCGTAAAAGCTATTTTGCGGTTGTAGAAAAAGGTGACGGTGGACTACAAGATTTCATTCATACACCAAATTTTATCTTAATAGATAAAGAGAAACAAATTCGCGGTATCTATGATGGAACTAATAGTGCTGATATAGAACGAATAATCGCTGACATAAAAAATCTAAAATCTAGTTACTAAGTTTAAAAGAGTTCCTTTAACTATCGTTTAAAAAAATTATCTTTGATAAATTTCTCTTTTCAACATGAACGATACTCTTATTCTTTTCATTGCAATTATCATTTCAGCAGGTATTGGTGCTTTTATTGGGCTTAAGTTCGCGCAATTAAAAAGCAAAGGAGATAAAAGTACACTAGAAGAACGACAGCTTCAATTCAGTAATACTATTGGAGAATTAAAACAAAATGTTGAAAAGACAGAAACTGAGCGTGAAGAAATTCGCAGAGAGAAAGATTTTTTAAACACAGAATTGTCTAGACGTAATACAGAGTATGAAAATCTTCAACAACAAAATCTAAAACGTGATAAAGAATTAGAAGAACGTCAAGAACAACTTCGAAAAGATTTTGAATTATTAGCTACAAAAATACTAGATGAAAAATCTGAAAAATTCACGCTTCAGAATAAAGAAAATATTAAGAACATTCTAAATCCTTTACAAGAAAAAATACAACTCTTTGAGAAAAAAGTAGATGATACTCAAAAGGAAAGTATTAGTATGCATTCCGCTTTAAAGGAACAATTATTAGGCCTTAAAGACCTTAACCAACAAATGGCTAAAGAGGCAACTAATTTAACTAAAGCCCTAAAAGGAGATAGTAAAACTCAAGGAAATTGGGGGGAATTAGTGTTAGAACGTGTTTTAGAAAAATCTGGATTAGAAAAAGATAGAGAATATTTTGTACAGCAAAATTTTCAGCGCGAAGATGGTTCTCGTGCGATGCCAGATGTTGTGTTGCATTTACCGGATTCCAAAAAGATGATTATTGACTCTAAAGTATCTTTAACGGCTTATGAGCGTATGGTAAATACTGAAGATGAGGATAGAACTCTATTTTTAAAAGCGCATGTTAATTCCATTAAAAAGCATGTGGATGACCTCTCTGCAAAGAATTATCAAGATTTATATGATATAGAATCACCAGACTTTGTATTGATGTTTATTCCTATAGAGCCTGCATTTGCAGTTGCTATTAATGAAGATAATAGTTTGTACAACAAAGCTTTTGAACAGAATATAGTAATTGTTACACCTTCTACCCTTTTAGCGACACTGCGTACAATTGATTCTATGTGGAACAATGAAAAACAACAACAAAATGCTATAGAAATTGCCAAGCAAGCTGGAGCTTTATATGATAAATTTGAAGGTTTAGTTACCGATTTAACTGGTGTTGGCAAAAAGATTGACGCTGCCAAAACGGATTATTCTTCTGCTATGAATAAACTCGTTGAAGGTAAAGGAAACCTTATTTCTCGTGTAGAGAAAATTAAAAAAATGGGTGCTAAAGCTAAGAAATCACTTCCTGAAAGTATTATTAAGCGCGCTTCTGAAGACGATTTATAAAATATTCCCTAAAAAAGGCATAATTATTATTATTCCGTAAATAAGGAATACTTTTGTTTATTCCACTATAAAGGCATATATTTGATTTAAAGACACGTATAATGACTAGCATTATTACAGGTGATATCATAAAATCGCGTAAAGCTATAACCGAAGAATTATGGCTTGTACCCTTAAAAACAGCATTATCAAAATTATCTGGTGATGCCTCTTTTTATGATATCTATAGAGGTGACAGCTTTCAATTAGAATGCCCTAATATTGTAAATAGCTTTAGAACTGCCGTTTATATTAAAGCATTTTTAAAATCCATAAAGGGTATAGATGTACGCATGTCAATTGGTATAGGCACTAAGGATTACCAAGGGAATTCGGTAAGCGAGTCTAATGGTGAAGCTTTTGTATATTCTGGAGAAACTTTTGAAACTCTAAAAAAAGAAAAGATAAATCTCAAACTAAAAACAAGCAACGAAGCAATTAATGAAGAAATTAATCTTTATTTTAGACTAGCACTTATTGCTATGGATAATTGGACGGTGAATTCTGCTGAGATTGTAAAGTTGAGTTTAGACAATCCTAATATGATACAAGTAGAATTGGCTGAAATTATTGGTATTAGCCAAGATGCCGTGAGTAAACGCCAAAAACGTGCTTATCTAGACGAGATCTTAGACTTAGACCGTTTATACAGACAAAAAATAGCACAATTATGATGATATTAATCTTAAAACTAATTCTGGCTCATCTCATCGGCGATTTCTTTTTACAACCATTAAAATGGGTTAAGGATAAAGAAAAAATGAAACTAAAATCTGTTTGGTTATATGTGCATGTAGCTATTCATATTGCTTTAATGTTTTTGATTGTTTGGGATTTAGACTATACTGTACTGATTTTAAGTATTGGCCTTTTACATCTCATCATAGATGGTCTTAAAATAACGCTACAGAAGAAAAAGACAAAACGACTTTTCTTTTTTTTAGATCAATTTTTTCATTTAGCGACAATTTTAGCATTAGTTCCTTTATTATCAAGCGATAATTTTGAATATACTCTAGTCTTAAACACTAATATACTTGCTCTAATTATTTGTTCGGCATTTTTAACTAGGCCTACATCATTTATAATGCAAACTGTTTTCTCTAAATGGAATATATCTAAACTAACTAAAGACAACGAATCACTAAAAGACGCTGGAAAATACATTGGTGTATTAGAGCGTCTTTTAGTCTTTATTTTTATAGTTGCTGGTCATTGGGAAGCAGTAGGATTTTTAATTACAGCTAAATCTGTATTTAGATTTGGTGATTTAACGGCTTCTAAAGAGCGAAAACTAACCGAATACATATTAATTGGGACGCTCTTAAGTTTTGGCATTGCCATAATTGTTAGTCTACTTTACTTATATCTTAGAAATTATGTTTAAAACTGCGGAAGATTCGAGAATACAGATTTCTGTACTCATGTTACCAACTCACGCCAATTTTGGTGGAAAAATACATGGAGGTTATATATTGGGATTAATGGATCAGATCGCCTTTGCCTGTGCATCAAAACACTCAAGAAGTTATTGTGTTACAGCCGCTGTTAATAAGGTTAACTTCCGAAATTCCATAGAAGTAGGTGAATTAGTAACGATGAAAGCCTCAGTTAATTACGTCGGTAAATCCTCAATGGTAGTTGGTATACGCGTAGAATCTGAAAATATTAGAACCGGTAAAACCAAACACTGCAATTCATCATATTTTACGATGGTTGCCGTTGAGGAATCAGGTGATACAGTCACAGTTCCTGGTTTAATACTATCAACTAAAATGGATGCCAAGCGTTTTATAAAATCTATAATTAGACGTGAAAGCGAGGCGAAGAAAAATGAAGACTTAGAAAGTCTTTATAAAAATGTTGATCAACATCTAGAACAACTAAAGGATTACCGAGTGAAAATTGACTTTAAATAAAAAAAGCCATTTCATTGAGAAATGGCTTTCATAATATTTTAAACTTAGTTACTGTTTAATAAATCTTTTGGTTTGTATTGTTTTATCGTTAGATACTCTAACTAAATACACTCCACTTTTCCAATTAGTAACATTTATTGAAGACTCAAGCTGAGTAATCGATCCTTTATAAACTCGTTTTCCTAAGACATCAAAAACTTCTAATTTTAAATCTTCATCTGCATTAGGCAACTTAATATTTAGTTGACTTTTTGCAGGATTAGGGGAAATAGTAAATTCATCTGTTTGGTCTTCAAAACTATTTGTTTGACCAGATGACACCTGCGAAAATGAATATGCAGATATCAAAAATGACAAGAAAAGTAATTTTATTTTCATATTAAGTAGGTATTATATATAAGCTAAGTTAATGATTATTAATAACTTTACTTAACACTTCATCGAAAAGCGTGCCATTATTTACTTAAATACATTTTTCTTCGTGCATACAAATCATAAAATTCATCATCCTTTAAATTCTCAATAAAAAGTATACTTTCCCCAGTACTCTTCATTTCTGGTCCTAGTTGCTTATTCACATTTGGAAACTTATTGAATGAAAATACAGGTTGTTTTATCGCATAACCTTCTAATTGAGGGTTGAAGTCAAAATCTGTAACTTTATTCTCTCCTAACATTACTTTAGTTGCATAATTAACATAAGGTTCTTTATAAGCCTTAGCTATGAAAGGTACTGTACGAGATGCTCTAGGGTTAGCCTCAATGATATAAACAATATCTTCTTTAATAGCGAATTGAATATTTATTAATCCAACTGTATTTAAAGCTCTTGCAATAGTATGTGTATGGTCTATAATTTGCTGCATCACTAAATCACCCAAATTGAAAGCTGGTAATAACGCATTACTATCACCTGAATGTATCCCACAAGGTTCTATGTGCTCCATAATACCTATGATATAAACATTACCATCTGCATCACATATGGCGTCAGCTTCTGCTTCGATAGCACCATCTAAATAATGATCTAGTAATAATTTATTACCTGGAATGGATTTTAGTAAGTCAATTACATGAGATTCTAATTCTTGCTTATTAATCACAATCTTCATGCCTTGACCTCCGAGTACATAAGATGGTCTCACTAATATTGGAAAGTCTAGAACATCCGCGATCGCTAATGCTTCCTCAGCTGATTCCGCAACATCAAACTCTGGATAAGGAATGTTATTTTCTTTTAATATGTTTGAAAAACTACCTCTATCTTCAGCTAAATCTAACGATTTGAAGCTAGTTCCCATAATCTTAACTCCCCATCGCTCTAGCTTTTCGGCAAGTTTTAATGCTGTTTGCCCACCTAATTGTACAATAACACCTTCTGGTTTTTCATGCTGAATAATGTCGTAGATATGTTCCCAAAAAACAGGTTCAAAGTATAACTTATCTGCAATATCAAAATCTGTAGAAACCGTTTCAGGATTACAATTAATCATTATGGTTTCATAACCACATTCTGCAGCTGCTAATACACCATGAACACAACAGTAATCGAACTCAATACCTTGACCAATTCTGTTTGGTCCAGATCCTAAAACAATAATTTTCTTTTTATCAGTTACAACACTTTCGTTCTCAACAAAAACTTTTCCGTCTGCCGTTTCTGCTTCACTTTCGAAGGTTGAATAATAATAAGGAGTCATTGCTTTAAATTCGGCAGCACATGTATCTACTAATTTAAATACACGATTTATGTTAAGATCACTTCGCTTTTTGTAAACTTCACTTTCTAGACAGCTTAACATATGTGCTATTTGTCTATCACCATAACCTTTTTGTTTGGCTTCAAGTAATAACTCACGTTCTATAGTATCAATTTTGAATGTAGATATTTCTTTTTGAAGTTGAAATAATTCTTCATATTGCTTTAAAAACCACATATCAATCTTAGTGATTTCATGAATACGGCTTAATGGAATTCCCATTGCAATAGCATCATAGATCACAAAAACACGATCCCAACTTGCATTAGTAAGTTTCTCAATAACTGTATCGTAGTCTGTATATCCTTTACCGTCTGCTCCTAATCCATTGCGCTTAATCTCTAAAGATTGTGTTGCTTTATGCAAAGCTTCTTGGAAAGAACGGCCAATGGCCATGACTTCTCCAACTGATTTCATTTGAAGGCCTAAAGTTCTATCTGAACCTTCAAATTTATCAAAATTCCAACGTGGTATTTTAACGACTACATAATCTAATGTTGGTTCAAATAATGCTGAAGTTGACTTAGTAATTTGATTATCTAATTCATCTAAGCTATAACCAATAGCCAACTTCGCCGCAATTTTAGCAATAGGATATCCTGTAGCTTTACTTGCTAATGCTGACGAACGTGATACACGTGGATTTATTTCAATAGCAATTATATCTTCCGCTTCATCAGGACTCACAGCGAACTGAACATTACAACCACCAGCAAAATCACCAATACTGCGCATCATGTGGATTGCCATATCTCTCATTCTTTGGAATGTTTTGTCAGATAAGGTCATTGCTGGTGCTAATGTTATAGAATCACCAGTATGAATTCCCATAGGATCCATATTCTCAATCGTACAAATAATTACAACATTGTCATTTGAATCACGTAATAACTCTAACTCATATTCCTTCCAACCGATTAAGGCTTTGTCAATCATTACTTCGTGGATTGGTGATACTTCCAAACCATGTGTTAGTAATTTATCAAAATCTTCTTCTTTATGTACAATAGCTGCTCCATCTCCACCTAAAGTAAATGATGCCCTAATTACTAAAGGAAATCCGTACTCTTGAGCAATCTCTTTTCCTTTTAGAAAAGAATTCGCAGTTGCTTGAGGCGCCATGCCAATACCAATCTTTAACATCAACTCTCTAAACTGCTCTCTGTCTTCAGTGATGTTAATGGCATCGATATCTACACCGATAATATCAACGTTAAAATCCTCCCATATTCCTTTTTCATCAGCCTCAATACATAGATTTAATGCTGTTTGTCCACCCATTGTTGGTAAAACGGCATCAATCTGAGGATGATCTTTTAATATCTTAATTATTGACTTGGTGTTTAGCGGCAATAAATAAACATGATCCGCCATTGTTGGATCTGTCATTATTGTTGCTGGGTTAGAATTTATTAGAATCGTTTCTATTCCGTCTTCCCTCAAAGATCGTAATGCTTGAGATCCTGAATAGTCAAATTCACAGGCTTGACCTATAACAATTGGTCCTGAACCGATAAGTAAAATAGATTTAATGTTTTTATTCTTTGGCATAAGAGTATGTTTTGGTTTGCAAAAATAGTTATCTATAGGGTACAAAAAAAGGCGTTACACCTAAGTAACGCCTTTTAAATATTAACAATTGTTAATCATTATTTTTTATGTCTTGTTTCTGAAGATACAGACAATCTTTTTCTTCCTTTAGCTCTTCTACGTGCTAAAACTTTTCTTCCGTTAACAGAAGCCATTCTTTCTCTGAAACCGTGCTTGTTTCTTCTCTTTCTTTTTGACGGTTGAAACGTTCTTTTTGGCATTGTCTTGTATTTTTAAAAACTAATATTCTTTTTTGTTGCTTGAGAGCTATCTCAAAACTGCGTGCAAATATACAACAAGTTTTTACTTTTCCAAGTAGCAAAAAGAAAAAAAATTTAATTGTTTTTATTACCTTTGCGCACTGCAAAAATCCACAGAAACATGTTTAATAAAAATATAAAACTAGTCATTACCGCTTTAATCATTGCATTTGCAATATATCAGTTTACTGAAGGTGAAATTGGTAATGGTATAATGTATATCTTACTTTCAACCATCTTTATTTTCTTTTATTTTAAAAACGAAATGATTCTTTTAGCGTTCTTAAAATTGCGTAAGCAAGATTTTGTAGGTGCTAAAAAGTGGTTAGATAAAATTAAAAAACCTGAAGGTGCCTTGGTAAAAAAGCAACAAGGCTATTTAAATTACTTAAATGGTATAATGGTTTCACAAACCAATATGAATGAAGCTGAAAAATATTTTAAAAAGGCTATCAGTTTAGGTTTATCTATGGATCATGATTTAGCCATGGCCAAATTAAACCTTGCAGGAATTGCTTTTTCAAAGCGTCGCAAGCCAGAAGCTCAAAAATTATTAGCTGAAGCACAGAAGCTTGACAAAAGAGATATGCTTGCTGACCAGATTAAAATGATGAAGAAACAAATGAAGACAGCAGCAATTCCAAAACAGCAATACGGACAGCCAACTTCTGCTCGTCAAAATCGTAGAAGTAAAAGATAAGGTTTCAATTCTAAAAATTGAAAAAGGCTTAAACACTGTAAATGTGTTTAAGCCTTTTTATTTATAAGTCACTAAATCTATTTATAATAGCCTTCCTTCGGAATTTCTATTATATATGATTTTTTAGAACTATTATTTAAATGCTTCTCTCTTAACCAAGGATTATGAAGTTTTAAGATTTTATAATTAACACCAAAACGCTTCGCAAACTGTGAAAAATCAGTCACCACAGAGTCTACTTCTACTTTGTAGGTCGGCACTTCTTTGTATAAATCCTTCTTATTAAAATTATAACCGTATTTATCTGGATTAGACAATATCTCTTTTAAAGCAACAATTCTAAAGACATATCTTCCTGTTTCTTCACCTAATAGCAAATCGTAATAACCAGCAACATCTTGTTCCTTTAATCGTCTTGAGACACCTGTATTACCCGCATTATAAGCAGCAGCCGCTAATGTCCAAGAACCTAATCTTTCTTTAGCTTTCTTTAAATAATCACATGCTACTTCAGTTGCTTTTGCTAAATTATAACGTTCATCTACATTAGAATTTACTTCCAGTCCATTTTCTCTGCCTGTAGCTTTCATAATTTGCCAAACACCACTTGCTCCTGCTGGTGATTTCGCATTCGTTAATCCACTTTCTATAACTGCTAAATACTTAAAATCATCTGGCACACCATTCTTTTTAAGTATTGGCTCTATAATTGGGAAATATTTTTGAGCACGTTTAAACATTAACAATCCGTTAGATTGCCAGTAGGTGTTTACCAAAAGCTCTCTATCCATACGTTCGTATATATCTGGATTTTGAACTGGCACAAGTTCATCAGCAAAGTTTAAGCCTTCTGGCATTTCTAAGGCATAAACATTGTAATCATTAACTATTGGTTGGTCTTTTCCAAGGGTTTCATCCGATGGAGCTTTTTGCATTGAGAAGATAAAAAGTCCTGATATACAGACCATTCCTATTGCGGCTAAAGTGTTTTTTAAGATTTGCATGGCATTTATTATTTTTGACAATGTAGTAAACTATTTAATTCTTTCAAATTCAAGACTCTATAAGTTTTGGTAAATTTTCATTAAACCACTTATATTTATTAATAATCATAATATGAGTGCCGCCTTTAATAACAATACTGTTCCCTACACAAGAATAAGGAAAAACAAAATCTTTTTCGCCATTAATGTAAATAGCATCTGGGTTTGGCTCTTCTTGATCCCAACATACCACTTGCTTTATTGACCAATCTAAATACGTTTTATCATTCACCGAAAGATACTTTTGATAAAGACCTACACGTTTTTTAACGGATTTACCAAATGCATATTTAGCCAATAAATCTATATTACTTGCCAATTGCGTCGGCAAAATCTTATACGCTTTGGTAATTTTAAGAAGTTTGATTCGCTTTGGTAACTCGTAATGTGATTTTACACTAGAAACTACAATCAATTTCTTCAATTTAATGAATTTACTCATTTCTTGAACCAAAATTCCACCAAACGATACGCCAAGCAAAACTACATCATCATGTTTAATGAATTTGCACATACGTTGCGCATAGTCTTGAAGGGATTCATTCTTTTCAGGAATAAACCATACTAACCAATGGATTTCGTATTGAAACTCTGGCAGCTTAATGTTTTCAAATATACTTGGGTTAGCTGCCATTCCTGGCATTAAATAAACATGTGTAAGATTTGAGTTCATTTTATTCAATTTATTAACGTCAATTTGGGTCATTTTATTACAAAAACTAGTAGGCTACAATTCCTTATAATATAAGGTTTTAACAACCCTGACTTCGGTTTTAGCTGATTTTTTTGTACCTTTGCACAGCAAAACTATACAAAATATAGTATCTACAAGCCAACCGCCAATTTTAAATAGAGAAATTATGACAGAAACTGCTCAATTAATTGACAATGATTTTTTACGTCAATTTGAATTAAAGGTTGAAAATGAAATGGCTATTATTGAATATTCTTTGCAAGAAAGGAAGATATTCTTAACAAAAATGATTATTCCTGACGCTATAAGGACCGACGAATTTGAGTTAGATTTTATTGATTTAGTATTTACTAATATTAAAGAACGTAATATAAGTGTAGTGCCTACAAGTCCGGAAATAGCAAAATTCGTTAGACGAAATAGAAAATATAAGCGTATGCTCCCAGTTGGTATCCGTATTTAATTAGAAATATAAAAGAATTAAAAACCCGAAGCTTTTGAAGTTTCGGGTTTTTTAATTTATGATACTAAGGTATTTACAACATCAAATCTAACCAGACCGTCTTCATCAATCTTTGTTAATTTGACCTTTTGAAGTGTATTCACTAATTCAGGGTTCCATGGCGCTTTCACTTTTACGTAGTTCTCTGTAAACCCATGAATGTAACCTTCCTTATTTTCACCTTCAAACAATACTGTCCGTTTGGTGTTTAATTGGTTTTCATAAAATGCACGGCGTTTTTTTGAAGATAAGCCTCTTAACATTTTACTGCGCTTTGCTCTTACATTTTTGGACACTACTCCATCCATTGTAGCCGCTTCTGTGTTATCACGTTCTGAATAGGTGAATACATGTAAATATGAAATATCGAGCTCATTTAAGTAATTATAAGTCTCTAGAAAATGCTCATCAGTTTCCCCAGGAAAACCAACGATTACATCCACCCCAATACAAGCATGCGGCATGACTTCTTTTATTTTTGAAACACGATTTACGTACAATTCGCTCATATAACGACGTTTCATTTTTTGAAGAATTTCGTTGCTCCCACTTTGCAAGGGTATATGAAAATGTGGCACAAAAGCTCTCGACTTAGAAACTAAATCAATTGTTTCATTCTTCAATAAATTCGGCTCTATCGACGATATTCTTAAACGTTCTATGCCTTCAACCTTATCAAGTTCTGTAACTAAATCTAAAAAGGTATGCTCGTGTTTTTTATTGCCAAACTCCCCTTTTCCGTAGTCTCCAATATTAACTCCAGTAAGGACTATTTCTTTAATACCTTGTTCTGAAATTTCTTTAGCATTATTTAAAACACTAGCCATCGTATCGCTGCGAGATATCCCTCTGGCTAAAGGTATCGTGCAATACGTACATTTATAGTCACAACCATCTTGTACTTTTAAAAATGCTCTGGTTCTATCTCCTATGGAATAACTGCCAACGTAGAAATCTGCGTCTTCGATCTCACACGAATGTATTTCTCCGAAGTCATTTTTAGTTAAGTCATTAAGGTAATCTGTAATCTTAAATTTCTCAGTCGCTCCCAAAACCAAATCCACACCATTAACATCTGCAAGCTCTTCTGGTTTTAATTGCGCGTAACATCCAATTGCGACAACAAAAGCATCAGGATTTACCTTCTGTGCCTGCTTTACAATGGTTTTAAATCGCTTATCAGCATTTTCAGTAACCGAGCAGGTATTAATTACATAAATGTCTGCAGACTCTTTAAAATCAACACGGTCAAATCCTTCATCCGCAAAACTTCTTGCTATTGTAGAAGTTTCAGAGAAGTTGAGTTTACAACCTAAGGTATAAAATGCGACTTTTTTTGTTGGATTCATTCTTGTATTTTTACCAAGTTGGCAAATTTACAACATATTAGTTATATGCTAAAACTCATCAAATTCTTATTCAACCGATTACCTTATTATTCATTGATTTTGATGATGCTATCTTGTGTTTCAAAAGAAAATTCTAATAAAGACAACCTAGTTTTTAGATACAATGAACACAAGAATATAGGCTCTTTGGACCCTGCTTTTTCTAAAGACTTAGCTGATATTTGGGCAACACATCAACTATTTAACGGTTTGGTGCAAATGGATGACCAGCTGAATGTAAAACCATGCATTGCCAAGAATTGGACTATTACAGATAGTGCCAAAACCTATACGTTCAATCTAAGACATGACGTGTTTTTTCATAAAGATGAATTATTCGGCAACGATTCTACTAGAATTGCAAATGCTTCAGATTTCGAATATAGTTTCAATCGCTTAATTGATAAATCCCTTGCCTCACCAGGAAGCTGGGTATTAAATAAAGTTGAACGTTTTACTGCACTCAATGATTCTACATTTCAAATCAAATTAAAACAACCATTTCCGGCTTTTTTAGGATTATTGACCATGAAATACTGTTCTGTAGTTCCAAAAGAGATTGTTGAGTATTATGGTAATGATTTTAGATCGCACCCAATCGGTACAGGTCCTTTTAAATTTAAACGCTGGAAAGAAAACTTAAAACTCGTTTTTAGACGAAATAAAAATTATTTTGAAATTGATCAACAAGGGAACACTTTGCCCTATCTGGAAGCTATTGCTATCACCTTTTTACCTGATAAACAAAGTGAGTTTTTACAATTTGCACAAGGCAACATTGATTTTGTTTCTGGCCTAGACGGCTCTTATAAGGATGAAATTTTAACTTCGGATGGAAAATTAAAATCACTTTATGTTGACGATGTAAATATGATACGTGGACCGTATTTAAATACGGAATATTTAGCATTTTTTATGGAAACTCAAGTCAGTGAATTGCAAGCTTTAAAACTTAGAAAAGCTATCAATATAGGTTTTGATCGTAAAAAAATGATGACGTATTTACGAAATGGTATTGGTATACCTGCAAATGGTGGGTTTATCCCAAAGGGCTTGCCGGGTTTTGATGATTCTATCGGGTTTACTTACCAACCAGAATTAGCAAAACAACTAGTGTCTGAGTTTAAGTTGGAAACAGGAATTGAAGTCCCAGAAATCACCTTAACAACTACGAGTAATTACTTAAGTTTCTGTGAATTTATTCAGCGAGAATTACAAAAAACTGGATTAAATGTTAACGTAGATGTTATACCACCATCGAGTCTAAAAGACGCTAAAGCTAATGGTCAAATCGATTTCTTTAGAGCCAGCTGGATTGCTGATTATCCTGATGCGGAAAACTATTTATCGCTATACTACAGTAAGAATTTTGCTCCAAATGGACCAAATTATACGCATTTTAGTAGTGAAAAATTTGATAACATGTATGAAGCTGCTTATTTAGAAACTGATCAAAATTTACGTGCTCAACTTTATACAAAAATGGATTCTCTTGTGATGTCTTCTGCACCAATAGTTCCCTTATTTTATGACGAAGTCGTTCGGTTTACAAGAAAAAACGTGAATGGCTTAGGCATTAATGCCACTAACCTATTAGAGCTAAAATCGGTTAAGAAAAACTAGAATTTATTGAAGTAATATAGATCATCACCTCCTTCACCTTTTAATCGTCTTGACGATAAATAACCTGTGGTTAAATCATCATTTAAGAAAAAAGAAAAATCATCACCTCGACTATTTATGGGCAAATCTAATGACACTGGTGATTTGAATAAATTTGAATCTTTCAAATCATACTTATAAATATCCAGACCGCCTTTTCCTCCTCGTCTATCTGAAGTAAAATAGAGGGTATTATCTGCACTTACAAATGGAAAAATCTCTGTACGAGACGAATTTATAGTTTCATTTAACTTTATGACTTCACCATAGGTTTTATGGTTAGAAACTGAAACTTTATATAAATCTGATTTTCCTTTTGTACCTTTTACATCTGCAATGAAATAAAGTGTCAATCCATCTGGACTCAATGCAGGATGCGCAAAATTATGATTAGGGTCACAGAAAGGTAAGGTTGTAAAATTTGTCCAACCTTTACCTTCCTCATATTCTGATCTTTGGATTTGCAGGTTAAACGTTTCCATGCCTTTTAACTTGTTCGTTCCCTTACCTAAATGGTTGGTGGTAAAATACATGTATTTCCCATCCTTAGAATAAGTAGCTACAGACATATTAAACTGTCCTAGTTCTGTTTTTTTAATAGGTTTAGCATCTCTTATTTCACCATCTTTACTCACAGGAGCTTCATAAATTGTATAGACATTACCATCGAATTTATCTTTTATCGCTCGACCTCTTTTTGTAGTCATATTGTGACTAAAATAGATATTATCACCACTTACACGTGCAGCAAAATGATCTAGTTTAGTGTTAATTTCAAGTTTTTTCACCTCAACATCTTTGTTTTGAGAAAATCCGTAGGACAAGGCTAATAAAAAAAGTAAGGTAAATTTGGTCTTAAACATAATATTATTCTCTTCTGTATTTTTTTGTTTCTTCAAAAACATGCTCTAACATAGCTTTATCTTTTTCTGTAAATTCTTCTTTACGTCTTCCCATTACTACTTCAGCAACTTCAAATGCTTTGTTAGTTTTATAGGTTACAAAACCTTTACTACCTCCCCAAGAAAAGCTTGGTATAAAGTTTCGTGGAAAACCACTACCAAAGATATTAGCACTAACACCAACAACTGTACCAGTATTAAACATGGTATTAATTCCACATTTACTATGGTCACCCATCATCAATCCACAAAATTGTAATCCTGTTTTAGCAAAACCTTCGGTTTGATAATCCCAGAGTCTAACTTCAGCATAGTTGTTTTTTAAGTTACTATTATTAGTATCTGCACCAAGATTACACCATTCACCTATAACAGAATTTCCTAAAAAGCCATCATGTCCTTTATTAGAAAAACCAAAAATAACGGAGTTATTAACCTCTCCCCCGACTTTACTATGCGGTCCTATTGTAGTTGGCCCATAAATTTTACTAGCCAATTTTAAAGTTGAATTATTACACAACGCAAAAGGGCCTCTAACCATTGAACCTTCCATAACTTCTGCATCTCTGCCAATATATATTGGACCTGAACTTGCATTTAAAGTCACAAAATTTAATGTTGCTCCTTTTTCTATAAAAATGTTTTCAGGATTAATAGTATTTACAGTCGCTGGTATGGGTTGAGATTGTCTGTCTTTTGTAATTAAACTAAAATCCTCAGCTATCGCTTCAGCATTCTTGGCAAAAATATCCCAAGTATGCTCTATTTTTAAAATATCGCCTTCAAATTCAACGGCTTCAAAAGTTGAAAAATCTTTGACCTCTTCTCCTTCTTTAGCAAAAAAGGCGATAACGTCTTCTCCTTTAAACAATGCCTGATTATGGTTTAAGTTTTTTACAAACTCAACAACTTCCATATTCGGAAGAAAAGAGGCATTAATCATAATGTTCTCTGCCATTTCGACCATTGGAAACTTATCTGCCAGATAATCCTCAGTAACAGTCGTTGTCGTGTACTCTAAATAGGATTCCCATTTCTGACGTATGGTTAAAATACCAACTCTTATATCTGCAACAGGTCTTGTAAATGTAAAAGGCAATAGGTTATTACGATAAGGACCGTCAAATAGTATGTAGTTCATATTGAAAGAGTTTATGTAAAAATAAAAAAGCCTTTCTATTAAAGAAAGGCTTTTTATAAATATCTAAAAACGTAAGCTTATTTTTTAAACTTAGCGTATTT
>Ga0316201_10001246_pt1 | contig 16842 bp, 10 predicted proteins | sample CS6wburrow_MG_FD_204516 | JGI IMG/M metagenome (GOLD analysis project Ga0316201, IMG submission 204516) | Coastal sediment microbial communities from Delaware Bay, Delaware, United States - CS-6 worm burrow | ecosystem: Environmental > Aquatic > Marine > Coastal > Sediment | place: USA... | reverse complement strand
CGAAACAGCCCGTGCGGAATTAAAGCGCGCGCAACTCGACCTTGGCTATATGGCTGTTCGGGCGCCGTTCGCAGGTGCCCTGCAGGCTCGTCACGTAGAAGTCGGTGATTTCGTGAAGCGCGGTGACCCAATCGCGACCTATGTCGATAACCGCACCATTATTGTGAGCGCCAACGTATCGGAGTTCGATACGAAGTATGTGCATGTCGACGAAACGGCCGAAGCCCGGCTCGCCACGGGCGAGACCGTGCGCGGTCGTATTCGCTATGTCGCACCAGTCGCCGACGAATCAACCCGGACGTTTACCGTCGAGCTCGAAGTTGCCAATACCAACGGCAAGCTTCGCGCTGGTGGCACGGCTGAACTTCGGATTCCTGCGCAAACCGTGTTTGCGCATCGTGTTTCGCCTTCCCTGCTGACGCTGGATGACGCCGGCAATGTGGGCGTCAAGATTATTAACGATCGCGGTGAAGTCGAATTCGTCGTCGCTGATATCGCCCTGTCATCGAATGACGGAGTCTGGCTCGCAGGCCTGCCTGAGACGGCGACAATTATTACAGTCGGTCAGGGCTACGTTACCAGCGGCGCAGTAGTCGATGCGGTCCCCGAAGGTGACGCAGAGACGGCTGTCGCCATCATGGAGTCTGAGGACGCCAAGTAATGAATCTGATCGAACTGGCAATGCTGCGGTCGCGGACCGTGGTGCTTTCGTTGCTGGTCGTCCTGTTTGGCGGCATCGTCGCGTACATTACGATCCCCAAGGAGGCCGAGCCTGACATCGAAATTCCGATTGTCTATGTCAGCATCGAACACGACGGAATCTCGCCGGAAGACTCAGAGCGCCTCCTGGTGCGCCCGATGGAGCAGGAGCTGCGCTCCATTGAAGGCGTCAAGGAAATGACGGCGAGCGCCTACGAGGGTGGCGCAAACGTACAGCTTGAGTTCGACGCGGGCATCGATACCAAGCAGGCACTGCAGGACGTACGCGAGAAGGTTGACCTCGCACAGGCGAAACTGCCCGGCGAGACGGATGAGCCGACGGTACAGGAAGTGAAGATGTCGCGCTTCGATCCGATGCTGGTCCTCAACCTTGCCGGTAATGTGCCCGAACGTTCGCTGACAAGGATTGCGAAAAACCTCAAGGAGAAGCTCGAGGCTCTGACCGGTGTGCTTGAGGTGAACCTCATCGGTACCCGCGAAGAACTCATGGAAGTGGTTGTCGATCCACTGGCGATGGAGAGCTACGGTCTCGATCAGGCGCAGATCATCCAGTTTGTAAGCCGCAACAATCGCCTCGTTGCCGCGGGTGCGCTACATAGCAGCGAAGGACGTTTCCCGGTCAAAGTCCCCGGTGTTTTTGAAAGCGCCGAGGATGTGCTCGATATGCCCATAAAAGCGGTCGGCGACCGCGTGGTGCACTTCAAGGACATTGCCCAGGTTCGGCGCACCTACAAAGACGCCGAGAGCGTCGCCCGCCTGAACGGCAAATCCGCACTCGCCATTGAGGTCATCCAGCGATCGCGTGCGAATGTCATCGACACCATAGCCGCCGTTAACGCAATCATCGACGAAGAATCTGCCTACTGGCCCGCTGATATCGAGATCGTCGCATCGCGTGACAAGTCCAAAGACATCAATAACATGCTGTCTGAATTGCAGAACAGCGTGATCGCAGCAGTGTTGCTCGTATTTATTGTCATCATCGGCATACTCGGTATTCGTTCCGCCCTGTTAGTCGGCATCGCTATTCCGGGCAGCTTCCTGATGGGCATCCTGATCATCGGGTCGTTTGGCATAACGATTAACATGATGGTTTTGTTCGCACTGATCATGGCGGTCGGCATGCTTGTCGATGGCGCGATCGTAGTAACGGAAATGGCCGATCGGCGCATGGCGGAAGGCGAATCGCGCCATGATGCGTACTCACGTGCGGCGGTGCGGATGTCATGGCCGATCATTGCATCTACCTGCACAACGCTCGCTGCTTTTGTGCCACTTGCACTTTGGCCAGGCACATCCGGCGAGTTCATGAAGTACCTTCCCATAACATTGATCGCTGTGCTGTCCGCGTCGTTAGTTATGGCGCTGCTGTTCGTGCCCACCCTCGGTGCAATTTTTGGACGAACAGGTGCCAATACGGAAGAGGCTCGTCGTAATCTCGCCGCTGCCGAAACCGGAAATGTCGACGAGGTAACCGGAGTCACGGGTAGTTACATCCGGTTTCTGAAGAGTACCCTGAGGCATCCCTGGATTAACGTCGCCGCCGTTTCCGGACTACTGGTTACTGTCTACGCCGCGTTTTTTGTTTTCGGTAAAGGCATAGAGTACTTTCCGGAGGTGGAGCAGCCTTTCGGTATGGTGGACATCCGCGCGCGCGGTGACCTGTCCACCGACGAACGTGACCACCTTGTCAGCCAGGTCGAAGAGCGCGTGCTGGGTATGCCCGAAATCGAATTCCTCTACGCTAAAACCGGGAGTAGCAACCAGGGCGCTGAAGACCAGATCGGCTCGCTGACCCTGAACTACGTCGACTGGCAGCTACGCCGGCCCGCTGACGACATACTGGCGGAGATTCGTGAGCGTACGAAAGACCTTGTCGGTATCCGGATCGAAACGAGGAAACCGGATTCAGGCCCTCCGATGGGCAAGCCGATTCGCATTGAGTTTTCCTCTCGCTTTAACGATCAGTTGAGTAACGCGGTTACTCGTGTCCGTGCGCACATGGAAGGAAACGATTCGATCGTCAATATTGAAGACAGTCGTCCGCTCCCGGGTATCGAGTGGCAAATTCAGGTTGATCGTGCCGAAGCCGCACGCTTCGGCGCGGACATCTCGCTGGTTGGCGCCATGGTCCAGCTCGTTACCAACGGCATCAAAATCGGTGAATACCGCCCGGATGACAGTGACGACGAAATTGATATTCGTGTTCGGTATCCGGCCGCAAGTCGCAATCTCTCGCAGATAGATGAGTTACGCATTCCCACCCCGGAGGGCCAGGTCCCGATCAGTACTTTTATTGATCGCGTGCCCGCTCAGAAGGTCGGTACGATTCGTCGTATCGACATGCGCCGAACGCTGGCAATCGATGCCGATACAGCGCCTGGCGTGCTGGTCGACGATGTAGTGCGAAGCCTGAAGGCAAGTGTGCCGGAGCTAGACATCGACCCACGAGTCAGTTGGTCGTTCCGCGGCAGCACTGAAGACCAGGAGGAGGATATGAATTTCCTCGCCAACGCCATGTTACTGGCGCTCGCCATTATGGCGATCATCCTGGTTACGCAATTCAATAGCATTTACCAGGCCGGGCTGATCCTGACTGCCGTCCTGTTTTCAACGGGCGGCGTTCTTCTCGGTCATTTACTCATGGGTAAGCCGTTCGGCGTCATCATGAGTAGTGTCGGTGTAATTACGCTTGCCGGTATTGTCGTGAACAACAACATCGTGTTTATCGATACCTATAACGTATTGCGCAGTCGAGGCGAACGTCCATTCGACGCGATCCTGCGTACGTGTGCGATTCGCCTGCGTCCGGTGTTACTAACCACGGTGACCACCATCGTTGGCCTGATGCCGATGGTTCTGGGCGTAAATATCAACCTGATTGACCGCAACGTTTCCATTGGCGCTCCGAGTTCGCAGTGGTGGACACAGCTGGCATCGTCGGTGGCGGGCGGCCTTGCCTTCGCGACTATCCTGACGTTATGGCTGACACCGAGCCTGCTCATGGTTCAGGCCAACGCCATGGATCGATGGAAAGCACGCCGCGCCCTGGGGCCCACCGCGTCCGCGCCTTCCACAGGTTAGCCCCGGTCAGCCGGTGACATTTTCTCACCGGCAGGCAATCCAAATCGCCTTCTCGCGCATCTAATAGTCAAGGAGCGGCAGTATAGCCGCCCCAGCAAGCCTAACCCATTGATTTTTAAAGACCGGCGTCGAACGTCAATAATGTGAAATCCTGGGTTGCGTTATACCGAACTAGTGTTATACTTCACTACAACACTAAAAGAGATGGTTAAGGGATCATGAAAGCAATAACACCGATCATTGCGACGCTGACACTCACAGGATCTGCCCTGCTTACAGGCTGCGGTATTGGTGAGGCCAGCGTTACTGACAAAGAAACCATTGAGGCGGCGATTCCTGTTCCGGTTGAGGTTACCCAACCGTCTCGCACCGACATTTATGCGATCTATGCAGCGACAGCAACGATTACGTCCGATGCTGATGCACCGGTCGTCGCACGCGTTCCTGGCGAAGTCGTGGAACTGCTTGTTGAAGAAGGCGACTACGTGGTCGCGGGGCAGGTACTGGCTCGCCTCGACGGCGAACGCCTGCGCCTCGAAATGCTGACCGCCAAGGCAAACCTCAACCGGGCAAGCGCCGAGTACGAGCGCAACATTGACCTGAGCAAGCGCGGCCTGATCAGCGCCTCTATGTTCGATAGCCTGCAATACGACCTCCAGGAACTCGAAGCAACGTACAAACTCAAGAAACTGTCTTACGATTATTCGAAGATCCGCGCTCCAATCGCAGGCATCGTTGCCTCACGTGAAATAAAGCCGGGTCAGAATCTCGCTATCAACGACGTCGCCTTTCGCATCACCGATACGAAAGAGCTGATCGCTTACCTGCATATTCCGCAGTCTGAGCTTTCGAAGTTCGACGTTGGCCACACGGCAAATATCGAAGTTGCCTCGATGCCGGGAACACGCTTTCCCGCCACTATCCAGCGCATTAGCCCGACGATCGATACACGCAATGGCACATTCCGAGCCACGGCAATAATCGATAACGCAAACGGCGATCTCGCGCCTGGCATGTTTGGACGCTTCACAGTCGCCTACGAACAGCACAAAGCTGCGCTTGTCATTCCTGCAGAAGCACTGCTCGATGAGGACGACGAGAGCACCGTGTACGTGGTGAGTAACGGTGAGGTGGTTCGGCGTACGGTCGAGACAGGCATAGAGTCCGGCGGCAACGTTGAGATTCTCAGCGGACTGGGCGATGACGAGATCATCGTTGTGGTTGGTCACTCCGGCCTTCGCAGCGGCAGCAAGGTTCTTGCGAGCAACACAATTCCGGACCGTTACGCCGGCTGACGCGCGACGCGCACATCGCGCCGCTCGTCCGGCGCAAAGCATGAGGGAGAATTCATGAAGCTACATCGCATTAGCTCGGCGGCGTTCGCCTGTATATTTCTGCTGAGCGCATGCCAGCAGGGCAACGATTCACAAAAGTCGGACGAGGAAGAGGCCCCTCCCATCCCTGTGGAAACCAGTACTCCCGTACGTGGTGATGTAGTCGCCGTGTACTCCGGCACAGCGCCAATAGAAGCATTTGCCGAAGCCGACGTTATTGCCAAGGTCAAAGGTGAGATTCGCGAGGTTCTCGTTGAAGAAGGAGAAGACGTCACCGAGGGCCAGGTGATGGCCCGCCTCGACGGTGACCGACTGCGTCTCGAACTCAATGAATCACGTGCCCGTCTCCAGAAGATGCAGCGCGATTTTCAACGCAACAAGGATCTTCGTGAAAAGGGCCTGCTCTCTGAGGGCGACTTCGAAAAACTGCAATTCGACCTGGAAGCGCTGCAGGCCTCATTTAACCTCGCGAGCCTGGAGCTCGATTACACCCAGATCAGGGCGCCTATCAATGGTGTCATCTCGGAGCGCTACATTAAGATTGGCAACGCTATCAAGGTCGGCGACCCGCTATACCGGGTAACCGGTCTCGACCCGCTTGTGGCGTACCTGCATGTCCCCGAACGCGAGTATCGCCAGATAGTTGCCGGGCAACCCGTCTCCATTGATATTGACGCACTGGGCGGACAGAGCATCATCGCAGCCGTGACACGAGTGAGCCCAATCGTCGATCCCGCAACTGGCACATTCAAGATAACCATCGAGATCCGGGACAACGAGCGCCTTATCAAGCCCGGCATGTTCGGACGTATCAGCATCGTTTACGACCGCCACGAAAACGTGCTCCAGGTCCCACGTAGCGCGATCGTGGAAGAACTGGGGCGCGAGAGCGTATTTGTCGTCGAGGACGACAAGGCGGTACGCAGGACCGTAACAACCGGATATGGCGAGAGCGGCATGATCGAAATCGTCGATGGCCTCGAAGAAACCGACAATGTCATTATCGTCGGGCAGGTTGGCCTTAAACCCGACGCCACGGTCACCGTTATCAACGCGGCTGCGGATGGGGACGACTAATGCGGCGACTGATCGAAATCGCGACCCAGCGTCGCGTCACCATCGTCATGTTCACGGTCGCGATCGTTCTGTTCGGCATGGTGTCCCTGTCTCGCCTGAAGCTAAACCTGCTTCCCGATATTTCCTACCCGACGATTACTGTACGCACGGAATTGACCGGTGCAGCCCCGGTTGAGATCGAAAATCTCCTGACCAAGCCGATTGAGGAATCAATTGGAGTCGTGCGTAATGTGCGCCTCGTGCGTTCAGTATCACGCTCAGGACAGTCCGACGTCACCGTCGAGTTTCTATGGGGTACGGACATGGACATCGCGGGCATCGACGTTCGCGAGAAACTCGACGTTCTGTTCTTGCCGCTCGAGGCCAGTCGCCCGTTGCTGCTGCGTTTTGATCCCTCGTCCGAACCCATCGTCCGACTGGGCCTGCTGTACAAGGATTCAAGCGACGCCACTGCGGAGACGAGCGAGGAGCGCCTGAAGGCACTCCGGCGCCTGGCGGAAGACCGCGTAAAGACCGACCTCGAAGCACAGGAAGGCACCGCCGCTGTAAAAGTCAGCGGCGGCCTGGAAGATGAGATCCAGATTCGTGTCGATCAGCAGAAACTGTCGCAGCTCGGCATCAGCATCGATCAGATTGCCGCCCGTATTCGCGCCGAAAATGTAAATCTGTCAGGTGGGCGCCTCGAAGAGGGCAATCAGCGCTTCCTCGTGCGTACCCTGAACGAATTCCAGAGCGTCGATGAGTTTCGCGACGCGATTGTTGCGTATGTCGCCGACCGGCCTGTTTACCTGCGCGATGTCGCTACCATCGAGCGTGGTTACAAGGAGCGTGAGGCGATTACGAGGGTTCGCGGTCAGGAGTCCGTGGAGCTCGCCGTGTACAAAGAAGGTGACGCCAACACCGTCCAGGTTGCAAGCCGCATCGTGCAACGCATCGAGGTGCTTCGAAAATCGCTACCCGATGATATTGATATCGTCATGATTCATGACCAGTCCACCTTCATATCATCTGCAGTCGATAATGTGCGTCTTGCCGCAATCCTGGGTGGACTGATTGCAATCCTTGTCCTGTATGGATTCCTGCGCGATTCGCGGGCCACCACAATCGTCGGAATTGCCATCCCTGTTTCCGTAGTCGGCACATTCCTGCTGATGTACACAAACGACATTTCACTTAACATCATGTCACTCGGCGGAATTGCGCTCGCTGTCGGCATGCTGGTCGATAACTCAATTGTCGTTCTTGAGAACATCGTGCGGAAGAAAGAACAGGGCCAGGGCATCGTCGAGGCAGCGCAGAATGGTACGGCCGAGGTTGCCGGTGCAGTAGTCGCAGCAACTTTGACGACAATCGCCGTCTTCTTCCCAATGGTCTTCATCAGCGGCATTGCCGGGCAGCTGTTCCGCGACCAGGCACTGACGGTGACATTCGCCCTGATCTTTTCCCTGATCGTCGCGTTGACGCTCATCCCGATGCTCGCGTCTCTGAGTGCGCCCGGCCGCTATGAAGGGGAGGTCGAGAGTGATGGTTTTGCGGTCGAATCGAAGTCGCGCATTGTTAAGTTCCTGAAGCGCATAGTCGCATTCATCGTCCGTGTCATTACTTTTGTTTCAGTAATTATCGTACGCGTCTCCAAATTCCTGTTCGGAATAGTCAGCTGGATAATGTGGGCGCTGTTATGGGTGCCGACCTGGCTTTTCCAGCGTCTGTATGGTGCTGTTGCCGCGATTTACCCTGGTACGCTGCGCTGGTCACTCAATCATCGGACGACGGTCATCATTGCGGCTCTCGTCATTTTCGCAGCAACCATGTCACTCGTTCCGCGTTTGGGCACAGAACTCATCCCTCAATTCTCGCAGGGCGAATTCGACGTCGACCTAAGGCTGGCGCCGGGTGCGCCGTTGTCGGAAACGGACCGTGCAATCCAGGTGGCGCAAGGCGCTGCCAGTGACATTGACGCTATTGCACTGAACTACTCGGTCGCCGGAACAGGCAACCGACTGGACGCCAATCCTGTTGATGCCGGCGATAATACCGGGTCGCTAAGTGTGCAGTTGTCTCCCGGAGCCGGGCGCGATGCCGAGAACGCCGCCATGGATGCCATGCGCACCGAACTTTCGCGATTGCCAGGTGTGCAGTATGAGTTTAGTCGGCCCGCACTGCTCTCCTTTGCCAGCCCGCTGCAGATCGAGATTTCCGGCTACGACCTCGACGCCCTCGCTCGCGTCAGCAACCTGGTGGTTCAGGAAATGTCGGCGTCCGATCGGTTTACTGACGTCAAGACCACTGTCGAGCGCGGCAATCCTGAAATTCAGATCGTCTTTGACCAGGAACGTGCCGCAAAACTCGGTCTCGCCGTTCGTGATATTGCAAACCGCGTCGTGGCGAACGTGCGTGGCGAACTCGCTACCCGCTACACCTGGCGCGACAAGAAAATCGACGTACTGGTAAGCAGCGTGGATACGCGGCACTCAAGCATCGAGGAAATCCGCAATCTGATTGTCAACCCGCAATCCGACCGTCCCGTAACGCTCGATGCTGTGGCAGACGTAATTGTCTCGCAGGGACCGTCCGAGATTCGGCGTGTTGCGCAGGAACGAGTCGCCATTATCACGGCGAACCTCGCTTACGGTGATCTCGGCGCGGCCGCAGCAGAAGCCGGTGACATCGTGAGTCGAACACCGATGCCGAACGGCATTACCGCGATTGTGTCGGGACAGAGCGAGGAGATGGAGGAGTCGTTTAAGTCCATGCAGTTCGCACTGATTCTCGCCGTTTTCCTCGTTTACCTCGTGATGGCGTCCCAGTTCGAGTCGCTCATTCATCCGTTCGTGATTCTGTTCACGATTCCACTTGCACTGGTCGGCGCAGTGCTGGCGTTGTTCCTGACGGGGACCACGGTCAATATCGTTGCCCTGATCGGCGTCATCATGCTGGCCGGTATCGTAGTCAATAACGCCATTGTACTCGTGGACCTTATTAACCAGCTACGCGCACAGGGCGTTGACCGTTTTGACGCCATCATGGAAGCAGGCAAGGCCCGCCTGCGGCCTATTCTAATGACCTCGCTGACAACTGCGCTGGGCCTGCTGCCAATGGCAATGGGCTTTGGCGAAGGGTCTGAGGTGCGCACCCCGATGGCAATTACAGTGATCGGCGGACTTGTAGTATCGACACTGCTGACGCTGGTGGTCATCCCGGTCGTGTATTCACTGATGGACCGCAAGCGGTGGCCTGTGAGCGCATCCGACGACGGCGTAGCAGCGCAATGAAACACACCGAGATCTCACTCCGTCGACCAGTCACAACCATAGTTGTTTTCGTCGCCATGGCGCTGGTCGGCCTGATTGCGTCACGGCTGCTACCCCTCGAAAAATTCCCGGATATCGAGTTCCCCGGCATTTTCATACAGGTTCCTTATGCCGGATCGACGCCCGAGGAAGTCGAGCGCCTTATTACTCGCCCGGTCGAGGAAGCCCTGGCGACGCTGTCAGGCGTTGAGCGCATGTACTCGAGCTCCAGCGAAGGACAGTCGCAAATATTCCTGCAGTTCGGCTGGGATCAGAGCATGGGTGCCAAAGGTATCGAAGCGCGGGCCAAGGTCGATGGGATTCGCCATCTGCTGCCTGATGATGTCCGCAGGGTCTTCGTGTTTACGGGGTCCCTTGGCGATCAGCCTGTTCTGCAGCTACGCATATCCAGCGAACGCGACCTGTCGGATAGTTACGAACTGCTCAATCGCGTACTGAAACGTCGCCTTGAGCGTCTTGATGGTGTATCGCGTGTCGATCTGCAGGGCGTCGACGCTCGCGAGATTCGAATTCTGCTCAAACCCGACATGCTGGCGGCCTACGGGGTCGATATCGCCACAATTCGAGATTTGTTACAAGGCAGTAACTTCGCCGTGAGCGCCGGAAAAATTACAGCAGGTGGCGAGCGATTCAGTGTCCGCCCGAGTGGCGAGTTTTCGTCGGTTGAGGAGATCGAGGACCTGACCATCACTGCTGCCGGGTTGCGGCTGCGCGATGTTGCTGACATCGAGTTGCGTACGCCGGAGCGCAACTATGGACGCCACCTGGACCGTGACTATGCCATCGGCGTCGCCATCAGCAAAACCACGGGATCGAATCTTGTCGACGTCACAGACCGCGTAATTGCGGAGGTCGAAAAAATTGGAAAACTGCCGCAGATGCAGGGCATCAATATCTTCTCGCTGGATAACCAGGGCGACAGTGTTCGCGAGTCTCTTTCGGACTTGTTGAACGCCGGTTTGCTCGGTGGGTTGCTGGCGCTGATCGTTCTCTACCTGTTCCTGCGCCAGGTCACGACTACCCTGATCGTAACGGCTTCAGTGCCCTTCTCCCTGTTGATTACACTCGGCGCACTTTACTTCGCCGGACTGACGCTGAATATCCTGTCGATGATGGGCCTGATGCTTGCCGTAGGTATGCTTGTCGACAACGCTGTGGTCATCACCGAGAGTATTTTTCGCCACCGCACCGAAAAGCCGGGCCAGCCATTCACATCGACAATTAATGGCGTAAAGGAAGTTGGACTGGCCGTTATCGCTGGCACGATGACAACCATTATCGTGTTCGCGCCCATGGTGTTCGGCGTGCGGACGGACATGACCATATTTCTGACTCACGTTGCGGTCACAATCATCGTAGCCCTGCTGGCGTCCCTGCTGATTGCACAAACGCTGGTACCGATGCTGGCGGCGCGCGTAGCCGTGCCGCCACAACCAAAAACGGGCGCCTGGATTTCGCGTCTGACCAGCCGCTACGTTGCCGCCCTTAAATGGATCATCGGCCATCGCTGGTGGACAGCGCTGAGCATTTTACTGATCTGCATCATTGGCATACTGCCAATGACGCTGGGGCTCGTGAAATTCGATATGTTCCCGCAGGATGTAGGGCGCCGCTTGTTCATGCCTTACCACGTTGAGGGACAGCATTCGCTGGAGCGTATTGAAGCGACTGTCGACACGATCGAGGAATATCTCTACGCCCGCAAGGAAGAGTTCAATATTCGTTCTGTCTACAGCTATTACGATCAGGGTCGTGCAGAGTCGACGATCCTGCTAACCGAAGAAGAAGACGCAACCCTGTCTACGCGGGAGATCATCGAGCTCATTGAAAAGGATCTTCCGTCCATCGCAATCGGCAAGCCGAGTTTTCAGTTCGATCAGCAGGGCGGCGGCGATGGATTTTCAATCCAGGTTAGCGGCGATTCGACCGAAATCCTGAACGAGCTCAGTGTCGACATCGTACGTGCACTATCGACGGTTGAAGGCCTCAAGGATGTCCAGGCGGATGCAGAGTCGGGCGACCGCGAAATCCGTGTCACCATCGATCGGGCACGGGCGGCGAACTCCGGTCTGACGACAGCTGAAATCGCACAGTCGATCGCAATTGCCATGCGCGGAGAAAACCTCAGGGAATTCCGTGACGACACGGGTGAAGTCGATGTACGACTGGCATTCCGAGAGGACGACAAACAGAGTGTGGAGCAACTCGCCGATCTGCCGCTGTACACGCCTGACGGACAACGCATCACTCTTGGCAGCGTTGCCACAATGCATATCAGCAAGTCACCGGATACGATTCAACGTACGGACCGGCAGACTGCCGTTATCATCTCGGCCAATCTCGAGGACGACGTCACCGGTGACGACGTGCGGCCTCGCGTAAAAAGCCTGATGAGCCAGATCGACCTGCCGCCTGGTTACAGTTGGAAAGAAGGCCGCGGGTTTGAGCGCCAGGACGAGACCGCGAGCATGATGATGACCAATATCATTTTGGGAGTCGCGTGTATTTTTCTGGTTATGGCCGCATTGTTTGAATCACTGCTGTTACCGTTTTCCATCATTCTCGGCTCAATCGTGTTTTCTATTTTCGGTGTATTCCTGTTCTTTGCGGCGACCGGCACAACGTTCTCGTTTATGGCGATGATCGGCATCATGATCCTGATCGGCGTAGTCGTGAACAACGGCATTGTACTGGTGGATCACATCAACAATCTTCGACAGGAAGGGGTTGCCAGGGAAGAATCGATTGTTCTTGCAGGGCGGGATCGCCTGCGGCCTATTCTGATGACTGTTGCAACCACCATCGTTGGCCTGGCGCCCCTCGCCATGGGCACTACGCAGGTCGGGGGAGACGGTCCTCCGTACTACCCGATGGCGAGGGCTATCATCGGCGGGCTGGCGTTCTCGACGGTCGTATCGCTGCTCGTCGTGCCCGCGTTGTATCTTTACTTCGACAGCCTTGCTGCCTGGGGCCGAAAAGTCATGCGCACGGCCAGCATTCCAAGCAGCAAGAACCAGCTTAGCGAGCCACCGCCTGAGGTTACGACAACGTGAGTATGCCCCGTCGTGACCGCATCTCGCTCCGAGTCTTCGAGCGGCAGTAAGGCCAGTTCGGACGTTTCATCCGGCCCGAAGCTCGCGAGGTAGGTGCCATCGTAGGCATCAAACAGCTCGATCAGGATGTCGTAGTTACCCGTCAGGTAGCCAGCTACGAGTTCCGTCTCGACGATGTAGTCATCAGCACTTGTGGCGCCAAATAGCGTGAAATCGTCTGTTGCTGCGTACTCATTCCACGGACCGTACTCATAACTCAGGTAGAGCACAGCGTAGACGTCGACAACTGCATAGGTCGTATCCGCATCGAACAGCAGGTCGATACCGGTGTAATAGCCGTCACGATCAAGGTCTGTAAACAGTTCGACGTCAGCATCGTAGAACCAGAAGTTCGGGTCTCCAGCCTGAGTTGAACCAGCGCCGGTTTTCTGTTGCGCAGAACGCCTGTCCTTCGAGGTGCGTGCGCCGCTTGTCTGCAGCTCTCCAAACTCATCAAATGAGACACCGCCATCCACGACGCTGCCGCGCGTAATGTCCTTGCCCTGTGACGTCAGGCTTTGCCTGGGTTCTGGCATTGTCTCCGCCATGCTAGTGGCCGCGAGCAGCAGCAGGCTGATCGATACAAATATGCGGGTCGCGTTTTTCATCACCGTGTCCTCTCGTTGCTTAACACCATTTAGCGCTTGCGACGCTGAATCGATGCTGAACCCTGTGGGCATCGGCACAAATGCGTGCGACCATGTTCAGCTTGCGTTCACCTGGCCCATACGAAACGACCGATGTCACTTGTTAGCGAGCATGAGAACATCCCGCAGGCTGCCGCCTGGCTGCTGCTGGGGGTTGCCGGTGGACTTGGACTCGACCTGTGCGCCAAAGAACTTCTGCAAACCTATTCGCTTGTGCAGTTCGTCATGCTGCGCAGCATTATCGCCATCGCGATCATGCTGGCCATGGCACCGCGCTTTGGTGGCCTCAAGTCTCTGCGCACCCACGAGGCTGGTTGGCACGCCATTCGTTCAGTATTTGCCATCGGCGCGATGTTCGGGTTTTTCTACGGCCTGGCACGCATGCCGCTCGTTAATGCACTCACGCTCGGGTATACCGCTCCGCTAATTGTGACGGCGCTGTCTGCGATATTTCTCGGCGATGAGGTCGGTTGGCGACGATGGACCGGCGTGGTCATCGGCTTTGTGGGCGTGCTGGTGATGTTGCGGCCAGGCCGCGGTGAACTGTCGTTCGCCGCCATTGCCGTCCTGATTGCGGCCTTTTGTTATGCCTGCCAGGCGATTACGGCTCGGCGGCTTGGCGGCACGGAATCGACACTGTCCCTTTCGTTCTATGTTGTGGTTGGCCCACTCGCAGTGTCCTGCGCGTTCTTTGACTCCGGGTCCTGGCTAGCACCTGACCTGCAAGGATGGATACTCATCGTGGGCGCTGCGACGTGCTCCGTAGTCGCCTGGGTTGGTTTCATCAATGGATACCGGGCGGTGTCACCGGCGATTCTCGCACCGCTCGAGTACAGCGCACTGGTCGCCGGAGCCATCGCGGGATTTATGATCTGGGACGAAGTGCCGGACAGGTGGGTCGTAATCGGGGCGATGATTATCATCTCATCCGGCATCTTTGTCGTGTATCGCGGCGAGGCACACAAAGCGGAAGCCTGAGGCGCCGCATGGCCAAAAAAAACGGGCCATCGAGGCCCGTTTTCCTGAACAGAATTCTAACGCCTAGACGTCTCCGGCAACCAGTCCGGCGATCTGTGCCGGTGTAACATCCAGAGCGTCTACGACATTGTTAAAGAAGTCGATCTCGAGGCCACTGACCGTCGAGTCACTGCGGAACACATCTGCCAGCGCCTGTACGACTTCCGAGCACTGCGCGTCGCTAAGCTTCTTATGCGCACCGCGGAGGTATTTAACGAGTGATGCTTCCGCGTAGAGTTCCGCGCGCGCTGCCACACGAATATCGGCCGAACTGAAATCCTTACCCGTATGTTGCTTGAGAATCTGCTGGATTCTCTCGACCTCAACGTGCTGGATGCTTATGTCGGCATCCGCAGCTCGCGCCAACGTCATGAGCAGTACTTCCTGGAACAACTCATTCACATGGTCTTCGCTGACGTCGGAGCCACCGAACAACTTCAGTACGTAGTTGAGATCTGCAATTGCCATTATTTACTCTCTTTGAATTATTGCGGGCTGCATCCCGAGGCCGGCCGACAATAATAACCCACAAAATGCGTCGAATTGAAGGCATATTTATTACTTAACTTTTCGCTTGGAATTTGTTGATTTCCAAGGGATACTGACTCTGGGCAAACAATTGAAAGGAGGTGATCCATGTCTAGTGGGATAACAAAGGTATCTGAAAAACCTGTGGGTCTTACGCGATTGATGGAGCACCGCTACTCGATTCGCTAGCCCTCCTTTTCAGGTATTTGATTCCACGGAAAGCCGCAGCAATGCGGCTTTCTCTGTTTACGCAGACAGAATTTGTCGCAATGCGGCCAACAATTCGTCGATTTCTTCCGTGCTGTTGTAGTGCACGGGTCCCACCCTTACTGCACCGCCCGACTCGTAGATACCGAGCGTCTTGACCACTTCCAGCGCGTAATTATGACCACTCCAGACAAAGATGTTCTGCTGCGCAAGCGACTTTGCCACCTGCGCCGGTACGGCAGTTGCATGGGTAAATGAGACGGTTGGCACGCGCCGATCCATGGCGTCAGCCGCGGAAATACCCTGCACGGTGATGCCATCGATTGCTGTCAGGCCATCGATCAGGTGTGTGGCCAGAGTCTTTTCATAGTCGAACAGTAATTCCATAGCCGCCTGCAGGGCTTCACGTCCGCCAGCGGCACCCGTCATCGTTGTGCCGATCCACTCGAAGTAGTCGACAGCCGCCTTAATGCCGGCAAAACCCTCATGACTTTGCGTGCCGGTTTCGAAACAGTCAGGCAGCTCCGCCGGTGCCGGCCTGACTTTGTAAGGTTCGAGTTGCTCCAGCACATCGCGACGACCCCAAAGCACGCCCTGGTGCGGACCGAAAAATTTGTATGGAGAACAGACGAGAAAATCACAACCGATCGCCTGAACATCTGTCATGAGATGGGGCACGGACTGCACGCCGTCAATGAACGTCAGCGCACCAGCCGCGCGGGCTTTCGCACAAATGGACGTAACATCGTTAATCGTGCCAGTGAGATTACTGGCGCCACCCACGCAGACAAGGCGCGTGCGATCTGTCAGCAAATCATCGAGTTCATTAAGATCGAACTCAAACGTCTCGGGACTAAATGGCAGCCACTTGACCTCAAGGCCCATATCCCGCGCCATCAATACCCAAGGCCACACGTTGGCATCATGATCCATGCGGGACAGGATGATCTCGTCTCCGGCTTCGAACGATCGTCCGATCGAGCGCGACAGGTGTAACGTGATCGTCGTCATATTCTGGCCGAAGATTATCTCGCGGCTCGACGGTGCATTGAGCAGATCGGCCATCGCTTCGCGGGCGCTCTCGACGATCTTGTCGGCGGCAATCGAGGAGGCAAAGTAACCGCCCTGATTCGCGTTGGCTTCGAGAAGACAATCGGACATCGCCTTTGCGACACTGGCCGGCACCTGGGTGCCAGCAGGGTTGTCAAAGTAAATACGGCGCTGGCCGTTGTCTTGTATGGCGAGCGCCGGAAATTGCGCGCGCACCGCAGCGAGATCAAAAGGCATGTCTATTCCTCGGCTTTGCCGCCCCACTTTTCGCGGTGCGCATCTTCTGCACGTTGACGGACTTTCGCATGGCGACGCGTCAGCAGGAGAGAGTTGGGGTCGCAGATTTCTGCTTTGATAATACCGAGATCGCTTGCAGCATCGAACAGGCTGGGATACCAGCGCTCCCAGTTAGGCAATCGAGCCTCGACTTTGTCGCGAAGAGTCATGAGCGCAATGTAACCGAGCGCCCAAGCCAAGACAATGGGACCGCGCTAATCCTCGATCATGTTCAACGAGAACAGTGCCACGACCAGAACCAGCGCGCCCGTTATGATGAGCTGCAGGGACGGCAGGCTTTCCGATAGCGAGGGCACGAGGTCGCCCTGCACGCTTAACAACAGCGGGTACAAGCCCTTGACCAGGGCCGCCAGCGGTTGATACGCAACCAGGCCGCCCAGAAGCACCGCTGTCGGCATTATGACCCGCCGAATCCAGAGTTTGCGCCTGATCCGCCTGACAATTGTCTCGCTAAAACCGTCATCCGCAATCGGCGACG
>Ga0316201_10001245_pt1 | contig 16843 bp, 12 predicted proteins | sample CS6wburrow_MG_FD_204516 | JGI IMG/M metagenome (GOLD analysis project Ga0316201, IMG submission 204516) | Coastal sediment microbial communities from Delaware Bay, Delaware, United States - CS-6 worm burrow | ecosystem: Environmental > Aquatic > Marine > Coastal > Sediment | place: USA... | reverse complement strand
ATCGGCTCTTGGCAGAAATGCTGCGTATATGTGACTACCGCCGATCACCATGATTTCCTCGGCATCCCCGGCGACCTCGATGGCGGCCTCGATCGACGGCACAACGTCACAACCGTCGGCCACGAAGCCAGAATTGCGAGTAATAACGATGTTCTGTCGGCCAGGTAACGGGCGACCAATAGACTCATAGGTCTTGCGGCCCATGACAATGGGTTTGCCCATCGTCAGCGCCTTGAAACGTTTGAGATCGGCAGATAATCGCCACGGCAAATCGCCCTTGGCGCCGATGACGTTATTCATCGACGCGGCGACGATCAAGGAAATCACACGGCCACCGCAGCCTTGATGTGCGGGTGCGACTCGTAGTTGAGGATCTCGAAGTCGTCGTACTCGTAGTCGAAGATACTCGGCGGCCGGCGCTTGATCGCGAGGCGTGGCAACGGCAACGGCTCGCGTTTAAGTTGCTCATCGGCTTGTTCGAGGTGGTTGCTGTACAGGTGACAGTCGCCGCCCGTCCAGACAAAATCGCCGACCTTGAGGTCGGCCTGTTGTGCCAGCATGTGCGTCAGCAACGCGTACGATGCAATGTTGAATGGTACACCGAGGAAAATGTCGCAACTGCGTTGGTACAGCTGGCAGGAGAGCTTGCCCTCGGCTACCCAGAACTGGAACAGACAATGGCACGGCGGCAACGCCATGTTCTCGATCTCGCCAACATTCCAGGCGCTCAGCATAATGCGGCGCGAATCCGGGTCTTCTTTCAACTGCTGCATAATCTGCGAGATCTGGTCGACGTGCCCGCCGTCGGGCTTGGGCCAGTTGCGCCACTGCACGCCGTAAACGGGCCCGAGCTCACCGTTTTCATCCGCCCAGGCATCCCAGATCGACACACCATTGTCTTTGAGATACTGGATATTGCTGTCGCCCTTGAGGAACCAGAGCAGCTCATGAATGATGGAGCGCAGATGCAATTTCTTGGTCGTCACGACCGGGAAGCCTTCGCTCAGGTCGAAGCGCATCTGGTGGCCGAACAGGCTTAGCGTGCCTGTGCCGGTTCTGTCTTCTTTCTTGACACCGTTGTCGCGCACTTCGCGCATCAGGGACAGGTATTGGTGCATATCAGGCAGCTGCCTCCTTGTTATTTCGTGTGTACGCCAGGAACAACATCGTAGCACCGGCCAGTATCATCGGTGCGCTCAGCACCTGGCCCATGGTGACCCAGTTCGCGGCAAGGTAGCCAATATCCGCATCCGGGACGCGCACGAACTCGATGAGAAATCGAAACACGCCGTACAGGAACAGGAACAACCCGGACACGGCCATGTAGGGCCGGGGTTTCGCCGAATACCACCACAGGATCGCGAACAGGCCAAAACCCTCGAGCACCGCTTCATAAAGCTGCGACGCATGCAATACCTGGCCGTTATAGAGCACGCCCCAGGCAACATCGGTCGGCTTGCCCCAAAGCTCGCCATTGATGAAATTGCCGATGCGACCAAAGCCCAATCCGAGCGGCACCATCGGCGCCATGAAATCAGTGACTTGCCACATACTGAGCTGCAGTTTGCGACCGAAAAGCCACATCGCGACCAACACGCCGATAAGCCCGCCGTGGAATGACATGCCGCCTTCCCAGATCCTGAACAGGTACAACGGGTCATCTGCGAAGCTGGTGGAGCTGTAGAACAGGGCATGGCCGACGCGGCCACCGAGGATGACGCCCAGCATCGCGTAGAAGATCAGGTCGTCGGCTTGCTGCGGGTCTTTTATCGTCGCGTGCGCAACCTCGGTGCGTTTTCTGGCCAGCCACCACGCAAACAGGAAGCCGATGACGTACATCAGGCCGTACCAGCGGATTTTGACGACACCGATCGAGAAAATAATCGGGTCGATCTCGGGATAGACAATCATGGGCTGTATCATATCAAACCATGACCAATCGCCTCTGCAAAGAAACCAGCCCCTACCTCCTGCAGCACGCCGATAACCCGGTGGACTGGTATCCGTGGGGCGAGGAGGCCTTCGAACTCGGCCGCCAGACCGGCAAGCCCATTTTGCTGTCAGTCGGCTATTCCGCCTGTCACTGGTGCCACGTCATGGCGCACGAGTCGTTTGAGGACGATGCGACCGCCGCCCTGATGAACGAGCTGTTCGTCAATATCAAAGTCGATCGCGAAGAACGGCCGGATGTGGACAAGATTTACCAGACCGCGCATCAATTGCTGACACAGCGCGGTGGTGGCTGGCCACTGACGATGTTCCTCAGCGCCGTCGATCAGCGACCGTTCTTCGGCGGCACCTATTTCCCAAACGAGGCTCGATATGGAATGCCCAGTTTTTCCGACCTCCTGGTCAAAGTCTCGTCATATTACGAAGAGAATGACGCGGCCATACGGGAACAGGGTATTCGCTTGAACGAGGTGCTTGAGCGCCTCGTACCGGAGGCCGCCGCGGACGACCTTGAACTGACACCGGCACCGGCAAAACAACTGCGGCAATTGCTGAGCAAGAACTTCGACTACGACTTTGGCGGCCACGGTGGCGCGCCGAAATTTCCGCACCCGGCCACGACCGAGTGGCTGCTCCGCGCGTGGAGAAATACGGCCAACGACGACGAGCCCGATATCGATGCCCTTTTCATGGCAACGCTGACGCTCACCCGCATGGCAGAAGGCGGCATTTTCGACCATGTTGGCGGTGGTTTTTCCCGATATTCGGTCGATCGCTACTGGCAGATTCCACACTTCGAGAAGATGCTGTACGACAACGGCGCTCTGCTTGCCGCCTACTCGCAGGCATTTCTTGCGACAGGCGAACAATTGTTTCGGCAAACAGCCAGTCGTACGGCGGACTGGATGCTGGCCGACATGCTATCCCCCGATGGCGGTTTCTATTCCTCACGCGATGCCGATTCCGAGGGTGAAGAAGGCAAGTACTACGTCTGGACGCCGGATGAAGTAGGCGCCCTGCTCGATGACGAGCAGTTCGGCCTCGTCGCGCGAAGATTCGGCCTGGACAAGGAAGCGAATTTCGAGGGCAAGTGGCACCTTACGGTGCGTGAGCCTGTCGATGACCCGGAGTCGAAGATTGAAGCCGCTCTCAGACTGCTGCTCGCCGAACGCGAGACAAGGGTACCGCCAGGGCGCGACGACAAACAGCTGACATCGTGGAACGCGCTTGCGATCCGTGGCATGGCGATTGCGGGGCGCGTCCTTGAACGTGAAGACCTGGTCGACGCCGCCGAATCGGCGTGCGACTTTATTCTAGAGAACCTCATCGACGATGGCCGCTTGCTCGCCAGCTACAAGGATGGTCAGGCACGATTTTCCGCTTACCTCGATGACCACGCCTTCATGGTCGATGCCATTCTGGAACTGCTGCAATCACGATGGAGCAAACGGCATCTTGATTTTGCGATCCTGCTCGCCGACCTGGTGCTCGAGTATTTCGAAGATGCCGAGAATGGTGGTTTTTTCTTCACCGCCGATGACCACGAAACCTTGATGCACCGGCCCAAGCCGTTTGCCGACGACGCCGTCCCGTCTGGCAACGGCATTGCAGTACTCGCGTTGCAGCGGCTTGGCCATGTACTGGGTGAACAGCGCTACATTGACGCTGCCGAGAAGGCGTTGCGTAGCGCCTGGAAAGCGATGGACGAGTACCCGCATGGCCATGTCACGTTGATCACGGCACTCGAGGAGTATCTTGAGCCGCCCGAGATTATCGTGGTCCGCGGCGATAGTGCCGACATTGAGGAGTGGCGTGACCAGCTCGCGAAAATCTATGCACCATCGCGCATCTTACTTGCGATAGGCAGAGACGAGGAAGCACTTCCCGGATTGCTCGCCGAGCGCAAACCACTTGATGGAGAAACCGTTGCATATCGCTGCGTCGGTACGCATTGTGAGCTGCCTGTAACCAGCCTGAAAGAACTTGGGGGATAAGTATGGCATCAGCGAGTGGACAATCAGAACAATGGTCATCGCGCACCGGATTCCTGTTTGCGGCGATAGGGTTCAGCGTTGGACTGGGCAACATCTGGCGCTTCCCGTACGTCATGGGCGAATACGGTGGCAGCGCATTCCTGTTCATCTACCTGGCCTGCGCACTGGGCATCGGTGTACCGTTACTGATGTCCGAGCTCGCTATCGGTCGCTTCGGCCGTGGCAGCCCGGCCGGCAGCATTCAAGCAGTCGCAGTATCCTACGGAGGAAATCCGTTATGGCGACACGTAGGTACGCTGGCCATATTTTGCGTGTTCATCATCCTGTCGTATTACACGGTGCTATCCGGCTGGACCTTTGACTACTTCCTGCGTGCGGCCAACGGTTCATTCGAAGGTATCACGCGATCGGAAACCAGCAACATGTTCGGTCTGCTCATGCTGAATCCGGGTCGTCTGTTGTTCTGGCACACGGTCGTCAACCTCATCATCTTCCTGGTCGTGCGTCGAGGCGTACAGGGCGGCGTCGAAAAGTCGGTCAAGTTGCTGATGCCAATACTGTTCGTTGCCTTGATCGTCATGGTCATTTACGGCGCCGTTGCGGGCGACATGGCCGCCGCTATGACATTCATGTTGCAACCCGATTTCTCAAAGATGACGGTCCAGACCGTGATGGTCGCTATCGGCCAGGCGTTCTTCTCGATCGGCATCGGCATGGGTGCGCTGATCACATTCGGCGCTTACCTGCCGAAGGACATCTCCATCAAGAACTCCGCATTCACCATCGTACTGGCGGATACCGGCGTCGCATTGCTTGCCGGCTTTGCCATCTTTCCGCTGGTGTTCGCATTCGGGCTCGAACCATCAAGCGGTTCCGGCCTGATCTTCAAGACCTTGCCGATGGCTTTCGGCCAGATGCCGGGTGGCCAGGTGTTTGGTGCAGTCTTTTTCGTGCTGCTGATTGCAGCAGCCCTGTCCTCCTGCATCGGCTGTACCGAGGCTGTCGTTTCCTGGGTCGACGAGCACTGGGGCATCAGCCGCCAGAAAGGCGTTCTCTACACGGTGGGCGCGGCATGGCTGGTGGGCATACTGTCGGTTATGTCGCTCGGCGAATGGTCCAGCTATTACCCGCTCGACTTTATTCCGGCGTTCGAGGGCAAGACCATCTTCGATGCTCTCGATTTCCTGGCCGCAAACATACTGCTCCTGGTCGGTGCACTGCTGCTGTGCGTCTTCTTTGGCTGGCTTGTGCCGAAGCAGCTCAAGGTCGACGAGATAGGTTTCCGCGCAACTGCTGGCTATACGATCTGGATCACGCTGCTGCGTTTCGTGATCCCACCGGTCCTGTTGGTGTCTTTGGTTCTGGGTTTGGCTTAGCGGGGTGAGGTTGCAGGAGCCCGCCCCGGCGAGCGAAATTAATACGCCGTCAGCGCCATACCGGAAGCCGGGACTATGGTCGTTGCGTTCTGCCCCATGAACGTTACCGGTACGGACTCGATGGCCATACCGGCATTGCGAACGACCGCGAAATGCAGATGCGGACCGCTCGAAAACCCTGTGTTACCGGAATCCGCGATGTACTGACCACGCTGCACGCGATCGCCCGGACGCACACGAATCGAGTTCGTGTTCAGGTGCGCATAGATCGCATAGGTACCGTCGTCATGCAGGATACGCACGACGTTTGCTGCCGGCCCGTCACGCGCCGGATCCAGCCCACCACGAAAGTTACTGGCGGCGACATCAAACACGACGCCACCGCGTGCCGCCATGATATCCGTGCCGACAGGCATCGAAACATCCACCGCATAATGACTATCGCGCGTCACATGGGTCGCCACCTCGGGAAAGGCCTGCGTAACCGTGTGATTCGTGGCAATCGCAAACGGCGCCCGGTATGCCTGGCCTGGACGGTGACGCGCAGAAGGATCGCCGGCCAGGTGCTGGTACTGGTACTCGAGAAACGGCGCTGTTTCATTCTCGAGCAAATCGAGTGCGATTAGCGGAAGATCAGTTCGAGGTGGAACGACCCAGGTCAGAGACTGGTCGGGGTGCGGAAACTCCAGTCCCCGAATGGTCCTGAACGTAACGACGAGCTCAACCGGAACATAGGATTCGTTGTGAGCAATGAGTTGCACCGTGCGGCCAGCGAATTCGTGCGTGACATTGATCCCCGCACCCTCTTTGGAAGCACCTTCCAGCTGACGAATCTCTACCAGGCTGTCATCGTCGGGCGGGCGATCCGAATATATCCACTCACCGTCGGCGCCGCGATATTTGTACAGCGATTGTGCCGCCGCGAAACCGCCGGCTGCCAGCAGCAAAACAAGCGCTACGAGTAGCGACTTAGGAGCCGATCTTTGTCCGCCGCCAACCATCTTCGGTTCGCTTGATCTCATACGCAGGCCAGTACTGATTATCGAGTTTTAATGTGATGACTTCGACGACATCGTTCCAGGTGACGGTCTTCAGACGCACTGACTCGCGGTCCTGTTTTGCGGCAACAGCGCCAATAAATGCTTCCAGATCCGGTGTCGGCGTCTCGTCAACCTCAATCACGCGACGTCCTGCCCACAGTCCGTATCGCGTCGCAGGCGAACCGTAACTGAAGAAGGCAACGTACACGCCGTAAGGGTCAATACCCCGTTGGGCAGCCATCGGCCGATGCGGATCCTGAATGAGCGCACCTGCCCATGATACTGCTCTGTCGATGCCGCGACCGTCCAGTACCGCTGTCTCAATTTCGATATCCTGCGCGCTGCCGTTCCGCCACACTGTAAGCGTAACACGATGTTTTTGAACGGCTTTCTCGAGACTCCGGAACGAGGTCACGACCTCGCCGTCGACCGCCAGGATCATGTCGCCGTTGCGCAGTTTGGTGGATGCATCGGTGCCAGCGACAATTCGTGTGACACTCAGGGCGCGACGATTAACCGGGTTGTCGGCCTCGAGCCGTTCCAGCCAATCCTCGTCGACACCCATGTTGCGAGCTGCGAACAAAGGTGAGTACACAAACTCGGCTTCCAGCGAAAAGAACGGCCGCCCTTCTCGCACCGTGTCCACGAATTCCATTACGAGATCCGCACCAACGCCACGATTCACTTGCGTATTCTCACCACCCGACTGAATTGCAAAGCTTGACCACGTAGCCGCAACCCGTCCTCGCTTGTCGACCAGCACCCCATCAAAATCAGTCGGTGCATTAACGAGGCTGACACCCTCGATGTTTGAATCACGAAAACGCAGCGTGCGGGACAGCGGCAAATTCAATGGACCGACCGACGACACCGTGCTGCGTTGGTGCGCGAGCTGGTGGTCGCCTTTGATGCCGACAACCCAGACATCGTCGCCTGGCTTCAACTCAACGGGATTAAACTCTGCGGTCCTGACAGCCGTATCGTTAATTGTCGCAGGATCATAGGAAACGATGGCCAGATTGTGCAGCGGATGTAGTTGCTCAACTCTAGCCTTGACCTCGAGCGAGCCGGCAAAAGTCACGGTGACGTCCCCAACAGCGATCGGTACCGTGTTGCGATCCACGAGAACCAGCCCTCGTTCCTTGTCGACGATCAGTCCCGTACCGTAGTAATGCCGTTCTGCGACGCCAGACAACGTGTATGGCAGGTCAAACGTAACGACGACGAGCGACGGTGCGATGGACTTCACGCGCGGATCGTCATACTTCTTGAGCTCGGTATGACCCACTTTCGGCGATGCGGCCTCAGGCCCAGGCCCAAGATCCCGACACGGCCACACGCCGGTCTCGTCGTCGCGCTTGCAATGCCTGACCGGGAACCACACGCGATCCATCTCGAACGAGCGCACGATACTGTTCTGCGGATTGTCCATTGTCACGTAACGCAGCTGCGCACGCTCACCGTCGGCGAGGCCATCGATGGCTGTCTCGAATTCATCGATGTTATTAATGGCCTCTCCGTCAAACTCGGTAATTACCGCGCCACGGGGAATCGCAGATTTTGATAACAGGTAGCCCGGGTTGGCGACATACACACCCTCCGGAGCCCGGTTGTAGTGGCGCGCCTGTTGATAGGACAGGTTGTTGACAATGGCATCGCCAAATTCGAGAAACTCGTTCGGCGAAATTGCGTGCAAGTCTGACACACGCACGGTCTCGGTCACGCTCTTGCCGCCACGTTCAACCTGGACTTCGATCTCCTCGCCGACATGATCGTCGAGAATGGCCGCAAGCGGCACAAACTCTGTGATGAGATCGCCGTTAATACGAACGAGAATGTCACCAGGGGCCAGCTTTCCAGCGGCCGGAGACTTCGGAATCACCTGTTCGATTGTCAGCATGCCGGTCTGCTTCGGATACGTCATGCGGACCAGGCGCTCGGATTCATCGGTCAGGCCGAGGCGCTCTAGCTCGTCGAACGCCTTTCGCTCAAACATCGTTTGTAGCGTGCCGCGCGTAACCGTTTCACCCTGCTGAATCAGGTTAAGCGCACGATGTATTCGATCGAGCGGCAGGAAAAAACTACTTGCAGCAGAGTTGTTGGCGCCGGCGTTCAGAGCTACGACCTCGCCATCAATATTGACGACCGGCGAGCCCGAGGATCCGCCGGAAGTGCCGGACGCCGCCTGCAAATAGAAGGTGTTGAAGTCGTTGTACTTGCCGCGCCCATAGTCGGGCGCCTTGCGATCAAGGCGCGCAATCGTGCCAGCAAGAATCGACAACTGCTCCCCGGCATCATTGCCGATTACCCGGATTTCGCGCCCGATTCCGGCACCGTCAGGTACCAGGGGCAGCTCGGCCGGGTCGATGTAGCGGAGTTCTGCCGGGTCATAGCGGAAAAAACCGAAATCGTGCACGGGGTCGCGATAAACCGGCGTCAGGCGCACTTCTTCATTGTTGCGAAACACGGCCTCGGCGACGACCGGTCCCGGTGTTACAACATGGCGATTTGTCAGGATGAGGCCCTGTTCGGCATCAACGACAAAGCCGGTCGCCTGGCTGGATGAGTTCCACTCGGTGTCGAACGCGCGAGTGCTGTCCACGCGGATCGAGACGACCCCCGAGGATATTCGCTCGAGGGTCTCGGTCCAGGCCGTGTCCTCGGCCGCCGAAGCAGCATTCATCAGTGCGAACGCTGCGACAGCAGCGAGAGTCATTATTCGAGTCATAGGTAAACTGGACCGGCCAGCAGAGGAACGGTTCCCTATTTGACCACAACCGACCAAGCTAACGAAGCGACGCAATACTCAGAACGGCGCGTCCGGCTGGTACTTGAGGTCGAGCTGGCGTGCCGCTTTGACGTCGTCCAGGCGTCGCACCGGTAGCTTGTACGGCGCTTCCTTGAAGCTCGTGCCATTATCGCGCGCTTCCATGACGATCGAGACCATTGCGTCGACGAAGTTATCGAGTGTCTCCTTACTCTCGGTCTCGGTCGGTTCGATTAGCAGGCATTCGGGAACAAGCAACGGGAAATAGGTCGTCGGCGCATGGTAGTTGAGGTCAAGCAGCGCTTTTGCAATGTCCATGGCCGTCAGGTCGAACTCTCGCGCTTCATGCTTGAGCGTGACAATGAATTCGTGACTGGCACGGCGATTCGGAAACGCGAGCGTGAAGCCCGCGTCCCGCAGTCGCGCCTGCAGGTAGTTGGCATTCAGCGTTGCGTACTCGGCGAGTCGCTTCATACCGGCGTTGCCGACCATGCGCATGTAGATGTAAGCGCGCAGCAACACACCCGAGTTGCCCATGAATCCCGACAGGCGGCCGATCGAGTGCGGCATGTCATCTTCCTCGAGCCAGTCGTAGTACGCCTCACCATCATTGTCCCGCTCGGTGACGACCGGTATCGGCATGTACGGCAACAAGCGCTCGCCAACGCCTATGGCACCGGAACCCGGCCCGCCACCACCATGTGGTGTCGAAAACGTTTTGTGCAGGTTCATGTGGATAACATCAAAACCCATGTCGCCCGGTCGCACCTTGCCGCAGATCGCGTTCAGGTTGGCGCCGTCGTAATACAGCAGACCACCCGCATCCTTGACAATGCGCTCGACCTCGATGATGTGGCGCTCGAAGACGCCCAGCGTGGATGGGTTGGTCAGCATGATGCCTGCTGTCTTCGGGCCAACGACGCCCTTGAGCGCCTCGAGATCGACGTCGCCTTCGGAGTCAGTCGGAACCTCGACCGCCACACAGCCACACATGGTCGCGGTCGCTGGGTTGGTGCCGTGTGCCGCATCGGGCACAATAATTTCGTTACGCTCGGTGTCACCACGCTCCTGATGATAAGCGCGAATCATGGCAACCCCGGCAAGCTCGCCCTGTGCACCTGCCATTGGCGTCAGCGAAACACCGACCATGCCGGTCACGGCTTTGAGCATTTCCTGCAATTCAAACATGCACTTCATGAAGCCCTGGCCGTGACTGACCGGACCAAGCGGGTGCCGACCTGCAAAACCGGGCAACAAAGCCAGTGCATTACAGGCGCGCGGGTTGTACTTCATCGTGCATGAACCGAGCGGATAGAACTGCGTGTCGATCGAAAAGTTCTTCTGCGAAAGGCGAGTGTAATGACGCACGACCTGTAACTCAGAGGCTTCCGGCAACATGGGCTCATCGTCACGCAGAAACGACCCGGGAATGTTCGTGTCAGACGAGTTCAAAGGTGCCTGTGCATAAGCACGGCGGCCTTTACGTGACTTTTCGAAAATCAGAGTACTCATGCTTATCTATTCCTCGTCGACGCTAATGCCCAGCGCCTTGAACGCCGCGCCGTAGTTCGGCTCATTCCTGATGTCTTCGATCTGCTCGATATGCACCACCGTGTTGTGTTCATCGAGCACAACAATGGCGCGTGCGAACATGCCGGCGAGTGGCCCCTCAACGATTTGCACACCGTAGTTTTCGCCGAAACCAGCATGGCGGATTGCCGATAAGCCGATAACGTTCTTCAGATCGTGTTCCTCCTTGAAACGCCTGTGTGCAAACGGCAAATCATAGGAAACGGCCAGCATCACGACATCGTCATGCCCTTCGGCAAATCGATCGAATTCGATGACCGATTTTGCACAAACCGGCCGGTCGATGCTGACAAAAATATTGAGTAACTTGCGTTTACCCATAAAGTTGGCCAGCGATACATTCTGCAAATTGGTATTGACCAGCGACACGTCGGGCGCGAGTGAGCCCACGGTTGGTAGCTCACCAAATGTGCGGTAGGTCCCACCTTCGTAATTGACTGTTGCCATTGTTATGCCGACTTCCTTTTCGTAGACGCCATAATTTCGCCCAATGCTGAAACATAGGCATCGATATCCACGTCAGTCTTGGTCTCGGTCGCACATACGAGCAAGGCATTTCCGGGCACGGCCGTGCTGCCGGTCAAATCGTAACCACCCAGAATATTGCGTTTCGACAGTTCATCAAGGACCGGCGCTACCGGACAGTCGAGTCGCAACGCAACTTCGTGGAAGTACGGGCCGTCGAACAGGCGTTCTACACCATCAATGGCGGTCAGGCGGTCGATGAGGCTGGTGGTATTTTGATGCGACCGGGTCGCGATCGAACGTAGTCCGTGATAACCGACGAGCGCCATGTAAATGGTCGCCGCAGTGACCATCAGGCCCTGGTTAGTGCAAATATTCGAGGTCGCCTTGGAACGCCGAATATGTTGTTCACGCGCTTGCAGCGTCAACGCAAAGCCTGTTTCCCCATCGAGGTCAGTAGTGCGTCCGATAATGCGTCCCGGCATCTGCCGCACATGCTTTTGCTTACACGTCATGAAGCCGAAGTACGGGCCGCCCGACGACAAGGGCACACCGAGCGGCTGACCTTCGCCGATGGCGATGTCGGCGCCTTCCGCGCCCCAGTGACCGGGCGCCCTGAGCAGCGCCAGCGACGTCGGGTTAACGATGGCAATGACGAAGGCGCCTTGCGCATGCGCCCAGTCTGTAAGGCGATCGACGTCCTCGAGCGTACCCGGGAATGACGGTTGCTGGATGGCAACGGCTACAGGACCCTCCCCATCCGGCAAAGACGAGGTGGCGTTACCGGTTGCCATATCCATGTCGAGCCGTTCGAACGTGATGTTCTGGGTTCCGGCAATAGCCGAGGCCACTTTCTCGTAGGTCGGGTTGACGCCCGGTGCGAGGACGATCCGCCCGTTCTTCACCCTGCGATTGCAGCGCACCGCCATCAGTGCTGCCTCACCAAGCGCCGACGCACCGTCGTAGAGCGATGCATTGCTGACGTCGAGACCAGTCAGCTCTGTGATCATCGTCTGGTACTCGTAGATCGTCTGCAACGTGCCCTGGCTGGCCTCGGCCTGGTACGGCGTGTAGGCGCTGTAGAACTCACCGCGCGTGGCTAAATCCCAGACGGCGGTCGGTACGTGATGTTCGTAAGCACCAGCACCGAGGAAGCACAGCGGCGCTCCATCCTGTGCAGCGCGTTCACGCATCAGCCGCGTAATCGCCATCTCGCTCATGGCTTCGGGAACACCATCGAGTGATTCGATCAGCAAGTCCTTGGGAATCTCATCGAACAGCGCGTCGAGATTCGGTGCACCAATCACCTCGAGCATCTCGCGGGTGTCGTCGTCGGTATGGGGTATGAAAGGCATGAGCCCGCTTATCCTTCTTCGTCCAACAGCGCCTGGTACTGATCGGGCGTCAACAAGGCACTCTCATCAATGTCACCACTCGGTGTGATTTTCACAATCCAGCCGGCGTCATACGGCTCCGTGTTGATTGTCTCGGGATCATCGGCAAGCACGTCGTTAACCGCAGCCACTATGCCGTCGATCGGTGAATACACATCCGATGCGGCTTTCACCGATTCAACCACGGCCATGTCGCCACCTTCGGTTACGTCCTGGCCTACTTCCGGAAGTTCTACGTAGACAAGGTCGCCAAGTGCGGCTTGTGCGTGGTCCGTGATGCCAATTGAGACCGTGCCGTCATCCTCGCGGCGCAGCCACTCGTGGTCCTTCGTGTACAACAAATCTCCGGGCAGCTCACTCATCAATCTCTCCTACAGTTCAATGCGCACTTGCCCGTTGCGGACAAACGGCGTCTTAACGATACGTACGTTTAATAATTTGCCACGCACATCGACATGCGCGCTGTCATAGTCGCCAGCTGGCACTCGCGCCAGCGCGATGGAGCGGCCAATCGTGGGCGAGAAACCACCGCTCGTGATTTCACCTTCACCAACGCCGTCAACGACGACTCGTTGGTGATTTCTGAGGACGCCTTTGTCTTCGAGCAGCAATCCTACAAAGCGTCGCTTGTCCGGGCTGGCGCGCGTCACTTCAAGTGGCTTGCGGCCAATGAAGTCGCGGTCGGCTGGTTCCCATGCAACGGTCCAGGCGAGCCCGGCTTCGAGCGGCGAGATGGTTTCGTCCATATCGGCGCCGTACAGGTTCATCGCAGCCTCGAGGCGCAGCGTATCCCGCGCCCCAAGCCCGGCGGGTGCAACGCCGCCTGCAACAAGGCGGTCCCAAATCGAAGGCGCACGTGCTGCGGGCATCAGGATTTCCCAGCCGTCTTCACCCGTATACCCGGTGCGCGCGACGAACAGGTCGCCCGCCTCCATGCCGGTGAACAACTTCAGATCCAGCGCCTGCTGGCGCCACTCGCTATCAATGCACGGCGCAGCCAGCTCGCGCGCGTTCGGGCCCTGCACAGCGATCATTGCAAGTTCTGCGCGTTCATTGACAGCGACGTCAAATGCTTCTGCCTGTTTGCGGATCCAGGCGAGGTCTTTGTCGCGTGTGGCGGCATTGACCACGAGGCGAAACCAGGTCTCCGTCATGAAATAGATGATCAGGTCATCGATGACGCCGCCATTCTCATTCAGCATGCAGGTGTAGAGGGCCTTGCCGGCGTCCTGCAACTTGGCGACATCATTGGCGACGAGGTAGCGCAGGAAATCACGCACGCGCTCGCCTTTCAGGTCGACGATGGTCATGTGCGACACATCGAAGAGACCGGCATTGGTCCTTACCGCGTGGTGCTCTTCTTTCTGTGAGCCATAGTGCAGCGGCATGTCCCAGCCGCCAAAATCGACAATGCGCGCGCCGGCCTCGACGTGTTTGTCGTAGAGAGGCGTTTTTGATCCCATCGTTTCTTCCTTCGAGCCGCTATTGCCACCGGGTAAACAAAAAGGGCGGCAGATCTCACGATCTGCCGCCCCTCTGTCCAAAAACCTGAGAGATCAATGGCTTCAAGCCACTTACCCCTTCGGTGGGCCTGTTATCAGGCCTCTCTCCAGAGCCAATCAGCGGTCGCAGTCCTTCTGCCTGAGCGTTTCCGGGTTGTTGCGCCTTCGGCGCCCCGCTTCGAACGGGGTCTCTTCTGCGAACGCTATCGATTGGTGCCGGCATCATAGCCAAAGCCGGAGTCGGTTGCCAGCCGCGCGGCAGGCAGCGACAATGCCCGATCCTGATATCTGGAGAACGGCATGCAAATCGTCCGCATCGCTTTGTGCACCCTCGTCCTCGGCCTGGCGCAAACCTCGCTGGCCGGCCCTTCAGAAGACTTCGAAGCCCTGCTGGACGAAGCCTGGGAATGGCAGCTCAAAGAGAACCCGATGATGGCATCCGGACTCGGCGACCGGCGCTACAACGACCAGTGGACCGATAGCAGCATTCAGGCCATCAAGCGCCGCCAGGACGAAACTCGGGAGTTCCTGCGCCGTGCCTACGCAATAGACAGGACTGCTCTCAGCGAAGACGACCAGCTCAACTACGAGCTGTTCAGGCGCTCGCTCCAGGATCGGGTTGACCTGTTCAAGTTCGATAGCCACCTGATTCCGTTTTACCAGCGAGGTGGTGTACAGAACCTCGACAGCAATACCAGCCGTCTGAGGTTTGTAACGGTCAAGGACTACGAGGACTGGATTGCACGGCTTGACCAGATCGATGTTGTCATTGAGCAGAGCATCGCGCTTGCCGAAGGCGGGCGTAAAGCCGGGATGATGTCGCCGAAAATACTCATGGAGCGAATTCCGAATCAGATCGCTGCGCAACTCGTCGACAACCCCGAGGAAAGCCCCTTCTTCGAAGTGTTCACCGAGATGCCGGACACGATCTCAGATGAAGACCAGGTGCGATTGCGAGCCCAGGCCCGCAGCGTAATCGATGCCACGGTTCTGCCAGCCTATCGCGAACTCAACGAGTATTTCAATGAAACCTACCTGCCCGACAGCCGCGACACGATTGGCCTGTCCGAACTGCCAAACGGCAAAGAGTGGTATGAGTTACGTGCGCGGCAGTTCACAACGACGCAGATGTCCCCTGACGAAATTCATCGCATTGGACTGGATGAGGTGGCAAGAATTCGCGGTGAGATGCAGAAGATCATCGACAGCCTCGATTTCGGTGGCAGCTTCCAGGACTTCCTTGTGTTCCTGCGCACCGATCCACAATTCTATTTCGACAACCCAGAGGACCTGTACCAGGCCTATCTTGCAACCAGCAAGCGCATCGATCCTGAGCTTGTGAATTTGTTCGGTACGCTGCCGCGCATGCCCTATGGCGTGAAACCGATACCTGATTCGATTGCGCCGGACACGACGACCGCTTACTACTCACGCCCTGCTGCAGATGGCAGCCGTGCAGGTACCTACTGGGTCAACCTGTACAAACCCGAGGTGCGTCCGAAGTACGAGATCGAGGTATTGTCAGTACACGAAGCAATGCCGGGGCATCACTTGCAGCTTGCTTTGCAACAGGAACTCGGCGACATGCCGAACTTCCGCCGCTTCATGGGTTTCACCGCGTTCGTCGAGGGTTGGGGACTCTATAGCGAAAGCCTGGGCCCCGACCTGGGGCTCTACAAAGACCCGTACTCGCAGTTTGGTGCGCTGACCTACGAGATGTGGCGCGCAGTGCGTCTCGTCGTCGATACCGGCATGCATTACAAGGGATGGACGCGCCAGCAGGCCATCGACTTCTTCAAGGACAATGCCGCCAAGACCGAACTCGACATCGTTAACGAGATCGACCGTTACATAGGCTGGCCGGGCCAGGCGCTCGCCTACAAGATCGGCCAGTTGAAGATCAAGCAGATTCGCGGACGAGCGGAAACCACGCTTGGCGACGACTTCGATGTGCGTGCATTCCATGACGAGCTACTTGGCGCCGGCGCACTGCCACTCGATCTTCTGGAGCAACGCATGGATGCGTGGCTGGCCTCACAAATGTAATTGAGACTCCAGTCTCAGACACGCAGCAGCTCTTCAGCTAAGCTTTTGATTTCCAAAACCTTAACTGTTCCCGGAGTTGCTGCGTATGTCGCTGCAAAAGAAGATCGTCACCCTGTTTGTGGTGCTGGGGGTCGTTTTCTCGCTTGGCAGCTTTGCAGGACTTTCGGCATTCGTATTCCCGACATTTGAGGACTTCGAACAGCAGTCCGCAGAGCAAAGCCTGTCTCGCGTACGCAGAGCCCTTGATGCGGAACTGCGGGCGCTCGAAGTCATCAATCGCGAGTACTCCGAGTGGGACCAGGCCTACGACTTTGCCCTGGGCCGTCGTGACAGCTATGTCGAGGAAAATCTGGACATAGCCTACTGGACCAATATCGACATCAACGCAATGATGTACTTCGATCTCAACGGGGACTTGTTGTGGGGGGCTGTTGTGGACCTGGCCCTGGAGAATGTACTGCCCATCGACGAGGAATTGGAGCAACCACTAACCGCCGATCATCCCTTGATGCGGCATCTCGAAGATCCGGGCGTGGATCGCGGAATCCTGAGGGCCAGAACCGCGCCGCTGCTCGTAAGCTCACAGCCCATTTTGACGAGTTCGGCGGACGGACCTGCCGCAGGCACGCTGATCATCGCCAGGTTTCTCGACCCCACGCTGGTGACGGAACTGGGAGAGCGCGCGAGTGTCGAGGCAACATTGTTTGCGCTGGACGACC
>Ga0316201_10001244_pt1 | contig 16847 bp, 16 predicted proteins | sample CS6wburrow_MG_FD_204516 | JGI IMG/M metagenome (GOLD analysis project Ga0316201, IMG submission 204516) | Coastal sediment microbial communities from Delaware Bay, Delaware, United States - CS-6 worm burrow | ecosystem: Environmental > Aquatic > Marine > Coastal > Sediment | place: USA... | reverse complement strand
GTGGGCGATTCGTCGTCGGTTGACGCCGCCACTGCACAGCCGAAAAACATCACCAGCAGTACGCTGCCAGCCAGGACCGCGCGGTATTTTTTCGTCCATGTACTGTCAATCATATAAGTCATTGTTTGCCTGATAGTGACCGGGCTATTGTCGCCGATATAGCGGCTAACGGGTAGGTTTCAGCTGAAAATCATACCTTCTCGGCAGACGCAGGCAAAAACACGATGCAGGTATTGCTTCGATATCAGCACAGCTGCTGAGTTCATTCATACAGGCAGTGACCGGTTGAATCCTGGCTTACGCATGAATACCGATTGGTTGACCGCGTCACACACAGGCTGATCTGTGACGCCTGACGTGAACCAGTTCATCCGGTTTGTGACTTTCAGCCCGGCAGCCGCGTCTAATTAATCGCCAATTACAACGTCAAAAATGCATCGACACATCCCATGCAGAATAAATGAGTTGAAGTACACTCTATAAGAGTCGTACAGACTGTAACAAGATAACAGTTAGAGCCCCTCGCCTTAATCACACAAATAGTACACAACAGGAACCGGTTGTCATGAGTGACTTAAACGAAAAGGAAGAAACCTCACAACATGATGTATCGGATTCTGTGCAGGATTCATTGCAGGAAAGCATACAGGCCGCCGATGAGCAACAGGTTGCCGATATTGTGGAATCCATATCAAGCCATGAAGCTTTAAGACAGTACTCGCTGCTGGATGCGGATGAGCGTGATCAGTTGATATCGATTCTGACACCGGAAGCCGCGGCCGAATTGATCGAAGAAGCACCTGCAGAACTCGCCGCGAGCATGATCAAGGACCTCGACTCTTCGGTGGCCGCGAAGATCATGGAAGAACTTCAGTCCGATACCCAGGCCGATATCGTACAGGAAATGCACGAATCCGATGCCGAAGCCATCCTTTCCGAAATGGATTCCGCAAGCGCCGAGGATGTGCGCAAGCTGACCCGGTATGAACCCGATACCGCCGGCGGCCTGATGGAACTTGAGGCTTTCACTTTCGTGAGTAGCGAAACAGTTGGTGCAGTACTGAAACGGCTGATTGAAGGTGACGAAGAATTTGAACGCCACCGTGGACAACATCCGTATATCCTGGATGAGTCTGGCAAACTGGTGGGCGTGGTCTCACTGCGTGGCCTGTTACGAAGCAGGCGCGCTGTCCAGCTCGCCGACATCATGGCACCACCCATCTCGGTAACGCCGGAAATGAAACAGGATGTACTTGTGAGCCTGTTTGATGAAAACCCGTTTCTTGGTGTGCCGGTTGTGGATGGTCGTGGCAAGCTTCTGGGCGTTGTATCAAGACTGGAACTTGCTGAAGCCGAACTGGAACGCGCAGAACAACAGAGCCTGTCGGTGCAAAAGATCGGCGATGAATTACGCTCGATGCCGACCTTGTTGCGTTCACGTCGCCGGCTGGCATGGCTGTCATCCAATATCGTATTGAACATTATTGCAGCTAGCGTGATATCCGCCTATGAAGAAACCCTGGCCGCGGTGATCGCGATTGCTGTATTTTTACCCATGGTGTCCGACATGAGCGGCTGTTCGGGCAACCAGGCAGTGGGTGTCAGCATGCGTGAACTTGCACTGGGCCTCACCCGTCCGATCGACCTGTTTCATGTTTTGAAAAAGGAGCTGGGTGTCGGCATCATCAACGGTATTGTGCTCGGCATCCTGATTGGCATCGTCGCCTGGATATGGAAAGACAATGCTTACCTTGGCCTGGTGATTGGCCTCGCGCTATCGGTGAACACCCTGATCGCGGTATCGATTGGCGGCACCGTTCCACTGATACTCAAGCACTTTGGTGTTGATCCGGCAGTCGCATCGGGGCCGTTACTTACTACGGTGACAGATATGGCGGGCTTCTTCCTGGTGTTGAGCCTTGCCTCCCTGTTCATGCCGCAGTTACTCGGCTAAACTATTTAACACAGGTCGGCAACCCGGGCAGGTGCAGCTTACTGCTAGATCTACCGGTGTTAAAGCACTCAGCAACTTTAAGCCGCCTTAACCTGTTTTAATCAAATAACACTATGGCAGACTTTTTGCTGTAGCGATATTATCTCCGTAGCGTTAGCTCAGCCCTATAGTCCGTCGATAAACACCTGTGGAACGAACCGAATTATCATGAGACATATACCAAGTATTGCAATCGGCATTGCACTTTGCCTGGCAACAGGCTATCGCCCGGGTTTTGCAGCTATTTCTGATGATCTTGTTGAACATAAAGGACCAGTTCCTTACAATAATACGTACACACAAACCGATGCAGACATAGCCGACTCAAAAACAGAAACCTTACCGGTAGGCTCACGCGGCCGCATGCTGCATGAGAACCATTGTACAAGTTGCCATGAAAGCGTGGCTTATATTCGCGCAAAACGGAAAGCAAAAAGTTATAAAGCCGTGCGTTACTGGGTCAATCAACGTGCAAACTGGCTCAAGCTGGGCTGGACCGGCCTGGAAAAGCAGGAAGTTATACACTATTTAAATGAACGTTATTACAAGTACCCCATTCCGAAATAATCCTGAAACTGATTCACAGATATCGTCTGTTCTCTCTCGCACACCAAACGCAACGATAAACAATCTGTGTTTATCATTACTTAAGGTGTCTTCATATACGCCAACACGATCTGCTGCTTGAGTGCACCCACACCCGCAAGCAACACCAGCCAGTTCACAAGGCTGCCGAGCAGCGGAATAACATTGATAATAAATAGCACCGCTATTGCCAGTGACAGCGAAACGGCTCGCGTTGTTTTTCCTGCATTGGTTTTTTTCAATTTACGCAAGCTGGCATCTGCAACAAAGTAAGCCCCCGCAAGGTAACCAGAAAGCAGTATCAACAGATATGCCGCCAGCAGGAGCAGTGCCAGTAAAAATCCCACGCCTGTTGAGAACAGCAATACGATCACCACCGGGCCACCGGCAACGACCGCCAGCCCGAAACCCAGGCTTGACCAGGGCCGATTACGAACAGCATTGCTACAATGCTCGGCGATACCGGGGAAAATAAGATAAAGCGCCACACCCGCAATAACAAAACTGAGTAATAACGCCAGACCTGCGAATAATATCCCAACAACAAAGGGCGCCATGGGAACATCAACAGGCGTGTGGGTCACGCCACCTTCGATGCGTGCGCCCTCAGCGATCATTGCCGGTTCCGGGCTCGTGTAATTCAACTTGCCGATAATAACGGCCGATTGGCTGATCTCAATATGTTCAGCCCATATTTCAGCATTGCCCTCGATCGTGCCGCTGACGATTACCCTGCCGCCATTGACTCGCAGATCCTGCGCGATCCTGCCGTCGACTAAAATATCACCGCCACTCAGCCAGACAGCTCCGCCAACCTCGGCCATGGGCCCAAGTTGTATTCGGCCGCCCGCGACCAGCAGATCATCGCCTATAACAGCAAGCACGCGTATATTACCGCCCGCGAGCCTGGCGTCATCTGCTACGCTACCACGTAGCTCAACATCACCCCCCGCTGCAATAACATCAGCCTGCACCTTGCCTTCAAGATTCAACTTTCCGCCGGCTGCGACGACATCGCCTTCTACCGTGGCATATAAATCAACCTGGCCACCCGCGAGGTAGAGATCGTCATCGATGACGCCAGATATACTGACATTCTCGCCAGCCTGTTGATATGCAGACAGGCAAGTTGAAACTAGAAGTAGTGTAGTGAGTAGAAAACCGCGTATCAATATCATGACCCGACCCTCCCCAATTAACTTACTAACCATCAGAAACTACCACGAACGCAAGCTATTATTATTGCTTTAAAGCAAGCAAACGGTACGGATGAATGACAGAAGCCGGATAACACAGGTCGAGGACGGCCAATCCTGTTAGCAGAGGCCAATAACCTGTCAGCCCTGCCGCGTGTTTTATTGACCTGTGTCGATTTACCATCTCACTTTTACTTACACACTGAACATGTGGCAGGAATGAAATTAACGTGTTGGCGCTGTAGTGCGCTCATTGCTGCGAGCGCCAAATGCAGAAAGCTCCTGTGATGCATGGTCACACAGGTCAATTGATTATTTTATTCAATAAACAGAGGGTAATCTGATGAAACTAATCATAAATTTGAACAGAGCATCTGCCATCGTGCTTGCCCTGCTGCTACTCGTCGCAGGCTGTGTTCAGCCAGGCACCGCTTCGTTTCAGGCTGACAGCGCGACGCTTGCTCGCTGGCAGAACACGTTTGATGGTCTGCGAGACATGACGCCCACATGGGGCAAACAAGGGGTGACTGAATTCAAAACGAGCCTGGACTTTGATGTTCCCATGGTAATGCTCGATGTGCGAACTGAGCAGGAGTGGCAGGCAGGAATTATAAAAAATGCGCTGTTGATTAATATCAACGAATTACCAAAACCAGCAAACCTGGCCAGGCTGCCTGAAGACCGAGATGCAGTTATCGGCGTGTATTGTTCTGGCGGCTACCGTTCCACGCTGGCGTTAGCACTGCTCCATCAGCTCGGTTATAAAAATGTCATTAGTATGGAGGGCGGCATGGATTCCTGGCTCAGGGCGGGTTACCCGGTTACGAGCAAACCATAACATGGTGATGAGTCGCGCTTGCTGATGCAACTCAGATAAAAATATAAGCCAATATGGCCACAAGCACTACGATTTTAAAGGTGACATAAAGCGGCTTGTTCCAGTGTTTGAAGCGCTTCATGAATGCCTTGTATTTATTCAGATAATGACCGAACTTATTACCGATACCTGACTTAGATGCGTCGATATTATCGATTGCAAACAAACCATTAAAAAATCTGCCAAATCCGAAATAGAATTTCTGCAGGAGTTTAAATTTTAGCGGCCGGTCAATGTCAGTCATCAGGATAATACGCGGCTTGTCACTATCGTTATACGCACTATGCATATAGGTTTCATCAAAGATGATCGATTTACCATCACCCCATGTGTAGTCTTCGCCATTAACAACCAGTCCTGACTCTGCCGAGTCCGGCGTACTCAATCCCAGGGAATAACGCAGCGTGTAGGCAAACGGATCATGGTGGTTATTGATTTTTTTACCCGGGTTCAAACAGGCAAACAGCGCGATATTCATCGACGGCACCTGGTCAATTAATTTCATGGTCTTTGGTGCCAGTTGTTTTGCCGAGGGAATATCGTTGTCATAGACTTTCAGGTAGAAGCTGGTCCAGCGATTGTCCTTATAAAAACTGCTCGCCTGAAGGTCGTCTTTTTTGGCGATAAGGCCTTTCTCATATAAAGCCAGCGCTTCGTCTCGAATAAGCTGCCAGTTATCTTCAATAATTTTAAGCTCGGGGAAATAGACCGGTTCGACAAAATGAGTTAACGGCACTTTGGACAGCAGGTATGCAGGCGCGTTAAACGGCACCATAAAGGTCGAAAAATCACTCAGCTGGCGCGTCAGGCTAAACTTGACTTTATTTCGACTGCGAATAAAAACAACGCAGGCCACGTATACAATGGCTAATAGTATGACTGTGTACACTACGAATCCTATGAATGACGTTTAATTATTCCTGCGCAACACAAATATAACCCAACAGGAAACATATAGATAATTTAAATACATTAAATGCACAATTACAGGCAACCTGGAGCAGATAAACCGTGTTGATATGTCGGCACGTAGCCGGTTAGAAACGAGACCTGACAAATGTTAGTATCAGGCAGACAGTCAATTACGAATAATAATAGATATGATTTACAAACAACTCTACGAAGCAGACTCCTCCACCTATACTTACCTTGTCGCCTGCGAACAAACCCGCAAGGCGGTTTTGATTGATCCCGTGATTGATACCGTCGAACGCGACCTGCAGTTACTCAAAGACCTCGACCTGGCACTGTATGCCACGCTGGAAACCCATGTGCACGCCGACCACCTCACCGGTGCGCGGCGACTGAAACAGCGCTCGGGATGTCATATCGCCTGCCCGAGGATGCTTGCACTGCCCTGTGCTGATATCGGTGTGCAGGAAGGTGAAAGCTTCGATGTAGGTACGCTGAGCCTGCATCCCCTGTTCACCCCGGGACATACCGACCACCATCACGCTTACCTGGTAGACACGCCGGTACAGAAAATCCTGTTCACAGGCGACGCTTTGCTGATCGATGCCTGCGGTCGCACTGATTTTCAGTCAGGCGATGCAGGCGAGCTCTACAACAGTATCCACAACAGGTTTTTCTCTTTGCCTGATGAAACCCTGGTATACCCCGCACATGATTATGAAGGCCGTTTTGTATCGAGTATCGCGCAGGAAAAAAAACGCAACCCGCGATTATCCGGCGGTAAATCAAGGAAGGATTTTGTAGAACTGATGGACGGCCTGGACCTGCCCTACCCGCGCAAGATTGATTTTGCCGTACCCGGCAATGAAGCCTGTGGTGAGTGCCCGGACAACATACCTGAAGAATTCAGAGGGCCGTGCAAATCCAGTGATCAGGGCTAATCAGGATATAAAAAAAGGCAGCTCGATAGCTGCCTTTTTTATTCACCCTGTTTTCTAGTTCTAATCACATCAGCTGCGAAATGATTAAATAAAGTAGCATGGTCAATTATATTCAAAGCGCCATATTGCCGGCGCCCGGCTTACTTCACCTGTGAAACCATGTACTCGACAGTTACCGCGATGTCATCGTCACTCAGGCTCATAAATCCACCTTTGGGTGGCATATAACCGGTATCACCCTTGAAGCCTTCAATCGCGTGTTTTGTCATCACCGCATTACCCTGGGCAATACGTGCGCTCCATGCGGCCTTGTCACCCAGCTTCGGCGAACCGGCAACACCGGCACCATGACAGGCGACACAATGCTTTTTATATAAGGCCTCACCTTGCTTGCTATCATCGCCGGTAACAGACGCGATCACTTCACCCGTCTTTGCTGCCGCTGCGCTTGTCGCATCTTTCACTGCAACCACTGCTGCACTCGCGCCTTCGGCTGCAGCCTGGGTCATGTCTTTTCCGGCTGCCATGGCCTCTGTTGCACCTTCCTTCGCACTATCCATAACATTGTCACCGGCCTGCTTTACTGATTCCATTGCAGAGTCCATACCGTCTGCTGCTTTCTCGGCGACATCTTTCGCCATGCTGGCTGTATCAGTGGCGAGTGAGTTTGCCTTGTCTAACAAACCCGGCTCTGCCTCACCCGTTGCATCATTGGAACTATCACAGGCAGTCAACAGCGCACCGCAACATAATAAAGCTAAAGTCGTATATTTCATTATTTATTCCCGCTGGTAATCAGAGTATTTAAATTGAACATGGAGGGCTCAGAATGCCCCGCATCTGGAGCGATAACATTACTGGATTTCATCATGCATGTGCGATCAACAATGTTAAATACTGTTAACATTTCACTTGCCACACCGTGCACATGCGTATTGACCGGGCAGGCTGCGAAAAGTTCGGTGACATGCGGGGGCCGGCAGAAATTGATAATATGCCATAGCTGTCAGTGCCCGTATCTGGATTCAGTATACCTGCCAAACCGGGTCTGGATACCGGGATCACTGAGTCGTACAATGACCTCGTCAGTTATTGTTTTAATCAATACATATTCCCGGAGCACCGCGCTTAAGATGAACCAGACCGTAGAAAATGGCACTCGCAAGAATATAAATGGTGTCACAAGTGCCTATTACGATGGCTACTGGATAAAATGCTATGAGCCGCCCAAGGACAGCCTGGTAGCAAAGAAGCGCCTGATCCAGTCCTTGACACGTCGCCTGTTCAACCATATGGAACACGGCATCAATATTCCCGGGAAATACCTCAACGAGGTTCGCGCTGCTTACGATGCTGAAAATGACCCTAAAAAGAAACGCGTCAAAGGCGCGATGCTGGCCGGCGCCCTGTTCAACCGTGCCGCCGATATTTTCACCCACCTTGTAGAACTTGAAGCCAGTGGCGTTGAAATAAAACCGGGCAATGACCTGATGCATACCTGTGGCTTATGTCTCCGCGAGGCGCTGGAATTTGGCAAGCTGGTCAAACATCGCAATGGTGATGAAGGCATCGACGAACTCTGGGGGGAACCCTTCAAGGCGTTCATTATGCCGATTGAAGACTTTTACGAAAGTCGCTACATGAAAATAGCCATGACCATGAAAAATATCGACCAGGCAGCCGACTACATGGCTCGCTGCACCAGGCAAGATCCACGCTATCCCGGGCTTGATTTATTGATTCTGCGCTACGCAGAAACCGCCCGGCGCAAGTGTCAAACCCTGCGCACAGACCATGATATCTACGATGTCTGGTCAGATTTCGTAGTGGCGGGTGAAGATGTGGTCGATTTTAAACCCGTGCACAGCGCCAGCCACGAAGACGAAGCAATGATGGACGTGCTGGATGTCAAACAAATGCTTAAAGCGGGTGTCAGGCTGATTGGATTTATTACCCGGGCGCGTACACCGATGCCTGTCAGTACTGAAAACTTTCTGAATGAATGCGAGCGCTACAAGTCACGCCGCAACTGAATTTAACGCTTCGCTATCAGGCATTGTAATTTTCTGTCCTGATTAACAGCTGGCGCGATTTCACACCGGCGCATCCACCGCCTTCTCCAGTTTCTTTTCCAGCGACATTTTCGCCAGGCCAATACCGACGCCATCGTAATAGTTGTAAACCACGTTCGCACCGGCTTCGGTGAGCACCTGGACGTTTTCACTGAACAAGGCTGTGGCACTGATCATCCCGCTAAAGCCTTTCTTGCGAATCTGGCGAATGGCGATGAGCTTGGCTTCCATTTCGGGCATCGACAGGATGACCAGCTCTACACCGGACAAATCAAGATTGCTCCAGAAGCCGGGATCCTCGGCATCGGCATACGTCACGCGCCTGCCTGCCTTGCGGTGCAGCTCCGCCTTGCCCGGGTCCGAATCGAGGCCGATAACACGATGCCCCTGGCTTTTGAGTTCATCGTAAGCACCGGTGCCCACCCGGCCCATACCCATCACCACCACGCCCGAGTTGCCCAGTGACACGGGTTCATCGTCAGGGTGACGGCGCGAGGATTCGAAGCCACGCAGAAAATCCCCGAAGCGCTCGTATAAGTCATGCGCATGACGGTGAAACGGAGCCGACAATGCAAACGACATCGCCACCGTCACCGCCAGCAGCACCAGCCATTGCTGGCTGAGCAGCCCCTGGTGAACGCCCAGGCTGGCAACGATCAGGCCAAACTCACTGTAACTGGCGAGCGAGACCCCGGCGAGAAAGGCACTGCGCGCGCGCAATCGGAACAGTAACAGCACAAAGAAAAACAGCAGCGCCTTGAATACCAGCGCGAGATTGATAACGATGGCCTGCTCCAGCATTTCCAGCGTGGGATGGCCATACAGGCCGATCTGCAGAAAGAAACCTACCAGCAGCACTTCTTTCAGCCCCCATAAAGCATTACTCAGTTGCTTGGAACGCACGTGGTCGGCAAGGATGACGCCCAGCAACAGCGCGCCGAGTTCAGAACTGAGCCCGAGATATTCAAAACTGCTGCCGCCTACCACCAGCGCGACCATCAGGCCATAGAGTACGACCAGCTCGCCGTGTCCTGACAGATCGAGCAGTTTGTGTAACAACGGCCGCAGCAGAAAAAATCCGAGCACCAGGAACGCCCACGGCGAAGGCGCTTCACCACCGACAACGCTGAGCAGGGCGACTGCAACCAGGTCCTGCACAATCAGGATACCAATCGCCACGCGGCCATGAAACGCGCGCAACTCGCGCTTGCTTTCCAGCACCTTGGCGGCCACCACCGTGCTGGAAAATGACAGCGCCAGCGACACCAGCAACACTGCATCAAGACCCAAAGTACTGAACTGCGACAATAGCAGCGCAAAAAAACCGACGCTGATCGCCATGTGCAATAACGAACCGGCTAGCACCTCGACACGTAACAGGCTTTTCAGTCGCAGCTTTAAACCAACGCTGAACAGCAGCAGCAACACCCCGGCATGCGCCACTTCCGCCAGCAGCTCGTTGGATTCATAACCATTGGCACTCAGGATAAAACCGGCCGCGAGGTAACCCACCAGCGGCGGCAGGCCGACCATGCGCACCAGCAGTCCCAGGGCGAAAGCAAAACTTAGCCAGATAGCAGCGGTAATCATAAACAGAACAGCCCTGTGAGTATTTAGGTGCTCTATTCTAACGGCATAGGCGGTTCAGGGAAGTGACGATTTGGATACAAAGTGCACTGCAAAATCAAATATAACGACCCATAGTGAGCAGGTATTGATACAGGATCGATTCATGGTATTCAGACGCTATCTATTTAAGGCCAGATTCCGCGCATCAGGGTTGCATTGGCGACGCGCTCAATCGCCATCAACAAAGCTACGGTTCTAAAATCCGGAGATTCGCGCTGTTCACCAGTAGCTGTATCCACGGCCTTTTCTTCTCCCACCACGAATGCCTGCCAGCGCTTGAACACCGCATCCATACAACCGTACATTTTTTTCCTGAGTTTGGTATTCACTTCTTCAATATCCCATTGCTCGTTGGCCTGGTTTTGTACCCACTCGTAATAACTCACGGTAACACCGCCGGCATTGGCAATAATGTCAGGAATGACGTAAATACCTTTTTGTCGCAGAATTTCATCCGCCTGGGGTGTGGTGGGATTATTCGCCGCCTCCACGATCAGCCTGGCCTTAACATTGCCGGCATTGTTTGCATGGATCTGGTTACTGATGGCAGCGGGAACCAGGATATCGCAGTCAATTTCAATCAGTTCTTCGTTAGTCACCGAAAGCGTGCCCGGCATGCCCAGCAGGGAACCGTGTTCGCGCTTGAATGCGATCACTGCGTCGAGGTTAAGCCCTGCTTCTGCATATATGCCACCGCTGCTGTCGCTTAAGCCGACGATTTTTGCACCCTGCCTGGCAAACAAATCTGCGGCCACGCTGCCGACATTACCAAAGCCCTGGATAACCACGCATGCACCGGCTAATTCGGGCAGCTCAGGGATCAGGCTTTTTGAAAGAAAACGCTCGGTGACATAGACACAGCCTTGCCCGGTCGCTTCTTTGCGCCCGTATGAGCCACCGAGGTCGATGGGCTTGCCGGTGACCACGGGGCGATTGTTTTCACCAGGATTCAACACGTCATAGGTGTCATATATCCATGCCATGGTTTGCTCATCGGTGTACATGTCGGGCGCAGGGATATCGATATGCGGCCCGATGACGTCAAAAATTTCCGAGGTAAAACGTCGCGTGATACGCCTGAGCTCATTGACAGTGAGTTCCTTCGGGTTGCATATCACACCGCCCTTGGCGCCGCCGAAAGGCAGGTTGACCAGCGCACATTTCCAGGTCATTAACTTGGCGAGTGAAACCACTTCCTGTTCTGTGACGTCAGGGTGATATCGAATACCGCCCTTGCCCGGACCAAAAACACCGTTGTGGACAACACGGTAACCACTGAACGATTTCACCGAGCCATCATCTAGCTCAATCGGAAAATTCACTGCGTAGATACGTTTTGGCAGTTTCAAAAAGTCGACCAGGCCCTTTTGCAGGTGATCTATATACAGGCTGGCTTTCTCAAATTGCTGTTCACTGATGACGATAGGATCGAGTATCTCGTTGCTCATTTTTTTCGCTCTGCTGGTTCGGCCTGGATCTGGATATGTCGACAGCGGCCCCGATGGCAGCCACCTGTACCGGGGAACTCTACCTCTTTTGGGCCTGCCCTGTATTAACCGGGATCAAGCTGTCGATTTCATATAAAACTGCCTCTGTGCCGGCCAGCTTCGAACCTGCTGGCCCACGCCATAGGCCCCGGTTGATCTAAGTACAGGTAATGCCATATATAAAGCGGTAAGATGCGGCTTATGTCTGACTGAAAGACCATGCCACCCAATAACGGTATCTGAAAACCAATGAACAGCACAGCCCCGATACGCAGCCATCGACCCAAAACCAAGATCGTCGCCACCATTGGCCCCGCCTGCAATACACCTGAAATGCTCAAGGCCATGATCGAGGCGGGCATGAACGTGGCGCGCCTGAACCTGTCGCATGGCACGCATGAATCGCATCGCGCACAGATCACGGTGTTGCGTCAGGCTGCAAAAGACCTGGGGCGCAATATTGCGATCATGATCGACACCCGCGGCATCGAAATTCGCACCGGTCGGCTCGAAGGTGATACTGCCATGCTTAAGCCTGGCGGGCACTTCGACCTCTACACCGGCGGCAAACCCGGCAACGCCGCCGGCGTCTCGATCAGCTACCTGAAACTGCACGAAGAAGTCAGGCGTAAAACACCCATCCTGCTCGATGATGGTGCAATCGAACTGGAAGTCGAAAAGATCACGGCGGGTGTCATCAACTGCCGCATTATTCACGGCGGGCTGCTGGGTAATTGCAAGAGCGTCAACCTGCCAGAAACCCAGCTGGCGATGAGCGCAGTCAGCCCGGAGAACCGCGACGACATCGTCAAGGAACTGAGCTTCGCCGCAGAAAACGACGTCGACTATATTGCGGCCTCGTTCGTACAAAGCGCTGATGACATTATCAAGATGCGTGAAATCCTGGTCGAGCACGACGTCAACATACCCATTATTGCCAAGATCGAAAACCGCGCCGGCGTCACCAACATGGAAGAAATCGTCGACGCTGCCGACGGTATCATGGTCGCCCGCGGTGACCTCGGTGTGGAACTGCCGCTGGCCGAAGTACCGACCACGCAAAAGCACATCATTCGCACCACGGTCAGCAACGGCAAACCGGTGATCACCGCCACCCAGATGCTGGCCTCGATGGAACAGAATCCGCGACCGACACGTGCCGAAGCCAGTGACGTTGCCAACGCCATTCTCGATGGCACTTCTGCGGTCATGCTCTCGGGTGAAACCGCGGTCGGCAAATACCCGCTGGAAGCAGTGCAAATGCTCTGCAAAATCGCGCTGCGCGCCGAGGCATCCTTGCATGAATACGGTTATTTGCAAAAAATAAAACCCAACCCCGCCAACGTGGTGACCGAAGCGGTCGGCCAGGCCTCGGTCAGCATGGCCAAGACCCTGGGCGCTGCGGCTATTGTCAGCCTGACTGAATCCGGCTTCACTTCACGGCTGATTTCAAAACACCGCCCGGACTGCGCGATCCTCGCCATCACTTCGTCCGAAATGGTCGCACGTAAACTGTCATTGAACTGGGGCGTGATCCCGGTGCTATACCAGGGCGAACCCAGCGATGATGCACGCATCGAGTTTGCCATGGCCGTGGTCAGCGAGATTGCCTATGCCAGTAGTGGCGATACATTGATTATTACCGCCGGGCATCACCAGCTTGCCGGCGGTACTGACATGATTCGCGTGGTCAAGCTGTAGTTCCGTAGCTGCGCGGGCTTGCAGAGATTGCAGCTATATTCTAATTACTTAAACATGCTATTGATTTCACTTTCGGCTTCCAGCCAGTAGTGAGTATCCGCATTATCTGGCCGGCCTGATTCTTCCCACTTGTAATAGGCATGCATGGCAATGAGCATGCGTTTTTCATCGGCTGAAATTTTTGAAGCACCTGTATTTTTCGTTTTTGTGACACTGCCTTTAGTAGCCGATTTTTTCCCTGCTGTTTTTTTCTTGACAGCTTTTTTCCTGACGGCCTTCTTACTGACATTTTTCTGTGCGTCTACCTTCCCGGGCTTGGCAACTTTAGCGTTAACTTTCTTTTTGGCAGGCTTTGATTTAGCCTTTTGTTCAGTATCTTTTTTGCTCATTTTTACTATCCCGATGTATTGGCGTTATTTGTGTAGCGATGGTGCTTGTTTAGATAAGTGTCATGCCTGAAAATATTTACTTCGGTGGCAAGTATACGCCTCGTTTCCCGGGAGCGATAAGATTACATTGTAAAACTGGTGCGATCCATGCGCCGGGTCATTTTCCAGATAACCGGGCCGTTGTAAGCTGTGCGTATGATCCACAATATTACCCTGCGCAACACCGACGCTGACTTCAACGCCGAGCCGGGTGAAACTATCCTGACAGCTGCTCGACGGCAGAACATAACGCTGCCTTATGGCTGTGGCAACGGCGTCTGCGGCGCCTGTATTTACTCCATCATCACCGGTAGCGTCGCCAACCCTGACGGCCAGCCGTTTGCACTGTTCGAAGAAGACATCAAGGCCGGCAAAGGCCTGTGCTGTGTCGGGCATCCAGATTCAGACATGAGAATTGAACTGGAATACCCGGAGGTGGATTTTGAACCCTGGATTTAGAGAGCTGCTACAGGCATGATAGATTTTTCCTTTTACGAATTTATATACGCTGGCGCAGACATGTAGTGTGCTTCACATAATATTGGCGGCGCGAACCCGGCCCCATTCCTCGTGTTATCCAGCTAAACATCCTGTCAGCGGCAACTTTTTTCAGACGCATAAGGCAATTTGTGAAGCTCTTCACATACTCCGTTTTTTGAATCAGTATTATTTCCCGTAACAAGGTAGCCCAGATACAAGCCTTGATACGCGATGGATCCGAACAATGCGACATATGGTGACATTCAGGTTTAGCGCACATCGCACCTGTACGACTCAATATTAAAAATGGAGATTTTTCTAATGAATACAAAATCAATAGTTGTAACCACTGCTCTATTTTCATTACTCAACCTGCCAATGCTGGCACATGCGCAATTTATCGATGCATTTGGTGCAAGTGCTAACGTATTTACCAGAACAAACTGTTTCGCCGGGTTCGTCTGTACTTCTGGCGGCACTACTCTGGACTCTGCCACTGATTTTGGTTCGGGCATACTTTCAGCTACTGCTGAGGTCATTGGTGCCCAGGCGTATGCCGAGCTGGATACTGCAGACGCGTTGCCGTTTCTCGCTGCCTATGCGGGTGTTAATGCCACCGAAGGTGCAAGCACACGAGTAGAAGCCATCCGCAAGTACGAGTACATCGGAGCTGTTCCTTTCAGCCTGCAGATTGATGCCACGTACCACGCCGTGCTGGAAGGAGACAACAGAAATTCGATGACAGGGAGCGCGGCCATAATCCTCATCGACCCGCTTAATCCAGTTGACGATTTAGTCATGGACCTGCTCAGTAGCAATACAGCTGTTGGTGGCGCCCTGTTCCAGGTCGCGAATGGCGACTTCAACAACCTGATAAGAGGTTTTCAAACCGTGACCGACGTGGGCGACCAGAGTTTTACTTTATCTTTAACAACCGAGCTGAATCCCGGCGACCAGTTTTTCCTGTTTAACTCGTTCAATCTGCTGAGCTATGATGGCGGTATTGCAGACGGATTGAGCAGTGCTTCGCTAAGCACCAACCTGAGAGAGTTCAGAGTACTGGAGCGCACCAGTGTTGTTCCCGTACCCGCTGCTGCCTGGTTGTTTGGCTCCGGCCTGATCGGATTAATCGGGATGGCCAGGCGAAAGGCATAATAACTTAACAAATGTAAATCATGCGCGGCTCCTTCGGGAGCCGCTTTCGTCTGCTTGATAAATACCTTGCCCGCTTCTCCCGATTGCTCCATGGAATATGACTATGCACTGCAATACGAGTATATGAAATATGGTTATATTTTTCATAGCGCGGGATTACAATGGTAATTGTAAAAGAGAGGAAGATCGGGCGATCTTGCATATTCGATGAACTGAGCAGGAGAAGATTATGTTACTGAAAGATATCAAGCGAGACGAGCTGGTGGAAGTCCTGGCGCTGAATGAACTGTTTGACCCGTTCAGTGATGAGCTCACCGGACGTTATAACCACGGCGAAGAAGCCCAGGACCCCGAAAAATTCAAAAAGACAGACCTGGTTTTCCAGTCGGGCGAAGCACTGCCGCGCTGCTGGCTGGATGCGCATTACAGGGACAGTGAAATTAGTCGCTAGTACAGTGCGCTTTGCCCATTGCAGATAAACCTGGTACAGGCTATCCGGGTAAAATATTCTTAATTCTATATTATTGAAACATTTGCTTTCTATCGCTGTCCTGACTAATCACCACGACTTGAAACCGCTCATGAGGAAATCGAGATGCGTCACTTAATCATCGCTTTAACGTTGTTGACCACACAACTGGCATTCGCAAGCGACAGCACGAGCAGTTACCAGGACGCGCTTAACCAGTTCATAGAAAAATCGAAATCTGCGCCCTCGGGATTTTCGGCAGCAGACAAGGCCATCATGGAGAAGGCCGGCAAAACGCTGGCTGCCAACATGCCAGACCCCGGCATCAAGGTCGGTGAAAAAGCGCCTGACTTTAGTTTGAAAAATGCTTTTGGCAAGTCCGTCACCCTCAATGACGAACTCAAAAAAGGCCCGGTCATACTGGTGTTCTATCGCGGCGCCTGGTGCCCGTTCTGCAACCTGCACCTGCATGTGTTGCAGAAAAACCTGCCCGAGTTTGAAAAATACAACGCACAGTTAATCACTATCACACCACAACAACCGGACAAATCAGCCGAGCAGATCAAAAAAGACGGCTACCCGTTCGAAGTGCTGAGCGATTTAGACAGCAAGGTGATGAAAGCCTACAGGCTGTATTACGAATTGCCAGAAGATCTTGTCAGTGTCTATAAAAACCACGGACTGGATATAGAAGCTTTCAATGGCGCCACTCGAAACGTATTACCCGTACCCGGCAGTTTTGTGATCGACACTGCTGGTGTGGTTCGCGCCATGCATGCTGAAACAGATTATAAGCAACGCATGGAACCGGAACGCATGATTAAGACTTTGCAGGAGATCACGCAAGGCAAGCATTGAATTAATGCGAGTAACTCGAGGGATAGGCACACAGAATTAGCTTATTGTTAGCGGAAATACGCGT
>Ga0316201_10001243_pt1 | contig 16856 bp, 16 predicted proteins | sample CS6wburrow_MG_FD_204516 | JGI IMG/M metagenome (GOLD analysis project Ga0316201, IMG submission 204516) | Coastal sediment microbial communities from Delaware Bay, Delaware, United States - CS-6 worm burrow | ecosystem: Environmental > Aquatic > Marine > Coastal > Sediment | place: USA... | reverse complement strand
ATTATGACACGCTGCTTTACACACATATGAAAACCCGTTTGCTTACCTTTTGTGACAGCTACCAGGCGAATCCTGAGTTGTATGAGGTGCACGATGAGGAGGCCCTGAAAAATCGATATCGCTATCTGCAGTTACGTGAAACCTCGGAATTACGGCTTAGTCAGCTATGTACAAGCGGTCAGGATAATCAGGTGATAACGGCAAGTCAGGCCGGGGATTCGCAATGAGCGGTCAATCATGGACCGGCATTAATTCAGCTTACTGCGTTTTATGGCGTAGCGGATCACACCGGTCTCTGAACCGGCGCCGGTGTACTCGAAGCCATTTTTCTCAAGCACCCGAATAGATTGAATGAGATGCGGCAGGGTTTCTGCACAGACCTCATTAACATTGTGGTGTGAAAATGCCCAACCGACCAGGCTTGCGACTGCTTCGGTAGCATAGCCCAGGCGCTGATAACAGCTTAATATCGAATACCCGATCTCAACTGAACCCGACTCATCCGGCCGGCCCTTGAACCCGCAAATTCCAGTCAGTTCTGCAGGCTCATTCGAGGTTAGCAAATACCAAAACGACCAACCCTGCTCAGAAGTATCACCCAACTGTGTAAGCGCGAACTGCATCGCCCTCGGACCGTACAGGTCAGGTGGCCAGGATTCCGGAATGCTCACATCCAATGCCTCACTTAGCAACTCACGACCTGCGATATCTGTTTCTATCAGTTCCGGTGTTGCGGCGATCAAATTCAAACGACGCGATTTTATTAATCTCAGTGAATTCGATTGGTAAAAATTATTCATCATAGGCAACCTTAAGCCCGGTCCAGGCCGTTTGCATTGCAGACATTTTGTCTGCGGGCCAAAGTTTCACCAGTGACCTTTTTAAGCGATTCAAATTACCCTCTCCATTAACGGGTTTTCCAGGTTTGAAACGCGCCCGGTCAAAATCAATCAGAAACACCTGGAAATCCGCGTCTAACAATATATTACGGGCATTCAAATCAGCATGCCAAACACCGGCATCATGAAACCTGCGAATACACTTACCCACGCTTGCCCAGATGCCGTCAACAACATCGTCACCCACCAAGATATCAGCGAGCGTGTTTGCCGGTACTATACGTGCCGTGATGATCGCACCGGTAGAGATCATACCGTGGTGTTGACACAAAGCGGCGACCGGACGTGGTACCGGCAAACCTTTTGCATACAACGCTTCGAGCAGATGAAACTCGCGAAACGGTCGGGACCTTGAAACACCGGTGAAAAAATAGGCCTGACGACTGACCCGCGCCGCCCACCCGCCACGCAGGTAGTGTCGAAGCACGATGGGGCCATATGGCGCTTGAATAAACCATGCGCTTCCGCGGCCAATGGCCTCCCCGGCCAATTCTTCCCGGGAGCGCCAGAAATCCGGACTGAAATAATCCAACCCCGGGGCATCCATCAGGGATGCATCGTAGGCGATGGCCCATGATTTTTCCGTGTGTATTGCATGCTGCATAAGCGCCTTATTCTAAAGCACAAAGCGAGAACCTGTTACCTTCGACTTTTACAGGTATTGTCTTGTTCTCTTCAAGTCATTTGCTTTTGTTTTGGAGACTGGTGCAATATGCCGGTTAATGTCTCGGCAATTTTGTATTTTCTGATTTCCTGGGAGTTTGGATGCCTGGTCTTTCCATATGTATTATGCGGTTATCGGCCATCGGCGACGTGACCCATGTGGTGCCCGTCATCCATGCCATTCGCGCACATCTGCCGCAAGCCAGGATCACCTGGATAATTGGCAAACTCGAGGCACGCCTGCTCAACGGCCTGCCGGGTGTTGAGTTTATCGTGTTTGATAAAAAGGGTGGTTATGGTGCTGTCCGGGGCCTCAGAAAGACACTCAGGAAGCGCAAATTTGATGTGCTGCTTCATATGCAGGTCGCGGCCCGGGCAAATCTGCTCAGTACCCTGGTGAAATCGCCACGCCGAATCGGCTGGGACAAATCCCGCTGGCGTGACCGGCATCAGTGGTTCATCAACCACCCGGTCAAATACGTAGCGGAACAGCACCAGGTCGATGCATTTCTTGAATTCGCCCAGGCGCTCGGTGTGCCGGCCGGGCCACCGACCTGGAATCTGCCGGTTTCTGAGGAAAATATTAACTGGGCAAGACAAACCCTCGGCGACGGCCCTCCAATGCTGATGATAAGCCCCTGCTCAAGTCATACCTTGCGAAACTGGCAGGCCACTCGATACGCAGAGGTAGCCGATCATGCGATATCAAAACTGGGGATGCGGGTAGTGTTAACCGGTGGGCCATCTGCCCTGGAGATAGCAACCGGTCAGGAAATAGTGTCTTCCATGCAATACAAGCCGCATAACCTTATTGGCAAGGATACGATTTGTCAGTCCGTTGCCCTGTTGAAACAGGCCGCGGTTGTGCTTTCACCGGACTCCGGCCCCGCGCACCTGGCATCGGCAGTTGGCACACCTGTCATCGGCCTTTACGCCGCGACACCGAGCAAGCGCTCCGGCCCCTACAATAGCCTTGAGTTGTGTGTTGACCGCTATACCGAGGCTGCCCGTAAGTTCAGGCATAAAGAGCCACAGGAACTACGCTGGGGACAACGTATCGAATTCCCCGGGGTCATGGATCTGATCGAGACCCCGGATGTTATCGAAAAACTGAATGAATTTATGCGAAGGCATTCCTGATCAATTCGTAAACCCGTGTCTCGCCTGAAGTTGCCTACTCTTGGCGCACCAGAAACTCCCATTGCTGTCCCACTGTGTTATCAGGTGGGGAGCCAGGGTGGTTAGTGATTGCCCGCACTCGCCACGAGGACATCCCTGTCGGCTCGGTCGCGACTTCCCTGTCGCTCACGGTCCGGGCAATCACTAACCACCCTGTCTCTGGACGCGTTGATGGCATCACTATTTGAAATGTTGTGAGGGCACGATCGTAGCCGAGGGGGTGTGGTGTCTTATTGATAGTCCTGGTAAGACTTCTCTTCAACAATTTCTGAACCAAGATAGGTATTCAGTTCTTTCTTGGCATTTGCACGCTGATCATTGGTCACGTAGACACTTCGGGCCAGACCGATAAATACCTGGTCAAATTCCCTGGCGCGTTCCTTGTCACGTATATCGTCTTCGATTTCCCACAGCGCTTCATTGATGGTTTTTAGTTCATCGTGGATACGCCGAACGGTATCATCCTCGTCAACCGACTGCCGCCAGGAGGCCTGCAACAACTCCAGTTCACGTTTGACGTTGGCCAGTTTGCCAACATCACTGATACGCTCAGACTTGATTTCCAGAATGGTGATCTTGTCCAACACTTCTCCCGGTGATACCGGTACCTGAATAATATCCATAGTCATACCTTGAATGCGTAGTTTCTGTTTGGGTCTCTGTCGATATCAGGCGGATAGCTTTTGCGTTTATCCGCATAATACTTTGCTCTTTGGTCACCGTCGCTCGCCCCGTTGAAGGTTATGTACAGTACACGGCGTGCCTGATCCGTATTATTCGGCAGGGACCGGTGCGGTGCATAGGAATCAAAAAACACCGCATCACCCGGTTTGCAATGAACAGGTTGGTAGGATGCACTGGCCGTATCAGCATCGGTCAACGGGGCCCACATCTTTCCCAACAAGCCCTGCTTGTGCATACCGGGGATCATTTCGACGCTGCCATTTTCCGCATTGGTTTCATCGATCGCAATCATCGCGGTAATATGCAATTTACCATAGTCATCCCAACCCGCCTGCACATCCTGGTGCTCCTTGAAACCGTCACCGCCTGGAAGCTTGAAATTGATTTTATCCTTGAACAGTATCGCCCGTTCACCAAACAGGTCACTGACAGCCTGCTGCATCCGCCGGCGCGTAATCAGTTCGGCAAAACCTTCGTGGAATGAAACAAAATCCTCGATTCTTGAAATAATTCGTGAACCATCCTTCTTACTGGTCTCAAAATACATCATGTAATGACCCGGTTTTTCAGGAGACCCGGCAACTTCATCCGTCCACCGGCTGATATCTTTCATTTCTTCGGTGTTGTACATCCCCCTGACAAGCAAAAAGCCATCACGGTGAAATTGATCGATCTGTTCTTGATTTAACATTCGCGTGGCCTCTTTCTTAAGCATTCAACTATCGCTTAGCTTATACTTTTTCCACAGCGCTTTAATGACTGAAATCAGGTTATTGGTTGTCCAATATAGAACCATGCCCGCCGGAAAGGTATAAAACAAAATCAGGAAAGCCAAAGACATCAACACCAGGTTCCGTGAGTGCTTGCGTTGTTGAGCGACATCCATTGCCGGGTGGCTATGCATCTTCGAGGCAACAAATGAGAAGCCGGTCATGATAAATGGCAGCAGGTTCAGATACCCGCCAAAAAAAGGCAGGGTAAAGGGTAATTGCATGAATGCATCAGGGTGTGAGAGGTCGGTTATCCAGAGGAAGGACTCACCCGACAAATGAATATTTTCCGCCAGCATGTCAAACGCGCCGATAAAAACCGGTATCACAACGAAAACCCCCGCGAGGCTTTTCAGACTATATAGCGGGTGTACCTTCTCCTCTTTATACATCGCAAGAATTTTTTCCGACTGTTCCGCACCCTTGTATTCCTTCTTGATGGCGGCCAGTGTCGGTGCCAGACGTCCGTCAATCTGATGAACCTGATCCTGCAGGCGGTCTGCAATTTTGCTCAGCGGTCGCATCAATATCCCGACCATCACGGATAGGACCATAACCGCCAACCCCCAGTGCGGCACCACCATCACGATTCCATTGAGCAGAAAGTAAAGCGCCTGGCATATCCATCGCAACCAGAACCACAGCCCGGAATACATCAGGCTTTCAAGCTCCGATGCTGCCTGTGACAGTGCGGATGGTTCAACCGGACCAAGGTAAAGGCTTAGAGCAAACCCCTGGTCCTGAACCATGGCTGCTAACTCAATAGATGCATCTTCAACCGACTCACCGGTCAGTGCGGTAACAGACAAAGCGGACCCCGGCAGCACCATGGCAGTCCAGAACCGGTTCCTGAAACCAAACCAGTCCTGACTGACACGGTCCACTTGCTCTGTCTCGTCCAGGCCAATCGCTTCAACTGAAGAACCATCAAAAAACAGGTAGCGGGTTTGCTCCAGCAGATTGCCGAAACCACTTGACGGCTGAGGTCTGAAACCCGCACCACTGGCAAGAACTGCCTTCTCCGCTCCGCTTGATGTAACAGAAATCATCCATCCCTTGTCGGGAATCAACCAACGGCGCACCGAACCGCCAGACGGGTCAGTAAAAAACAGGGTCGTGGTTGAATCATTGAATTCGCGTTTGAACTGCCAGTCCTGTGTCGTGGCTCTGTCGAACACCAGCATGCCCTGCGTGGCAGATAACAGGCGGGTTTTCACACCCGGTTTTGAACACGAGGGGAAACAAGCCTCCACCAGAAGCAAATCACCCTGCCCGTTGAACTGCAGATGCAGAGATTCGGTATCCACGGTCACATCGGCCAATGCAGATACCGAAAACAGCAGACTCAAACCCGCCAACCAGGTTCTGACTTGTTTAAATATCACTTGTGGAACCTTGTGTTTTCTCGCATAACCGCCTCCAACACGTCAGCATTGAACTGCGGGGCATCCAGCAAGCGATAATTGTTGTCGCGAACCTCGTACATTCCGTTCGGAAACGTCACCGTAACCTGTTCAGGCTCTAGCACGGCATAGTTATAATAGCTGCCTGCAATCAGCCAATCCCACTGCTGTGAGCCAAATAAATCCTGGCCACTGGAATAATCGGAAAAAGCATTATTGCAGCCCAACAAACGCTTCATCAGGGTCGGCGCCACATCGTAATGTGACGTGCGATGGGAAACCTGCCGGGATTCCATGCCCGGCCATGCCAATAACATCGGTACGCCAAGTTGTTGCCGGGAATAACCGGAGCCATGGCCCTTTATGCCGTCAGCATTTTCATTGAACTCTTCACCATGATCAGCGGAAATCATAACCACGGTAGTATCCGCCAATCCACGTCTTTCCAGGTCATCAAGTACCTGCCCTATCAGTTCATCGACAAACATCACCGAGGTTTTATAATCTGCAAATTCACCGGGTAACGGGTCTTCAGGATTGCTTGAAACACGACCCCCGTATTCAGGCGGATAGGTTCTGTCATTGACCGCATCGTAAAACAGGAAGCCGAAAAACGGCTGATCCGGGACTTGTTGATCCAGCCATGACGACCATTCGTCCGTCATAATCCGGTCACGCTCCCAGGCCGGTGCATCAACCGGCCTGGTCTCTATACGGAGATTGGATACGTTTGCAAATGCTGTCCGGTCAAGCGTGACGGGCCGGTACATATTGGAACTGCTGAACAGACCCAACTGGTAATCCGCCGCCATCAACTGATCCATCATGACCGGCGGCTTCTGCAGGGCTTCAAAACTCCCAAAATAACCGGGTGGCAGACCGTAAAAAAGGCTGAACACACCCATTCGCGAAGAGTTGCCACCGCTGAAATGGTTTGTAAAATGACTTGCCCGATGTGCGACAAATTTATCCATGTTCGGTGTTAATCCAATCTCCAGCAAATCACTGCGCATCGCGTCTACCAGGATAATCATCAGGTTAAGCTGCTTTGGTGTGGAACACTCCAGTGGTGCCAGTGGATAATTCAGCTTCGCAGCGCCGGCCTTTTCAAGCCCGCCCGCCATGCGATTCGCCAACTGGCGTTCCCTGCTTTGGCTGATATCAATCAGTCCATACCGCACCAGGAGTTTTTTGGCTGTAAACCCGCGTTGCACCGGCAACTGTTGGGCCATGCTGGTCACCGGCACGAAATAACTAGCGTCGGCCCACGCGTATATTCCCTGGGCAATCACAAAACAGACCGCGATCACCAAAGCCAACAAACGCCCACCATGCGCGGGCGCGGACACAACCCAGGACCATATCCTGCCAGCCAACAGCGACTCGAATAAAAGCGCGATCACAAACATGACCGCGGCAAAAATCAGACTTGAAGAACCCAGGATCTTGAGTGTCAGGGCATTGATATGAAAACGGCTTTGCGACCACAACAGGCTGTCGAGCAAAATTACGGAAATCATCAAAGCCATCAGTAACACAGCCAGGGCTTTGCTCCATCGCAACGAAGGCCTTATTAAAATGAACGGTGTAAGCAGTATCAGTAATGGTAATAAGGCCAGCCAACTGTGATGGCTGATATAGATAGTCACCAGGTAGACCCAGGCCAGTACTGACGAACCCTCCGGGCCACCACTCAAATAGCGCAGGCTGATCAGACCGAAAATAATGGCATTGGCCATGGCAAACCACCCCAGCCAGCGGAATAACTGTCTGCGGCTATGAATATCCGGGATTTGTCTAGCGGGCATGTGCCTACTCTTTGGTTTGGCGTTCAGATGCTTTTTCGTCCGCCAGACGGGCGATCTCTTTTGCGCCCGATTGAACACTGTCGCCTATGTTAAACACCATTTGAGAACGTAGCTTTTGCATGCGCTGTCTGAAACTTTCCTGATGCTGCAGTAAGCGGTCAATCATTTCCGGAGCCTCACCCAGCTGTTGTGGCGAAACAACATCACCAGCCAATTTCCGGAAAGCGACTTCCTGGGGCTCAATATCCAGTGCCTGCCAATCCGGATTACGGATCCGGCGGGGCAAATCGACAAAAAGCACCGGTTTTTCCAGCCCCAGGGCGTATTCAATGGCCATGGCCGACCAGTCACTGATCAGAATATCTGAACGGAACAGGCTATCGCTCTCACTCATGCGGTCCTGGTATTCAAAATTATCGCGATCGCCGTATTTTTTTCTCAGATTATCTATGACTTCCGGCGTCATCTTTAAGGTCTGGTAATGTGGCCGGACGATCACATGATAACCCGCGTCCAGAAGCAGACCGGTCAGCTCATCACCACAGGTATTAAATATTGACTGATCACCCCAGGTCGGAGCGATCAGAACAGTAGTGGTTGAAGATGCCTCTGCCTGTGTGGCGCTCAACTGGTAAGACATCGCCACAACCAGCAGGTTTTCCAATCGCGGGTGTCCAAACTCAAACAGGTTCCTCTCTTTAAGACCTTGCATTGATTCACGTTTTCGTAACTCAGCTACGTGGTGCGGACCGACGCAAAACAGGCTGTCATAAGCATCGTAGGAATTTGCATGATCCACCATATGGGTGCTGCCGAGGGAGTGGAACAGGTAGATATAATGAACGGGATGAATCGACCTTTTCAGTTGAAGATTGTCCAGATCCATCATGGTCATTACGGCCACGTCAGCTTTTTGAAAATTGAAAAACCAGGTCAGAAAAAGCCCTTCCGGAATATAAATAGACTTGAATAATTCGTGTTGCCGGTCGAGTCCGATATCGTTCGGGTCGGAAGTGATATAGGTGATTTTATGCTGTAGATCATCATTGAGCACGCCAATCAGCGGCTCAAAATAGTGCCAGTCCTGACCACTCTCAGAATAAAAAACGATATTGCGCCAGTCCGCAGATAATTTGCGGTATTGGCGCCATGGTGACCAGCCTTTAAGAAACTCCATCGTCAACATCTGATTCAGCAGGTTTGTGTTTGAAAAACGCCTTGATACGATACCAATAGGTCTTGATGGCCAACACCAGGGATGCCAACAAACCAACAATCGCTGAAATGAGCATACTACCGGTGGTCGGGTCCAGGTAGGCCAGTGCTGGTAATGGCATCAATAGTAAGGTGATCAATATCGTAAAGAGTAATCGTGATTGCATACGCTGCGGCCTGAAGTATTTTTTCATTATCAATTCACCACACCTGCAATCACCAACTTAAGCGCCTGTTCCAGACGTGCCATGTCGTAATCGCTTATTTCGCCCATGGTTGAAATCCTGAACAACTGTGCAGCCAGCGCGCCCTGGCCTGCGTAGATAATAAAACCCTGTTGTTTCAAGCCATCGTGCAATTGATTGTAATTCAAGCCGGGGGGCAGATGATAGCTGCGCAGGACACAGGAACTATCCTTTGCCGGCAACCACTCATCAACACCCAGCGTCTCACAGGTTTCAGCCACACGTGTGGCCAGTTGACGATAGCGTAAGCGGCGGGATTTCCAGCCGCCCTGTTTGGCGAGCTCCTTCAAAGCACGGGCAAGTCCAAGTATGCCATTTACCGGGGGGGTGAACGGTGTCGATTGTCTTGCCTGGTGTTCCGCCCAATCGGGCAGGTGCAAACTCAGGCTGCGTGGTTCAATCTCCTGCGCCAGGGAAGTATGCCGGCACAACACCATCGCCAGTCCGGGAATACCATGTAAACACTTATTGGCTGTTGCGGCGATCGCAAGCAAAGATTCATTTGTAAATGGAATGGATTCCGCACCAAAACTGGAAACCGCATCCAGCAAAAGGTGAATTTTATGCTTTGTACACAAACCGGCAATTTCATCCACCGGGTTCAGACGACCGGTTGTCGTCTCATGATGTACGGCGAGAACATGTGAAAAGTCACCCGTCGCGAGTAAATCGGCCACCGCTGCCAAATCAATCGCGTCACCCCACGCTGCCTTCAGTGCATGACTCCGGATACCGTGTATCTGGGCAATCCGGCTAAGCCGCTCACCATATACACCATTTTCAAGCACCAGCACATGCGCATCTGAAGGCAACAATGAGGTCATCATGGCTTCCAACGCAGAAGTACCCGAGCCACTGATTAAAACTGCAGCCCACAACCCCGGATCACATTGGTATACATCAAGAAGACCACGGATGACTTCATCCTGAAGCTCAAAATACTCGGGTTCGCGATGGCACAAATCCACCCGCGCTACAGCCTTACGCACGTTTTCACTTAATGACACAGGGCCTGGATTCAGAAGAATGGGTCTCACGTGAGTATCCTGACTAAAAAAAAATTAAAAAAGTTCCGATATTGACTAGTGAGCGTGGCTCACAACCCACAACCAAATACCACAACTCAACAAATAAAGTGAAATTGGCAATTCGCCATTGCGAATGAGTGACTGGTAGGTATCCCAACCACTGGCTTTCAGGTCTGACCAACGAACACGCCCTGGAATAATGGCACGAATATTCTTGCTCCACTCACGCCAGTCATCACCAAAAATGTTTTCCAGCTTACTGTCTTCATAGGCAATGGCGGCCGGATACCATATAAGAAAGAACACGACCACAACCGCAACCACGTAAAGGTTGGCAGAGGCAATGGTAAAACCGATCAAAATAATGAAGTTTCCAAGGTACAAAGGGTGCCGCACCAATGCATATGGACCGGTTGAGGCCAACTGCTTATTCTTGAAAATATACCCGGCCGCATAGATACGAAAAAGCTGGCCAACCACCGCAAGTGCGAGCCCGATTGACACCGTCCCGATATCCGGTCTGGCAAAATGAGCGCAGACAGCGACCAGTAACAGTCCGATCACCTGGCGCAGGATTTCATTGAAGCGAATACGGTCAAACAAACCCAACAGGCCGGCTCGTTTACCCATCATTGTGATTCGCTCTTTAACCATCTGAAATTCCCTGTTAATACGCGCAGATTTTACTTGATTTCAACCAATGATATGAGTGTTTTATCAATTGGGCGGCACAGACACGGCTTTTGCCTGATGTTATGGCAAGGATATCCAGGCGGTGTTCACACCCAAATGCTTCATCAATCGCCTGGCGACATCTGATGGCTTAACCGATGGACGCGGCAAACCTTCGGGAACACCCATGCGGGTTTCCATGAGCATAAAGGCCGGTGCCTTTTCCCGCAGAAAGTCAGTGATGCCCCGACAATTTTCATGTGTCGAGGAAACACTTTGATAGCCGCAGGCATTGGCAACTGCTTTAAAATCCACCACTGAACTGACCGTTGCCTGACCGCCGGTCGACTCGTGAACATGGTTATCAAGCAATAGGTGATAAAAATTATCACCACCATAAGCACCCACTGTCGCCATATTGCCCATACGCATCAAGACAGCGCCGTCCCCATCAATAACAATGACTTTTTTGTCAGGCCTGACCAGTGAAAGACCCAGACCAAACGAGGCTGCACAGCCCATGGAACCGACCATGTACAGGTGGTTAGGGCGGTCTGCTATGGCATACAACTCGCGCCCGTTAAAGCCGGTTGAGGCGATCAAAACCGTATCGGATACATCGCTATCAAGCACAAGTTGTTTAAGAACGTCATGCCTGTCAGGTATTCCCCGCCCGCTGGTGGTCAGCTTCGCTGCGTCCACCCCAATTGATTTACCCCATCCGGGTGTGTGCTTCAACTGATTGGGCGCTACCATGCCCTTTTTCATTATTAACGCATAAGGCCGGCCACGGGTATCCATATGATCGACTGCCATTTGCAGCGTATGCCCAACCTGCTCTTGTCTGTCTGGAAACCAACTCCAGGGAATTTGCATAGTATCCAGGAGTTGCGGTGTAATCTGCCCCATCAACTCATGCTGTGGCTCATCCGGTTTGCCGGGCTCCCCTCTCAAGGTAATTATGAGCAGTATGGGAATATGAAACACATGGTTCAGCGAAGTCAGTGGACTGACAGCATTACCCAAACCGGAATTCTGCATCATTGCGACCGAACGATGCCCTCCCAGAGCCGCGCCGGTGGCAGCAGCAACCGCATCACCCTCATTGGCTGATGAAATATAAGTCAGCTCAGAATCACCGATGGTGAAATTGATAAACGGGGTCAGGTAGGAACACGGTACGCCCGCCCAGAAATCAAATCCCAACCGTTTGGCTGGTCCGACAAATTGGCTTGCTTCAATCAAGCTTATTTTACCGTTGTCAGTCCCAACGCCTGCCAGTTCTGCATGCCGCCGCGATACCATTTAATCTTGTTGGCAGGGTAACCGTATTTCAGCAGGGTCTCGATGTTCCTGGGTGATTGTCCGCACCACATGCCATTACAAAACAAAACAAGTGTTTTCACTTCAGAAAAGTTCCACAGTTCGTCTTCATCTATGGCTCCAAAACGCTCTTCCAGAATACCGGCAATGGTAATCGGATTGGAGGTATCCTCTTTTAACAAAGTCCAGGGTATGTTGACCGAACCAGGAATGGTGCCCTTGGCAACCCAGTCCGGTGTGCGTGAATCGATCACCAGGATCTTACTGCCGGGTTTACCTGCTGCCACCAGGTAGTCGAGCATTTCCAGTTCGCCAATCGTTTCCACACCAGGTGCCAACTCGATGGGTCTGATACAAAACGGGGGACAGGGACGGGAAGTCAGGGCGTAATCGGCAACGATGGTGTTGTCGTTGTCCTGGTTTCGCTCTATCCGGACCGGTTTGCCTTTGTGGAGTACCTCCACGGAAGACATCTCCGGGGTAATACCCACCGGCTCAGCCACAGCCAAAGAACTGAAAACAAAAGCAAAAAACAAAGAACCAATCCCAATACGTGTTTTCATCGCTAAACTCCTATTCATCAAAAACAAACCCCTGCTCGCTCTACTGCCTGATTTCAGTCAGCCAACACCTGCTTATTCAGTCATCCCGGGTGTGCTCAAATGCACCAGCGCGCTCAAGATCAGCCAGGTTATTGATATCCATCCAGTGTCCGTTCACATATTGCACCTGCGGCGCGTGCCGATCCTTGATCAACTGGTTGAGCAAGTCCGGCACACCCAGGGTATTGAAATTCCTCTCCTGCCTCAACGTCTGCAATGCCGATCGCACATACTCACCTCCCTTACCCGTCACACGCATCATACCTATCCAGCGACCATCCGCCTGTCTGCCATTAATCTCAGGTTCAATGGCAATTTGATCCAGACTCACTTTCTGCTGGTACATGGCGCGATTATCCGGTGCAGAACAATAGGCAAGGTCATTGGAGTTACCAACCACGGTTGAAAGCGCCGAGGAATCCACGGCCACCAATAGTTCTGCATCCCAGTCGAGCAGGTTGTGCAACATGTATGAACGGAACAACAGGTCACCGTAGATAATCACGGTGTCCGAGGTGAAGTTCTCCATCGCACAGGCCAACGAAACCAGCTCACCTGTTGTTTCCCAGTCTTCATTGAGCAGGATATTCGCACCCTGTACATCAATCGCATCGCGGCGATAACCGGCCACCACGGTAATATCGTTGACACCCTGTTTTTTAAACTTATCGATCTGGCGTCTCAACAAGGGTACGCCTGCAACCGGCAGCATCACTTTTGGCCGTTCACGGGTCAGATCATCCATACCATGGCCTCGTGAGGCTGCCAACACAATGGCTGACACCGGATGACTTCCGCCGCGGGCATAGCGTTTCTCTGCCTCCAAAAGCTCTTCAGCGCCCTGTAAACGGAATATTTCGGAAACCGTGGCAATACGGCCTTCACATTCAACCAATGAGCGCGTCGTGTGGATATTCGCCGCCGTGGCCTGCATGGCGGAGATACAGGTACGTATCATGTGATTGGCCCAGATCACCAGGTCGATTCCTGCCTTTTCAAAGACCTCGGTCGGCGTCGCGTAATATTTTGTCGGAACGATCACCACGGGGCAACGGTTGGCCCACTCTTCAACAAAACCCAGCACCTGGTCCGGTTGGCTATGTTTGCTGTGTATCAAAATGGCATCTGCGCCTGCCCCATGGTAAGCCTTCGCACGTTTCAAAGCCTCATCCAAACCCCAGCCTGCAATGAATGCCTCAACCCTTGCCACGATGCAGAAATCATCATCGACCTGGGAGTCCTTGCCGGCCTGGATTTTTCCGCAAAAGGTTTGAATATCCTCCAGCGGTTGCGCTTCACCCTGTATAAAACTATTGGTTTTAGGAAATAGCTTATCTTCAATGCAGACACCGGCGATGCCAATTTGACCCAGTTTACGCACCAGTCTGCGCATATTATTGAAATCGCCATATCCGGTATCGCCATCCAGCAAAATGGGTATGCTGGTGACGTCGGTCATGAACGCCAGTTGCTCCACCACCTGGGTCCAGGAAAGCTCGTTATTATCACGCACTGCATGCTGGGCCGAAAGGGCTAGACCGGAACCCCAAATACCCTTGAATCCGGCCTCTTCTACGATACGTGCGGACAAACCGTTATGCGCCTCGAGGATGAATTCCGTTTGACCGGAACTCAGCAAATTTTTCAGTTGGGTTGTCTTCCGCACAGTTCCTTCTTCCCGTTCAAAAATCAGCTACATCTTTTCTGATAGCCGGTAGCACCTGTTTGATCGCCCGCTCCACATCTTCAGGAAAATCCACTTCCAACCAGGGAAGACCACTGACATCTTCACAGGCAAATTTAGAGGGTGCAGCCAGCAACACATCCCGCAGTGCTTCCTCATGTGGAGCACCCAACAGACCTTCAGTATTGTAACTGGAACAGGTCTGTGAAATTTCAGCTGCTATCTCACCATTAAACTTAAAGAAACCAACCGATTCACCCAGCGTATCGAACTCCAGATCAGCCGGCAGGGTTTTTCTGAACTCAACCATCTGACCCTTGTTGATTGCTATTTTGACCGGTTCGTCACCGGCGACAAAATCCTGGTCAATCAGATAACAATTCTGATGTTGCGAGTCGATCAGACTTTGCATGATCTGGGGATGAAACAACACATCTGCATCCAGGACCAAAACCGTTTCGCCGCCGTTCATGACATCTCTCGCGGCGAGCAGGCTGAGCACACTGCCCTTGATAAATGCCGGGTTGTAAACAAAGGAGACCTCGGGACGTGAAGCAAGTGTACCGACGTGATCAATAATCTGGTCCGCCTCGTAGCCCACCACAAGCGTCGCTTTTTTGACGCCCTGCTGAAAAAGGATATCTAATAGACGCGCCAGCAAACTCCGGCCACCAAACTCCATCAGACACTTCGGCCTGCCATCAGGATTGAATTCAGCCAGGCGGTTTCCGCGGCCAGCTGCAAGAATAATTGCGTGCATGTGTGTTTCCCATATCGAGATGTGTATTGTAACCCGTTGAGGTGTTCTTGTACGCGCTGTAAAAGCCGGAAGAATCCACGAAATCCCAGTGGAGAGGTGGGTAATACGAGAACGTCATCGATGACGGTGAGTTGTTCTTGACGGGAGTGGGCGCTAGAATAGAACTGTCTGCCTAGAGCAGCGAAAGAGGAAGACATGCGTCATTGGCTCATCGCGCCGGTTGTACTAGTGTTTTCGGTCCTTGCGGATTCGGGTGAGGCTCAGGTGATCGACTGGGCAAGTGTCGGGATTGGTGGGGAAGCCGGAAACGGTGACGCCGGGGAGGAGATCAGTGTCAGAGCCATCAGTGCCGATGGTCGTTATGTTGTCTTCCACTCATGGGCCGACAACCTGGTGGCCGGTGACCTGAACGGATTCGTGGACGTTTTTCGTCACGACCGGGTGACCGGAACAACGGTCCGGGTGAGCGTCTCTGACAATGGCGGAGATGCCGCTGGCGAGAGCAAGAACCCGTCCATCAGCGCTGATGGTCGCTTTGTCGCCTTCGCCTCCACCGCGTCAGATATCGTGTCCGGCGACGGTAACTCAACCTGGGATGTCTTTGTCCGTAACATGGATTTCGGCACCACTCAGCGGGTCAGTGTCAGCTCCACCGGCAGCGATCCGGATGGAGAGAGCAACCGTCCCTCGATCAGTGCGGATGGTTCTTTAGTGGTATTCTCATCGGTGGCCACGAATCTGGTGACCGGGTTTGCCACCACCATCGTGGACATCTACGTTCGGAATTTGGTTGCCGGTAAGACCACGCTCGTCAGTATTGCCCAGGATGGCGGTTCTAGCGAGGCCAACAGTTGGCGGGCGAAGATCAGCCCCGATGGAACTACGGTGTCCTTTGCCTCTGCCGCCAACAATCTCGTGCCTGGAGACGGCGGCAGTGTCGATGTCTTCCTTCGCAATCTGGCCCTCGGTCAAACTACCAGAATCAGTGTCAACACGGTGGGCGGCGATCCCAATAACCGCAGCGGCCCGGTCTCCCTGAGCCACGACGGTCGGGTGGCAGCGTTCTGGTCCCGCGCCAGCGATCTCGTGCCGGGTGATACCAACGACCAGGACGACATCTTCGTCTGGGATGCCGATGTCGGTGTCCTCAAGCGGATCAACATTGCGGACGACGGATCCCAGGCGGTGGGCGGCGGCAGCTGGAATACGGCCGTGTCGGGTGATGGTCGCTTTGTGGTCTTCATGTCGGATGCTGAAAACCTGGTGCCGGAAGACAGCAATGGCTGGGGGGACATCTTTGCCTATGACCGGCAGACAGAGACCATTGAAATGTTATCGTTCAACCGCACCCGCAATCAGGGCGATGGATTCAGTCGGCTTCCATCGATCACGCCGGACGGAAATACCGTCGTCTTTGAATCTAGCGCGGGCAACTTCGCCACCGGGGATAACAATGGATTGCTCGATATTTACGTTGCCCATGGGCCGGGGACGCTCTTCGCCGATGGATTCGAATCCGACGACCTATCCGGAAAGGCACGAACGGTGCCGTAACGGGCCTGGCGGCCAAGACCGTTAAGTGCTCGATCATGAGCCAACGAGTCGACACTTACTCCCACCACGCGGGTTGAATGTCGTGCAAGAGAGCCTCCAGGTTTTGCGAGAACGGTGACCCGCATAAATCTGACACTTAGAATGGGGACAGAAAATTGTGGGATCAGGGTGAGCTGACCCCAAAACTCCTTGCACGGACCTACTTGTGGCGTGTCTCAGCAGGTGTTACCCACCTCTCCACGGTCAGTTTGCACGTCTCTGTCAGGGTTCGTTGGGGATTCCAGTAGTAAGGAGAAACCGCCACCCAAGAAAAAGCCCGGATATACCGGGCTTTTTCTTGGACTTGTGGAAAAAGACGCTTAGTCTT
>Ga0316201_10001242_pt1 | contig 16860 bp, 12 predicted proteins | sample CS6wburrow_MG_FD_204516 | JGI IMG/M metagenome (GOLD analysis project Ga0316201, IMG submission 204516) | Coastal sediment microbial communities from Delaware Bay, Delaware, United States - CS-6 worm burrow | ecosystem: Environmental > Aquatic > Marine > Coastal > Sediment | place: USA... | reverse complement strand
GCAGTAAGTTCAAAATCTTCCAAGGACAAAATAGATATGCTTCGCTCTATGGGCGCCAAAGTATACGTTTGTCCGGCACATGTAAGTGCAGATGATCCCAGATCGTACTATGAAGTGGCTAAACGCTTGCATGAAGAAACGGAAAACTCTATTTATATCAATCAGTATTTTAACGAATTAAATATTGATGCCCATTACAAAACTACCGGACCTGAAATATGGAATCAGACCAATGGTCAGATCACACATTTGATTGCCTGCAGTGGAACTGGAGGTACTATTTCCGGTACGGCACGTTATCTAAAGGAACAAAATCCTAATGTACGGGTGATTGGCGTTGACGCTTATGGGTCTGTGATAAAAAAATACCACGAAACCGGTAAAATAGATGCTAATGAAATTTATCCATACCGAATTGAAGGATTGGGAAAGAACCTGATTCCAAATGCAACTGATTTTGCCATAATTGATGAGTTTATAAAGGTCACGGATGAAGAAAGTGCTCATATGGCCCGTGAAATATCCCGATCGGAAGGTATTTTTGTTGGCTATACCAGTGGAGCAGCCATACAGGCGGTAAAACAATTAGAGGCCTCGGGAGAATTCAGTGAAAATAGCAATGTGGTTGTTATCTTTCCGGATCATGGTTCCAGGTACATGAGTAAAGTCTATAGTGATCAATGGATGGAGGCACAAGGTTTTCTGGATACCCAAAAGGCGGTAGAAGAACAAAAAACAGAAGTCATCAAGTAAACAATAGTTAATATAATTAAAGGCAACGGGAGTTTATTTCGTTGCCTTTTTTATTCCCGGAAATTATTTTATGATTCGTGAGCAAAAATCCATAGTTTTGCATCAAACCAAATAAGGTTAAATGAGAGATCTATTTGACAGGATTACGGAGAATAAAGGACCTTTAGGCCGCTGGGCATCGCAAGCAGAGGGGTATTTCGTATTTCCTAAACTGGAAGGCCCAATATCTAACAGGATGAAGTTTCAGGGTAAGGAAGTAATTACCTGGAGTATAAATGATTATCTGGGATTGGCCAACCTACCGGAAATAAAAAAGGTAGATGGTGAAGCCGCCTTGGAACATGGGGCTGCATATCCCATGGGAGCCAGGATGATGAGCGGTCAAACAGCATATCACGAACAATTGGAAAAAGAACTGGCGACCTTTGTAAACAAGGAAGCATCCTATCTTTTGAATTTTGGATACCAGGGAATTATGTCGGCTATTGATGCTTTGGTCTCAAAAGACGATATTATCGTTTATGATGTGGATTCCCATGCCTGTATTATAGACGGGGTGCGTTTGCATATGGGTAAGCGTTTTACCTTTAAGCATAATGACATTGAAAGCCTAGAAAAGAATTTGGAACGTGCCACCAAAATGGCCGAACAAACAGGAGGAGGCATTCTGGTTATTTCTGAAGGTGTATTTGGTATGCGCGGTGAGCAGGGAAAACTAAAGGAAATCGTTGAGCTGAAGAAGAAATTTCAGTTTAGACTATTGGTCGATGATGCGCATGGTTTTGGAACGCTCGGAAAAACGGGTGCCGGCGCCGGGGAAGAACAAGGAGTTCAGGATGATATTGATGTATATTTTGCCACTTTTGCAAAATCTATGGCTGGTATTGGGGCATTTTTAGCTGCAGACAAAGAAATCATAGACTACTTAAAATACAATCTACGCTCACAAATGTTTGCGAAATCGTTGCCAATGATTTACGTCAAGGGTGCGTTGAAACGTTTGGATATGCTTAGGACCATGCCCGAATTAAAGGCAAAGCTATGGGAAAATGTAAATGCCTTGCAAGACGGCCTTAAAGAACGTGGCTTTGATATAGGGACTACTACCAGTTGTGTTACCCCAGTGTACTTAAGTGGAAGTATTCCGGAGGCTATGGCCCTGGTTAAGGATTTACGGGAAAACTACCATATCTTTTGTTCTATTGTGGTATACCCGGTGATCCCCAAAGGACTTATATTGCTGAGAATGATTCCAACAGCCACGCATACGATGGAAGATATTTCCGAGACCCTGGAAGCATTTTCAACGATACGAGAACGGCTTCAGAATGGCACCTATAAAAGACTGTCAGCTGCCGTTGCTGCGGCCATGGGGGAATAATCCTTATTATAAAAATTTCTGTTAGGTTTGGGATGGCAACAACTTTTTGTACGTCCTTCGCCTTTTATAGATTACCGGACTGAAGTGCTTCCACATTTGCCGGATGGCAACATTCTCCTCCAGCTCAGGTGTTCTGTAGCAGTTTATAACACCCTTCTCTTTAAAAGTTTCGTAGTATTCATTAAATATGATGGATGTAACGCCCTTGTTTTGATATTCGGGATGTATTCCTATTAAATAGAAAATAACGTCTTTACTGTGTTTCTTGGCATGAAGAAGATGGAAAATCCCAAAAGGGAAAAGTTTTCCTTTTGTCTTCTGCATTGCTTCCGAGAATGAAGGCATAACTATTGCAAAAGCGATCAATTTATCCGAGCCTTCCACAATGAATTTAATATACTCGGGATTGATAAAACTAATATATTTCTTTTTGAAATAGTCTTTTTGAACTTCTGTAATCGGGACAAAAGATGATAATCTGGCATAACTCTCATTGAAAAGATCGAACATTTTATCTGCCCAAGGCATAATTTCGGATGTCTTCTTAAAATTTATTTCCCGGAGATTGTACCGTTTTTTTATCAACGCTTGGACTCTTACAAACAATTTTGGATCTACATTGCTGTTTGGAAACTTATTTTCCATGTATTCCTTTTCCTTTTTAAAACCCAGTTGCTCGTAATGTTCTTTGTAATAGGGATGATTGTACCAGGTGATCATAGTTCCAATATGATCGAACCCTTCCACGAGAACACCAACCTTGTCGAGGTTTGAAAACCCGACGGGGCCTTCCATAAAGTCTAATTGATGTTCTTTACCAATTTCCGCGACCTTGTCCAAAAGAACCCTGGAGACCTCCGGGTCATCAATAAAATCGAACCAACCAAACCGCATTTTTCTCAGTTTTTGTTGGTTTACCTCGATCCAGTTGATGATGGCAACCACGCGGCCCACTAGCTTCCCATCTTTATAGGCCAGGTAGAACCAGGCATCTGAATTTTCAAATACCGGATTTTTTGTTTTATCAAAAGTATCCAGTTCATCTTTTATCAGTGGGGGTACCCAATAAGGTGAATTCTTATACAGGGTAAAAGGGAATTTTACAAATTTTTTAAGATCGGCCTTCTTGGTGGCTTGTTTCAGGGATACCATACGTTGTAATTTGTATGGTCAATATTAGGGATTATTGATAACAGTATAAAACTTGTTTATCAATTTATATCAAGGAATGAGAAGCTGTATGTGATAAGTATTTGCTGGAGTGTTTAAAACTGTTTATTACGTTTGGCCTTTTTTTGTAGTTTGCGCATTTTTTTCTTGGAGATCCCAGGCAAGGTATCATCATCTTTTTTCTTCATGGCATTTTTCCGAATTGGCCCACCGCCATTCTGACCGGCCTTTTGATCATCAATGGCTTTAATGGTATCCTGGTGAAGGTCTACGCGGTACGAAAAACCAAGGGTTCCGAAAATTCTGCTTGGCGTACTTTTGAAACTGCTGCCAAAATTTATATCGGCTTGAAAGTTTTTGCCAAATAGGTGGGCAATACCTCCTCTTAAAAGGATGTCCGCATAGCGGTCGCTTTTAATGCCTTGATTCTCTAGAAATACACTCCACTTAGGATTTTTTAAAGCATGTGATAAGGAGACCAGGTATTCCATTTCGGGAAAGTCGGTTCCTATTTTGTCGTATATAATATTGGTAATTAGAACCAACCTGGAGGTAACGCTGCTTTGAGTTGCGATCATTGCCCTTGGAGAAACTATCGGATCTTCCGGATAAAAAGGATTATCTCCTAATACAAAACTGGCCCCGGCATACACCGAAATGGCAGGAACAAGATCTTTAAGTTGAAATTTATTGTTTGCTCTCCAGCTGTATAGATTAGGCTTGGTTCTATCTGGATTTTTAAAGGGGTCGTAAATAAGATATTTTAGTCCCAGCCTATTTCTTGAAAAATCGGTCCGTGTTTCATTAATTCCGAGTCCCGTATAGGTTATATCCTGGCTCACGTAGCTTCCTTCATAATTTATCTCTAAGGTTTCTAAGAGCAGACCATAACGCAGGGATAAGTCGCCACCCAAAAGGGTAGATTCTCGGGAAAGATCAACATGCTCTCTTTGTTCATAGGTCATCCCCATTTCCATTTGTATAACCCCTTTCCCCAGTGCATATGCACTGACAGATAAACCGGGCCTGTTAGAATTGATAACATCCGTATACTGAGAAAACCCTATTAAAGGGAGCATTAAAAGAAAAAGGACAATATGTATTTTTGGATTTCTGATTTGAAAGTATGCCTTCATCAAGGTCTATTTTATTAATATTTTAAGACATTTGTACTGTTTATACAACGTTGGAATTGTACTTTTGATATAATTAGTAAAGAAAATATGGGTTTTTTAAAGACACTCTTAATTATAGTTCTGGTGTACTACCTGCTAAAACTATTAGCCAGATGGTTCGCCCCTAAACTCTTTAATTATGCAGCCAGGAGAACGGAAAGACATTTTAAAGAGGCTTTTGGCAATACAAATATGAATGCCCAGGAACAGAATGATGAGATAGGGGATATTACGATAGATAAAAATACAACCAGAAAAAAGGATGCTTCAAATAATGTGGGAGAGTATATAGATTTTGAAGAAATCGAGTAATTAAAGTCCCTAATTCCATATGAAAGGTAGTATCAAAGCATCATTTATACATTTTTTTGCACTCGCATTCTTTGTGGCAGCGGCAATTGCCTATTTCCATCCCGTACTCCAGGGGAAAGTAATACGTCAATCGGATATCATTCAATATACGGGGATGGCCAAGGAGCAAAACGACTACAGGGCCGCAAACAAAGAGGAACCTTACTGGACCAATAGCGCCTTTGGAGGAATGCCAACCTATCAATTAGGAGCTAACTACCCTCATAATTATATAAAAAAACTCGATAAGGTCCTGAGGTTTCTCCCAAGACCTGCCGATTATTTGTTCTTATATTTTCTTGGCTTTTATATGCTGCTTTGCTGTATGAAAGTAGACTACAAACTAGCTGTTTTAGGGGCTTTGGCCTTTGGATTTTCTACCTATTTAGTGATCATTTTAGGGGTAGGACATAATGCAAAAGCACATGCCATAGCCTATTTACCAATGATTTTAGGAGGAATACTCTTGACGTTCAGGAAGCAATATTTTTGGGGCTTTATACTAACAGCTTTGGCGATGGCCCTCGAAGTAAATGCGAACCACTACCAAATGACCTATTATTTTATGCTGTTGGTGCTCGTATTGGGTGTGGTATTTCTAATAGACGCCATTAAAAAGGGAAAACTTAAGCATTATTTTAGCTCAGTTGGATTGCTTTTACTTGCCGTAATCCTCGGTGTTTCGGCGAATGCAACCGCCATAATGGCTACCAAAGAGTATGCAGATTGGAGTACACGCGGGAAATCAGAACTAACCATAAATCCGGACGGAACACCAAAGCAACAGCTTGAGGGTCTGGATAAGGACTATATAACTCAATACAGCTACGGGCTGGCAGAATCTCTTAATCTTTTTGTACCACGCCTTTTCGGAGGTTCTAATAATGAAGACCTGGGACAAGACTCCAAAACATACGAATTTCTAACAGATCAGGGGCTTTCAAGGGCTAAAGCGTTAGAATTTTCCAGTGGACTTCCACTATATTGGGGTCAACAACCTATTGTGGCCGCACCGGCCTATGTTGGGGCCGTTGTATTTTTCCTTTTTATCCTTGGACTATTCCTGGTAAAAGGTAAGACCAAATGGTGGCTTCTTGTAGGAACCTTGCTGTCGCTGATTTTATCATGGGGTAAGAATTTTGGAATATTAACGGATCTCATGATCGATTACTTTCCACTTTACAACAGATTCAGGGCGGTTTCTTCCATACAAATCATTCTTGAATTATGCATGCCGATCATGGCCATTTTGGCGCTGAGGGACTTGTTGAAAGACAAGGTAAAGAAATCATCGAAGTTAAATGCTCTAAAAGCTTCATTTTTAATAGTATTAGGCTTAGGGATATCAATTTTTTTGATGAAGGGATTATTTGATTTCACAGCGTTGAATGATGCCACTTATCAGCGTTATTTCGGGGATGAACTCATGGCAATGATCCAAAGAGACCGGGAAGCAGTATACATTAATGACACCCTCAGGTCGCTTGTGTATGTTAGTTTAACGGCGGTAGCACTCTGGTTATTTCTCAAAGGAAAACTCAAGCAAAACCTACTCATAGTGCTTGTAGCCGTATTCATTTGCTTTGATCTTATAGGTATTAATTTACGGTATGTTAATAAGGACGATTTTGTCAGCAGAAGGTCAATGAATGAACCATTTCAGGAAACAACCGTAGACAAACAGATTAAGGAAGATACCGCAATCTACAGGGTATATGATACTTCAGAAGGCCTTAACGGGGCCCGAACTTCGTATTTTCATAAATCCATCGGAGGATATCACGCAGCAAAACCGGCAATGATCCAGGACCTGTTCGATTTTCACATTTATGAAAATAACAGGGATGTACTGAATATGTTAAATGTGAAGTATGTAATACAGCAAGATGAAGAGGGGAGACGCATTGCATCGATCAATCCGGAGGCATACGGAAATGCGTGGTTTGTAGAATTAATGCTGCCAGTACGATCTGCCAATGAGGAAATTACCTCCCTGGATAGCCTGGATCTGAAAAATCAGGCTGTGGTAAATACCAATGATTTTCCATTGATCACTCAATTTAGGTTCCAAAAAGATTCAACATCGATAGTATCGCTCACTAACTATCAGCCTAACATGCTATCTTATAAGACAACCAATACACACGAAGGCGTAGTGGTATTTTCGGAGCTGTATTATCCACAGGGATGGCAGGCGTTTGTAGATGGGCAATCTGTTCCGTATTTCAGGGTGAATTATGGACTGCGTGCGTTGCGAATACCTGCCGGAGAGCATACGGTAGAATTTAAATTTGAACCAAAGGTCATTCAGCAAGGAAGCACCATTTCCCTGGCCAGTTCCATTCTTTTGCTGTTAATTTTGGTCGGGGGCAGTATCTTTTCAATATGGAAATCCAGAGAAAAGAAAATGAAAACATGAGAAAGGTGCTCATCGTTGCCTATTACTGGCCTCCGGCAGGCGGGCCCGGGGTTCAACGATGGTTAAAATTTGCAACGTATTTACCTGATTTTAATGTAGAACCAATACTCTATATTCCCGAAAACCCGCACTACCCAATTACTGATGAGTCTCTTTTAAAAGAAGTTCCCAAGGGTATCAAGATATACAGGAAGCCCATAGCTGAGCCCTATAAATTCGCAGCTGTTTTATCGGGATCCAAAACGAAACGGATAAGCTCAGGGATCATTAGAACCAAGAAACAATCGGTATTAGAAAAAATATTTTTATGGATCAGAGGGAATCTGTTTATTCCGGATGCGCGAAAATATTGGGTAAAACCCTCGGTCGACTTTTTAACTGAGATAATTCGGCAAGAGAAAATAGATACGGTTATTACCACTGGCCCCCCTCACAGCATGCACTTAATTGGTCTTGGTCTAAAACAGCATCTTGATATTCCATGGATAGTCGACTTTCGGGATCCCTGGACCTCCATTGGCTATCACAAAGAATTGCGCCTCACTAAACGTTCGCGGGAAAAACACAAGACCTTGGAACAGCTGGTGCTAACTTCGGCCGATAAGATCGTGGTGACAAGTGACACCACCAAAAATGAATTTGCCCAAATAACGAAAAAACCCATTTCAGTAATCACCAACGGATATGATACCAATTATCAGGGAGATGCAGGTATAGACCATGATTTTACCATATCTCATATAGGCTCTCTGCTCTCTGAAAGAAATCCGGAAATTCTTTGGAAGGTCTTGTCGGGGATCGTCAAAGAAAATCCTAACTTTAGGGAACGGCTGAGATTACAATTGGTTGGGGTAGTTAGCCAGGATGTTATGAAAAGCATCCAAAAGCATGGTCTTGAGGACCATGTTAATGTACTGGGGTATCTTTCGCATTCCGAAGCCCAGAAATATCAGCAAAAATCCCAAATATTGTTGTTGGTAGAAGTCAATTCTGAAGAAACAGAAGGGATCATCCCGGGCAAATTGTTCGAATATATGGCTGCCAAACGACCCATTCTTGCTCTTGGTCCTGAGAATTGGGAAGTAAAACGTATCATATCGGAAACCCGCACTGGCGTTGTATTTAATTATAAACAAGCTGAACATCTGAAGAAAACACTTTTGTCCTATTTTGAAAAATATGAAAACAAGCAGTTGCACCAGGACTCAACAGATATTTCCAAATACAGTAGGAGGGAACTTACAAAGCAACTAGCGGAACAAATATAATGGGTATTGTATTTAAGCAATCTTTTAATAATCTGGTTATAACCTATATAGGATTTGCCATTGGTGCTATGAACACCCTGTTCTTATACGCCCGTTTCCTGACAGACACCTATTACGGCCTGGTCAGTGTTATCCTGGCCACTTCGGCCATCCTAATGCCCTTGCTTGCGTTTGGGGTTCCTAATACGCTCATTAAGTTTTATAGCGGATTTTCGGACAGCAGATCTCAAAATGGGTTTCTGTTTATTATGCTGGTCCTGCCCCTGGCATTAATCATTCCCATTGCAGGGATAAGCTTTGTTGCGAACGAATTCATTGGAAATTTCCTGGGACAACGAAATATTATTGTCAAAGACTATGTATGGCATATTTTCTTGATTGGTTTAGCCATGGCCTATTTTGAAGTTTTTTATTCCTGGTCGCGGATACATATGAAGTCTGTTTTTGGAAATTTCATGAAAGAGATCTTTGTGAGGGTAGGAGTGAGCATTTTGTTATTCCTGGTTTATTTTCAAATGATTTCTGTAGATACCTTTTTGCAATCCCTGGTTGGCCTGTACTTACTTAGGACCATAATAATGAAACTCTATGCCTATTCATTAAAATGGCCTTCCCTGAACTTTGCGATTCCAAAAAACATTCGAAGTATTCTAACCTATAGTTTCCTCATAATTTTAGGTGGTTCTTCGGCGGTTATCCTGTTGGAAATAGACCGCTTTATGATTAATCAATTCATCGAAATTGAGAAAGTGGCATATTATACCGTCGCTGTATTTATTGCTACCGTTATTTCCGTTCCTTCCAGGGCCATGCATCAAATAACCTATCCGATGACAGCTGCCTTATTAAACCAGGGAGATACAAAAGGATTGGCCGTACTATATCAAAAAAGCTCATTAACCCTGTTTATTGTTTCAGGACTTCTGTTTGTATTAATTGTATTGAACCTGAATGATTTGTATTTATTATTACCAGAAACGTATCGCGGGGGCTTTAGTATTGTATTCTTAATAGGGTTGGCGAAACTTTTCGATGCCCTGTTGGGGAATAATAATGCCATATTGTACAATTCCGATTATTATAAGGCCATTCTGATCCTGGGCGTCTTTCTGGCAGCGTGTACCATTCTGTTTAACTGGGCTCTGATTCCAAGGATTGGGATCTTAGGAGCCGCTTTAGCTACTTTTTTGGCAATTTTTATATACAACATCTTAAAATTGATCTATGTAAAACAAAAATTCGATCTGCAGCCCTTCAGTACTGATTCCTTTAAAGTAATGGGATTACTAATTTTGATTAGCACTGTATTCTATTTTATTCAGTTTCCTTTTCATCCTATACTAAATATTGTTTTAAAAAGTATTTTGATCTGTATAGTCTATATTGGGATATTGTATCGCTTTAAAATTTCAGAGGATGTGTTTGGGATATTATCTAAATTTTTGGGCCCTAAATAGGGATTAATTTTTACCGTCTGAGGGAATCCTTATCCCTATTATTCCTGTATACCAGGTATCATGGAAAAACCCCGAAGGGACGAATCCACTACGGGGCTAACCAACTAACCAACCTAAAAAACTATATTTTAATGTACTCTGGCAGATCTGCTGCGGGTAGTACTTGTTCTGCTCTTGGTGCGGACCGGCGCTTTGCTGGCACTTCTTTTAGAACTCACTTTAGCACGTGATGTACTTATTTGCTTCCTATTGTCCGGTCGTTTATACGCTGTAGCATTACTTCTAGTGCTGCGTGCGCTACGTTGAACATTACTCGTTTTTTTTCTAGTATCCGGACGCTTATAGGTCGTGGCGCTACTTCTGCTTACACTCTTACTTCTGGGTGTAGTTACCACAGTTCGCTTATTAACTTTTTTGGAATTACCATTTCGGGAAATAGCTGTATTAGATTTCCTTGTGGTACTTCTTGTCGTTTGCGAACCACGATTCACATCAGAATTCTTCCTGGATTTCACAGAACTTGTATTCGATCGCAATCCAGCGTTACGGCTAACTGTTCTTCCTGCATTATCACGACTACTACTACGTACCGTTTTACTATCTCTATAGGTATTGCCGTTCCTAACTATTCCTGCATTTCTCCTGCTTCCATTTTCACGGGCTACCACACGTCTGTCATTTCTATAAACCGATGCTCTGTTATTCCTTTTGTTATATCTATAGGGACGACCAACTTTTGCATAGGTCCTTCTAAAATTATTTCTATAAGGCCCATAATAGGAATACCTAACCGGTGAATAATACCTTCTGTAAGGTCTGTTATATACAAGACAGAATCCTAAAGCCGGTCTGGCAAAATAATTATAGAACGGTCTGTACACATAATACCTGTTATAGTAGTTCACATAACCAGTATAGTGGCTAAAATATCCACGGTTGTTGTAATAGACATACAATCCGCCTACACGTCGTACCCTTCCATTATTATAACGGATATCTATATTTCCGATCTGAGTAACACGACCGTAATAGTCATAATAGATGGGTACATTTTCTACCTGAATCACCGCTCCGTAATCGTCATATTGTACATATGCACTGTAATCGTATCCTGAATTGAAGGTCAGATTTGTACGACCAACATTCACATTCGCTCCTACGTTGATACGATTATCAATATAGAAATCGAATTCTCCATCCGGGTATACCGAAAATGTAATTCCATTTTCAACGAAAATGGTTGAGTTGTTGTAGTTATAAGCATTGCGTATTGCAACCTTATCATCTAATATGGCAGCTTGTACTGAAGTACCCAGTACGAAAGCTCCTAAAATGAATACTAATTTTTTCATGACATAAGGTTTAAATTTCCGAATGCAACTATTTACACTCGACAGGTATACACCAAACAGCGTGCCATAAATTATTTTATCAACGTAATCTATTGATAAACAGGTAATTAAAATAAATATTTATTGAAGACAACTTGTTTGCCTACGAATTTCCAAACCGTCTACGGGAAGTTATTTTAATTTTTCTTTGAGGTATTTAGCAGTAAATCCTGTACCTGAGGCAACAACTTCTTCCGGAGTACCTTCCGCGATAAGATTACCACCTTTTTCCCCTCCTTCAGGGCCTAAATCGATAATGTAATCGGCACATTTTATCATCTCGATGTTATGTTCAATTACAAGAACAGAATGACCATTGGAAATTAGGGCATCGAAGGATTTAAGTAACTTATTGATGTCATGAAAATGAAGTCCAGTAGTGGGTTCATCAAAAATAAAAAGGGATTTTTCTTTTGAGTGCCCCTTTACTAGAAAAGTGGCAAGCTTTATACGTTGTGCTTCTCCGCCGGAAAGTGTGGAGGAAGATTGTCCCAATGTAACATAACCCAGGCCCACATCTTGAAGGGGTTTTAATTTATTCACAATTTTGGCCTGTTTATGAGCCGTAAAGAAATCAAGGGCATTATCTATGGTCATATTCAGGATGGCATCAATATTGGCCCCTTCAAAGGTTACCTCGAGCACTTCCTTCTTAAATCGCTTGCCATTGCAGACGTCACATTCCAGGTGAACGTCGGCCATGAACTGCATTTCTACCGTAATTTCGCCTTCCCCTTTGCATTTTTCGCAACGACCGCCATCGACATTGAATGAAAAGTGTTTGGCCTGGTAGCCACGTAACTTGCTTAATTTTTGTGAGGCGAATAAGGCACGGATATCGTCATATGCTTTAATATAGGTTACGGGATTGGATCTGGAAGACCTGCCAATGGGGTTCTGGTCTACAAATTCTATATTTTTTAATTCCTGATATTTCCCATCTATTTTTGAAAATTGCCCCGCTTTTGCTCCGTAACCGCCTAGTTCTTTCAGCAATGCCGGATACACTATTCTTTTTATAAGGGTGCTTTTTCCACTTCCCGATACACCTGTAATAATGGTTAGCATATTGAGCGGAATGGTTACATCGATGTTTTTTAAGTTATGTTCCCGTGCGCCACTGATTTTTATGTAATTCGAGGAACTTCTACGTTGTGCAGGAATGCTTATTTCCTTTTTACCACTAAGGTATTCGGAGGTTAAAGAGTTCGCTAGCAGTATTTCGTTAAAGGAACCATGGGCAACCACTTCACCCCCAAAGGTACCGGCTTCAGGGCCTATGTCTATGATCACATCCGCAGCCCTCATGATATCTTCATCATGTTCAACCACAATAACAGTGTTCCCAAGGTCTCGCAATGATCTAAGAACATCGATCAGATTTTCAGTGTCCTTCGGGTGTAATCCTATGCTGGGCTCGTCGAGAATGTACATGGAGCCTACCAAACTACTACCAAGAGAGGTTGCCAGATTGATACGCTGACTTTCACCCCCCGAAAGTGTGTTCGATTTTCGGTTAAGGGTTAAATAACTCAAACCTACCTTATCCAGGAAACCCAGCCTCATACTGATCTCCTTTAAAAGCCGTTTCGCAATCTTAAGGTCGTGCGCATTGAGTTCAAGACCTTCAAAAAACGCAACTAAATGCTCAATGGGTAGCTCTACAAGATCGGAAATAGACTTTCCATTAATTTTTATATAATCGACCTCCTTTCGTAAACGCTTGCCTTTACACAGATTACATCGGGTTTTTCCACGGTATCGCGAAAGCATTACCCGGTTTTGAATTTTATAGCTTTTTTCTTCAAGTTGTTTGAAAAATGCATCGATCCCAGTAAAATGTTTGTTTCCCTGCCACACCAGGCTTTTTTGTTCCTCCGTAAGTTGAAACCACGGCTTATGAATGGGAAAATTATATTTATATGCAGAATTTACCAGCTGATCCCGGTACCAGCTCATGCTCTCTCCGCGCCATGGAAATACGGCATTTTCAAAGATGGAGAGGGTTGTATTTGGGATCACCAGATCCTCGTCGATCCCTATCACATCGCCATATCCTTCACATTTGGGACAGGCCCCGTAAGGATTATTAAAACTAAATAAATGGACATTGGGTTCTAAAAAAGAGATGCCATCCAACTCAAACTTATTGCTGAACCTGGTCTCCTTCTGTATATTTAATTCTTCTATGATGCATTCTCCCTTTCCTTCAAAAAAAGCGGTATCTACCGCATTCGCCAGACGATTATAAAAATCTTCATCCTCTTTTTTTATAATACGATCTATGACCAATAAAAACGTTCTGCTGATCTTCTCATGAAGGTCTTCATCGATGCGAACTACTTCTCCTTCATGCTTTATTCTGGCATATCCCTGTTTGGCAAGTAGCTGCAGCGTCTTTTTTATATCTCTATCCTCTGGAATACTAATTGGAGCCAAAAGTAGTAACCTGGTGTTTTCATCAAAAGTCTTTACAAAATTTACTACATCTGTAACGGTATGTTTTCTAACTTTTTTGCCTGATATGGGAGAATAGGTTTCACCGATACGCGCATAAAGTAATTTTAAGTAATCATAAATTTCAGTACTTGTGCCAACTGTAGACCTAGGATTTGTTGAATTTACCTTTTGTTCAATAGCAATAGCAGGGGCAATACCTTTAATGGAGTCTACCTTGGGTTTATCCAGCTTCCCCAAGAACTGTCTTGCATAGGAAGAGAGGCTTTCTACATAACGCCGTTGGCCTTCGGCATATAAAGTATCGAATGCCAGGCTCGACTTGCCGGAACCCGAAAGTCCCGTTATTACAACCAATTTGTTACGGGGTATCACCACATCAATATTTTTCAAATTGTGCAGTTTGGCCCCTTTAATAATGATGTTATGCTTTGGATCTACCTCCGTTATTACAGTCATGGGTCTACGTAAGTTTGCAAAGATACAATATGTATAAATCAATAACCAGCGCGAAGTATTTATACACCCAACTATGTTAAATAGGGGATGAGACTATTAAAAGATGATATTTTTTCTATCTTTGAATTGTTAATCTAAAACAAAACAGCCTATAAAGCGAAAATTACTTTTTTGATTACGTACCATATTAGTTGATGTCTCTCGGTACAGAGCGACCCCTAAATTGAAACAAAAAAGTAATTGTATGCAAACACAGATTGACGACGCTTTCCTCGTAAGTAATTATATAAATGGCGATGAACGAGCCATTGAAATCCTTATCAACAAACATAATCAACGTCTTAGCAGTTATATCTATTCCAAGGTATTAGACAGCGCAATAACTGAAGACATTTTCCAGGATACCTTTATTAAGGTAATCAGGACTTTAAAAAGAGGTTCCTATAATGAAGAAGGGAAGTTTTTACCCTGGGTAATGCGCATAGCACATAACCTTATAATAGATCACTTCCGCAAAAATAAACGTATGCCCAAGTACGAAGGCAATAAGGAGTTCAATATTTTTTCTGTTCTGACAGATGATAAACTCAATGTTGAAAAGCAATTAATAAAAGAACAAATAGATAGTGACCTGGAAATATTGATAGAAAAGCTTCCTAAAGACCAAAAAGAAGTATTAAAAATGAGGATCTATCAGGATATGAGCTTTAATGAAATTGCTGAAAATACTGAAGTAAGCATAAATACGGCACTTGGAAGAATGCGCTATGCACTTATTAACCTCAGAAAGATAATTGAAAAGAATAATATTGTTTTAACGAATTAATCGGTTTTAGGTCGAGTAAACCGGTAGTTCCTTAAATTCTGGCGTTATTTAGAAATAACCAGAATATTATGGAACAGATTTACCCGAAGTATCAAAAGCAATGTAAGCTTGTAAAGGCTAAACCACAGACGGTTCAATTTATACTAAATTACTCCAAAGCGCTCCACATACAAAAAATAAGGGGGATGACCCTTGAAAGTAACTTAAACTAGATATCCCCAAAGCGATAGAGCAGATCTAAATAATCTTGATAAAATTAATTAGGCATTACGATGGACCTTTCCATGAAGTAATGCCTATTTTTTATAATACCCATTATAACCTGCCGATCAGATCCTTTTTCCATGCTATTTTCTGCCTTCCTTTTTGTGTCAGATTTATGAAAGTGCATGTTCACATCAATATTTGGGCGTTTTACAACATACTTTTTCCTGCAGCATGGTCTTTAGGTACTTTTAAATTGTAATTCAAAAAACAAGTATCTCAAATAAATCTAATAACCGGAGTTTTTAAGCAATACTTAAAAATTTCATTCGAAACCAAAAGACTATCTATGGAACTTCAAAAGGACGACTCACTACTAGTAACGGACTACATCAGCGGGGATGAAAAAGCATTGGAAATCCTCATTAACAGGCACAACCAGCGAATAAGTAGTTTTATTTATTCCAAAGTTCTGGACAGGGATATCACAGAGGATATCTTTCAAGACACTTTTATTAAAGTTATCAAGACCCTTAAAAAGGGAAATTATAGTGAAGAAGGTAAATTTCTTCCCTGGGTGATGCGTATTGCACACAACCTGATCATCGATCATTTTAGAAAAAACAAGCGCATGCCCAAATTTGAGGGCAATGAAGACTTTAATATCTTTTCTGTGATCGGAGACGACAAACTAAATGCAGAAAAACAACTTATTAAAGATCAGATAGACAGCGATCTGGGGTTATTGATCGAAGAACTTCCAGATGACCAGAAAGAAGTCTTATTGATGCGTATTTATAAGGATATGAGCTTCAAGGAAATTTCTGAAAATACAGGTGTCAGCATTAACACTGCACTGGGAAGAATGCGGTATGCATTGATTAATCTTCGTAAAATAATTGAACGCCATAATATCGTATTGACAAATTCATAGGTTTACATTAGAAGTACAATAATTCCATATTGCCTGCGTTATCTTATCATAACGATACAGCAATCATATGGAAAAAATTTACTCAAAGAAAAAAAATACTTGCATACTTGTCCAGGTAAGCCCGGAAACTATTAGCTTTTTAGTAGAATATTCAAAGGCGCTGAGGATAACAAAACACAGGCAATTTAGATTCGAAACAGTTTTGAATTAACAAACAAAGGCTCGCATTAGCGGGCCTTTTTTAATTTGTAATATTCTTGCAGCACTTTTTTCCTTCCAATCGTCTTTGTTATTAGATCTTTTTCGAGATCCCAACCTCTTGCAGGTGAATATTCTCTTCCGTACCAGATAATCTGAAGATGCAGATCGTTCCATAACTCTTTAGGAAAAAGTCGTTTTGCATCCTTTTCTGTTTGAACTACATTTTTTCCACTCGAAAACCCCCATCGATACATCAATCTATGAATATGGGTATCTACCGGAAAAGCTGGGATCCCGAAGGCTTGCGAAATTAGCACACTGGCTGTTTTATGTCCAACACTTGGCAATTCTTCCAAAAGTTGTATGTCCTGCGGGACTTTTCCCTCATGCTTATCAATTAAAATTTTTGAAAGT
>Ga0316201_10001241_pt1 | contig 16862 bp, 13 predicted proteins | sample CS6wburrow_MG_FD_204516 | JGI IMG/M metagenome (GOLD analysis project Ga0316201, IMG submission 204516) | Coastal sediment microbial communities from Delaware Bay, Delaware, United States - CS-6 worm burrow | ecosystem: Environmental > Aquatic > Marine > Coastal > Sediment | place: USA... | reverse complement strand
GATGCTGTTAGATTTAAATATGCCAGAACTCGATGGTTATCAGGTTCTCAGAACGCTGAAAGCAGAAAAACGCCCTGTTCCCAGCATTGTCATAACGGCGAACTATCAACGCGGTTCAATCGCAGAAATCGAAGAAATTGGCGGGACGCTTGCCTTTTTACGGAAACCGACCACGCCAGAAATGATTGAACAAGCACTGAAAGATAACAACTTTCTCTCATAAAATCGTCATTTTTTATCGCTTATTTTTAAATTCCATTATCATATAAACGCTGATTATAACGGATAATGGAAAAACCCCATTATTTCTGGTGTCCACAAAATCCGTTACAATCAGTATAAACGCGGTATAAACCTTGCCCACTTTTTAGGAAATGAGTTTGTGAAAGATTACAATGAAGATCAATATGATCTGCTCCGTGAATTAACGAATATCGCTATTGGACAAGCGGCGGCTGGATTGGATGGGATGTTAAATACCACCGTAGACATTTCCATCCCCAAAGTCAGCATGGTCTCTTTTACCGATATGCGGGGCAAATTCTTAGAAATTTATGCGAGTTTTTCAGAGGTCAGTGTTGTCAGACAAGCCTTTGATGGCTTGCTGAACGGTGAAGCATTATTGATTTTCGGTGAAGAGGCGATGTCAACGGTTGCTGTGCTGTTAGGAGAAGATGTCGCACTGAGCCTTGAACGGGAGCAGGCGTTGCTTCATGAAACCAGTCATATTCTGGCTAACGCCTGTTTGAATGGTCTCGCCGACTCTTTGGAGAGTGAAATCAATATCACCCAATCATCCCTCTTTTGCTTACAAAAACCGTTTATGGATTTCCTGAATGACTTATTTCCTCGTGGAAAACGGGTTTCAGCTTGGAAATATAGTCTGTTGATTAATGTTATTTTAAAAGCGAGGACAAGCAATTTTGATTGCTTTATCGTCATTTTTCTGTTAGAACCGTCTATTGACAAGTTACGTTGTCATTTGGATAAATTGATTGAAGAAGAATATTGAAAACAAGAACGATGAGTAGAGACGCACGGCCGTGCGTCTCTACAATTCGCGGTTTCGTAGAGACGCGATGCCTCGCGTCTCTTTGCGGTAAAATACCGGTTTATTTGTGGTTCAGTACTTAAACAATCCTTGTCGTTATTCTTTATCGTTATTGCACCTGATACCCAACGATTGTACCTGATTGTACTATTTTCAACTGTTTATTTAAACGATTAAGTGCCGTTTCAGAAGTGCCCGCAAAGAGATAGCCATTAGGTTTCAATAGTCGCTGTACCTTGTTCAAGATGATTTTTTTATGGGTATCATCAAAATAAATCAATACGTTACGCAATAAGAGAAGATCTAGGGCAGGTAGCGATGGCCACGTTTCAGTAAGGTTAATTTCATTAAACTCTACCATTTTGCCGATTTCCGCTTTGATTTGCCATTCTTTGCCGCAACGCTGAAAATATTTATGCCGCAAAAACTCAGGCAAGCCGCGTTTGACTTCAAATTGCGTGTAACACCCTTTACGCGATCGTGCCAGCATCGTGCTAGAAATATCACTGGCAATGAGGCGCACATTCCAATCTCGGAGTTGAGGAAAATACTCCCGTAACAGTATTGCAATACTATAAGGTTCTTGACCACTCGAACAGGCAGCTGACCAAATACTTAAAGTGCGTTGTTTAGCCCTCTGCACCAAAATATCGGGCAAAATAGTTGTCTTAAGTGTCTCAAAAAAAGGCTCATCACGAAAAAAGAGTGTTTCGTTGATAGCCATTGCGTCCACCACGTCTTGGAGGATATCGGGGGAAGGCCGTGTACGTAACTGGAGTAACAATTCTTGTAAAGAAGCCAATCCGCGTTGCTGTGCTAGCGCAGTTAAGCGGTTTTCTACTAGATAAAGCTTATCCATTCCGAGCACAATGCCAACCTGCTTGTGAAGGATGTTTTGAATATAATGAAAGTCGTTATTGCTAATTGTCACGAAAAACGTCTCTTGGTTGACAAAGTGCTGGAAAAATTAACCCCCCGTTGCCCGCCTCGAAGGGGGGGTATGGGGATTGGAGCAATCCTGTACTATAGATTTTCAGGTCAATAATTTCACAGGGCAGACACGTTGGTCTGTCCCTACGATATGTTAGATCGTGGATTTTATTTATGTAGGGGCAAACCGGTGTGTTTGCCCTGAAATTATTTTTATGAACATCTATCCATTCTTAATTCGCCGAGTAATCTCAATAGCTAATTGATTTAAGGGTAATACCTTATCAGCCAGTCCCGCCTGTGCCACAAACCCTGGCATTCCCCATATCACTGAACTCTCTTTATCTTGAACAAAAACTTGTCCCCCAGCCGCTTTGATCGCCTCACAACCGATTAAACCATCTTGTCCCATACCCGTTAATATCACACCGAGTGCCCCAGCACCGTAAATTTTAGCCACCGAGCGAAATAGAACGTCCACCGAAGGGCGACAAGAGTTTTCTTCTGGGCCTTGATGAGTTTGCGCCTTAATACGAGTACCGGCCCGTTCCAACACCAAATGATAGCCGCCAGGGGCTACCAACACATGGCCGGCTTCAAGAATGTCGCCGGGCACAGCTTCCCTGACTTTAATCGCAGACTGGGCAGCCAAGCTTTTAGCCAATCGTTGCGTAAAAAGGGGGGGCATGTGTTGCACAATCACGATGGGCACCGATAAAAAACGAGACAATTCAGGGAGTAATGCGGCTAATGCCTTTGGGCCCCCCGTTGACACGCCAATGGCAACAATGTCTACTTTTTTGCGAACTTGAAGGGCAGGCTGATATTTAGCTAAACTTGGCTGTCGTGCAACGTGAGGTTTGGATAAGCTCTGTTGGGGACAGAAGGCTTTAATCTTTGGAATCAGTTCGTTACGAATGTATTCCAGGGCTGCTTCTTTGTTTTCAGCACACGGTTTAGTCACATAATCACTCGCGCCATAAAACAAGGCATCTAATGTCACAGCCGCCCCACGCAGGGTGCGACGGCTAAATATAATCACCGGCAGACGTGGATGAGTTTTCCGAATTTCAATCAACGTTTCCAGCCCGTTCATTTCCGGCATTTCCAGGTCTAAAGTCACTAAATCAATATTGCCCAATTGAATTCTTTTCAACGCAAAGCGGCCATTAGAAACCGCGCCAACCACTTCCAATGAGGGGTCAACAGACAAGGCTTTGTCCAACAGGCGACGGACGACAACGGAATCATCAACGATCAGAATACGAGTTTTTGACATTAGGATTATTTTCGGATTATTTAAAGTGGCTACCCACACAAGATTTTTAGAATTATCTTCGGAGTCCAAGATTTATCTTGGCAAACTTTCAAACTCCAAGATTTAATTAAAATTTAAGATTCCCAAGGCAACGAGACCGTAAAACAACTGCCTTTACCGATTTCACTTTCAACTGAAAAAATCCCGTTGTGCATTTTTGTCAAATGATACACTAACGACAAGCCCAACCCAGTACCTTCTGATGCTCGGTTGAGCCCCCCATCTAGCTGTACAAAAGGCTCAAAAATATATTTTATATTCTCTTGTGTAATGCCTATACCAGTGTCTTTAACACGAAAGTCAAGCATACCCTTTTCAGGATGCCCCCTAACCTCTAATTCAATAAAGCCCCCATCTGGTGTAAACTTGATCGCATTATTTAACAAATTAACCAAAATTTGTGTTAAACGACGTTCATCAGCTTGAATTATGTTTACCGTGTCATCAAAAGTCATAAGAACCCCAAGTCGTTTTTTGTCAGCGGCTTCTTTAATCATGCGTAAACTCGCCTGGCAAACGTTATTCACAAAAACGGTGTCAATATTTAAGCTTAATTTTTTCGCTTCGATTTTGGACAAATCCAGAATCTCGTTAATCAAATTCAATAAATGACGAGCACTATTTTCGAGTGTCTGCATGAAGCGGTGTTGCTTGTCGTTGAGAGGGCCATAAAATTGCTCTTGGAAGCCTTCCGAAATGCCCAAAATCGCTGTTAGCGGTGTGCGTAATTCGTGGCTCATGTTGGCTAGAAATTCATCTTTTAGGCGGAGAGAGCGAGTCAATTCGATGGTGCGTTCTTCAACACGTTTGACTAACGATACTTTCTCGGCTTGCAAAGTCTTTAAGGCTTCTTCACGTTCCAATTCAGCCTGTTTGCGCCGATTGATTTCTTCAATTAACTGCTGGTTTTGTTGTGTCACTTGCCGTTGTAATTTTTGTATATTGATATGGGCTGTGATGCGGGCTAATACTTCTTCATTCTGAAAGGGTTTAGTAATGTAATCTGCTGCGCCCAATTCAAATCCTTTGAGTTTATCAAGGGTATTAATCAGTGCCGTCATAAAAATGATAGGAATATTTTGAATTTCAGCTTTAGATTTCAATAACTTACAAACTTCAAAGCCATCTATATCGGGCATCATCACATCTAACAGTATTAAATCGGGCCGAGTAAATTCAGCCGTTTCAATACCGTCTTGACCATCAGAAGCAACCAACACTTTAAAACCACTATCACTTAACAATTTAAGCAACACTTTGATATTGTCAGGTTGATCATCAATGACTAAGAGAGTATCCATTATCAGTTATCAGTTATCAGTTATCACAGGTGATGGACTCCAAACTTTAGTTTGGCAATGCTTACCAAACTAAAGTTTGGACTCCTAAAAACATCCTTTCCCCTTTTCTTTCTGGACAGCCATATATTGTTTGGCCAATTCTCTGATTTCTTTCTTTTTAATGTCTTTGGCTAATTGCGTAATTTTTTTGGCAAACGCGACTAATGGCTCATCAGTTTGTTCAAGTTCTTCCGCAAATTCAATAATGCCATTGATATCGCCACTCCGTACTAAGTCAAATAAAATAGCCGCTTTTTCTGGTGAGGGGCCCACGAGCGGGATTTCAGTTTGCTGTTCGGCCTCTTCGCTTGTCTCATTCTTCTTCTGATCTTCATAAATCCAAGTCAAGTTCAGATGAGTCTGTAAACATTCTAACAGTCTATCAGCATTAATGGGTTTGCTGAGAAAAACGTTGCAGCCAGCTTCCATACTTTTTTCTTGCTCATGACTAAAAGCACTGGCTGACACGGCAATCACAATAATCTTTTTCAGAACGGGATTTTTTCTGATTCGGCGTGTTGCCTCATAGCCATCTAGTACAGGCATAATTAAATCCATTAAAATCAACTCAGGTTGCCATTCATGCGCTTTTTCCAACGCTTCCTGACCATTCCCTACTTCTGCAATATCAAACCCTAATGGTGCTAACAATTTTCTTAAAACGGTGCAATTTTCAGCTTTGTCGTCCACTATCAGAATTTTTTTTGTTTGTTCTTGAAAGCCTATAATATTCTGTTTGGCAGCGGGGATGATATCTTGAAGTGCCAGTACTTCTGGCAAATCCAGCAGAAACCCAAATGTACTGCCCTGCCCTAGCGTACTTTCAACATGCAATTCACTGTTCATTAAGTTAAGCAATTTCTGGCTAATAGACAAACCCAGTCCTGTACCTTGAGATTGATAAGTTACACTGCCGACTTGTTGAAAGGGTAAAAAAATAGTTGACAGTGCCTCAGAAGGAATCCCAATGCCGGTATCTTCCACTTGAAAACTGATTTTGCCGTCGTCGTAACCCACTTTGAGTGCCACCCCACCCTGTTCAGTAAATTTGAAGGCATTACTCAATAAATTACTCAAAATTTGTCGTAAGCGTTTTTCATCCCCATAAATCACGGCGGGTAGATTTGATAATATCGTGTCAATAAAGGAAATTTTCTGTTTTTCTGCCCGTATTTTAAAAGAATAGGTGAATTCTTTGATAAAATCCCGCAAATGAAAAGGGTTTAAAGACAGTTCCAAGCGTTCTGCTTCAATTTTAGACAAATCCAAAACATCGGAAATCAGGGTTAATAAATATTCACCATTACGATGGATAGCATTGATTTCTTCTTGTTCCTCGGTATTTAAAGCGTGATCTCGTTTTAGAATTTGCGTATAACCCAAAATCACATTAAGCGGTGTGCGTAATTCATGGCTCATATTAGCGAGAAAGCTACTTTTAGCACGATTAGCCGATTCAGCCAGATATTTAGCCTGTTCTAATTCTTGTGCTTGTTCTCTCAGTTGCCGAGCTTGAACACGCAATAGCTGTTCACGCTTTATGGAACTGCTCACATCAAAGATTTGTATTAGGCAATGAGCGGATAAATGAGGTGGAAAAATCGGTTTGATGACGATTTGTTGTTGCAAACGTTCTTTCTGCCCATTGACTGTGCTATAAAGAGGAAAGGGAGAACGGTTTAAATGGGGAGATAACACGGAAGACAGGCCCGATTTTAAAGCATTATCAATAGCGGTAATGACTCGTGAATTAACCATTTCAGGCATAACGGCCTCAATTGTTCGTCCCAGTAGTTGCTCGTGGGATAGTCCAATCGCCTTGGACAGCCACTGGTTGCAGAAAATGATCTCCTTTGTTGAGTTCAGAAAAATAAAGCCGTTTTCACTTTCTTCTAAACCCGTTAAAAATATTTGTCGTGAAAGAGTTGACATGTCATGGTTTTTTTAAAATAAACTAAATTAATTGAACGGGGTAGAGACGCACGGCCGTGCGTCTCTACTACCCCAATGCCTATACAATCCTTGTATTATTTACGCTCTCGCTATCTCCTTATTAAAGGTAAATTTTCCTACCAGTTTTTCCAGTTTTTCAGACATCGTGGTTAAATCATTGGCTGATCGTTGGGTGGTATTCGCGCCTTCTGTCGTACTTCCTGCCGAAGTTGCCACTTTGTTAATGTTGGTAGTGACTTCGGAAGTGCCCGTCGCGGCCTCGTTGGCATTGCGCCCTATTTCATTGGTGGTGCTGCTTTGTTCTTCAACGGCACTGGCGATGGCGTTTTGAATCTCATTGATTTGCTTGATAATGTCGCCAATCTGTTTAATCGCTTCCACTGCATTGCGTGTATCGCTTTGAATCGCTTCAACCTTACGGCTGATGTCTTCAGTGGATTTGGCGGTTTCTTTCGCCAATTCCTTAACTTCGTTCGCCACGACGGCAAAGCCTTTGCCAGCATCCCCCGCGCGAGCCGCTTCAATGGTGGCGTTGAGTGCCAGTAAATTGGTTTGTTCAGCAATTGATGTGATGACTTTGATCACATTGCCGATTTCGGCGCTGCTTTGCCCAAGGCTGGAAATGGCTTCATTGGTCGTTTCGGCCATTTGCACCGCATTGGTGCCTACCTTGGCCGCTTCGGCCGCGTTGGCGGCCACTTCTTTGAAACTGCTGGTGAGTTCCTCTGTCGAAGCGGCTACCATTTGAACGTTCGTATTGATTTGTTCAGAAGCGGCGGCGGCTAAATTGGCTTGATCAGAGGTACTTTGTGCGTCTTGGAGCATTTTCTGGCAGATGTCATCCACTTCCTTAGAGGAACGTGATAAAGATTGGGTAACCTCGGCGATATTCTTAACTTGTTCGGTCAAATTAGCGGCCATTCGGTTAACGCTGTTGGTTAAATCATTCCACACACCCGCAATGCCTTCAACCTTGGCTTTTCCACCTAAGATGCCTTCAACACCCACTTCACGTGCCACGCGAATCACTTCGGAGGAAAAGCTGTTTAACTGTTCCACCATGGTATTGATGGTTTTTTTCAGTTCTAAAATCTCACCTTTGGCATCGACGGTGATTTTCTTGGAGAGATCGCCTTTGGCAACGGCGGTTGTCACTTCGGCAATGTTACGCACCTGATTAGTCAGGTTAGAAGCCATCAAGTTCACGTTGTCAGTCAAATCTTTCCACGTACCCGCTACGCCTTTGATGTCAGCTTGTCCACCTAATACGCCGTCAGTACCCACTTCTTTGGCGACGCGAGTGACTTCGCTGGCAAAGCGGTTTAACTGATCGACCATGATATTGACCGTGCTTTTCAGCTCTAAAATCTCGCCTTTGGCATCTACGGTAATTTTCTTGGAGAGATCGCCTTGTGCCACCGCTTTGGTGACATCAGCGATATTTCTCACCTGAGCCGTCAGACTGCCCGCCATAGCGTTGACATTATTGGTCAGTTCTTTCCAAGTGCCCGCAACACCCGGCACATTAGCTTGTCCTCCTAACTTGCCTTCCGTGCCAACCTCTTTCGCGACACGAGACACTTCTGATGAAAACGTTCTGAGGCTGTCAACCGTAGCATTATAAGAATCCGCAATCTTGCCAAACAGATCATCACTTTGTTTGGAAAGGCTTTTGGTGAGATCGCCCTGTCTAATCGCTTCTAGCGCATCTAACAGTTTTTCGAGTTGTTTTTCCACATCAGGGTTGATAACCTCTGCGTTATGTCTTTGCTCAGGGAAATGACTGTCTTCTTCCACCGTGTCAAACAAAGCTCTTTTCCCTGCTTGTCGGTTCAGTTCCGGCATTATTAGTTCTCCTATCAAGTTGTTAGGTATCTTTCTGTCAGAAAGGAAAATTCACAAATCTCCCCTAAGCCTACGGGGGGGGGATAGCAAATTGAGTTCTGTCGTTATTTGTTGATAAATCTTGACTATCTCAGAGTCAGGGGCACAATGAACAATAGGCAGACCTTTTATCTGGGATTTAACCACCTCATAAGAATAAGGTAGCCGATATATCTTGACATCTGTAACGCCATTTTTTTCCCAGAATGCGGTGATGTCAGCTTCATATAAATAATTCAAGACGGGCACGCTTTCTTCAGGTGTTTCCCAGAGCTTTGCCATGCTTTTGAATGGGTTTTTTGAAGATTTCCGAGGAGAACGTGGCAATTCCTCTCGTAACAAAACCGCCATTAAGTGAATAGGTACATGATAAGCCTCCGCCAATTGATTGAGAAAAACGTTAAAGGTTTCCAGTGATTCATAAGCGAATACGCCAGAATCCATAGGGATAATAAGGTGCCCGGCTGCGGCAATAATGGTATTCACGATCAATGAGGTATGTCCGGACGGCGCATCAATGAGAATCACGTCAAAATGGTGAGCTATTTTGGCAAGGTGGTTTTTTAACCGGTGAGCATGACTGGTAGATTGGCCGAAACGGATATCAATCACCAGTAAGTCTATTGCCGATGGCACAATGTATATCCCTGATTCTGTTTCAAAAATACACTCACTAATCGCCTTTTCTTCCATCAGCACTTGATAAACAGAACTTTTTTGATTTTGGCTAAGCCCTAAACTGCTTGTCGCACTGCCCTGTGGATCCATATCGACGACGAGGACTTTTTTCTGTTGTTTCACCAAACAACCGGCAATATTAACACAGGCGGTGGTTTTGCCCGTGCCCCCTTTCTGATGAACAAATGCAATTGTTTTCATACAGCAAAATCCATAGTTTTTTCAGCGTCAAGTGCGATCAGTAACTTATCCTTGAGCTTGTAAGCACCACGAATAAAGTCACGCTGCCTTCCTAAAAGTGTAGGCGGTGCTGCTTCAAAAGCACTGTCGTCCACTTCCAAAACATCTCCAATGTCGTCCACCAAAAAACTGACCGCACCCTCATCACTACGCATGACGACATTCACAGGCAAATGGTCAGCGGGCCGTTCCTCAAATGCTAAGCGTCGCCTTAAATCAATCGCAATGACAATTTGACCGCGTAGATTGATGAGGCCACAAATTTCAGGTGGTGCCAGTGGCACACGGGTCATGGTTTGATAACGGATAACTTCTTGAACTTTATCAACTTCTACACCAAAAAATAGGTTGTTGACAAAAAATGTGCAATATTGTTGGGAGTGATTCATATAAAAGTACAACGATTTAGTACAACGGATTGACGGAATAAACGGATTTTTTCACTTGGTAATGGGTAATGTCATATCAGCAGGAGTACAAGGCGAACCTGATATGAAACCGGGCGATTCTTTCTCAGGAATACAAGGCGAACCTGGTACGAAACCGGGCGATTCTTTCTCAGGAGCACAAGGCGAACCTTGTACGAAACAATTTGATATTCTCAGGAGTACAAGGCGAACCTTGTACGAAAAAACAGCGTGATGATTGAAATGTGATATTGTTAAGTTAAGTAGCTGATTTTAAATTTTTTTTCGTTCTCGCGCGCCTGCGTGGGAACCATCAATAACTTACGGGTATCAAGGACACTTATGTATAACGATGAGGGCTTCTGCGTGAGAACCAGAAACCAACATATATCATTTCGGCTGGGAACGTATATTTTACTCATCCCCTTCTCCCAATTCTGATGTCAGTGGCACCACGAGTTCATCTGCATGAGCCGTATAAGGTGACAGTTCGTTCACTAAGTCAGCTTCCGAAAACGGGTTTATGAAGTTTTTCTTAAAACCACTTAGCCGCTTGATCGTCATACCTTCTGTTGTTACTTGCACCAAAACGGGTGTTTCCGGTTCAAAAAGGGCCAATTCACCCAGTGGCTTGCTAATACGCAAACCCAAGCAATCACCCCACTTCTGTATGGTCATTTTTTCTTTAGCGAGGATCATTTTTACACCTCAATACGTTTGTTTAACTTCACTCAAAAAAATTCTATTTCTAAAAGAGAACGGCTTTCTCGCAATGGAACTCGTTATTGTCCTTATGGTGCCGATGCTTCAAAAAAACGCGGCAAAGCCGTTTGAAGAATATTTTTCAGATCCAACAATTCAGTGACTTCTCCTTGTATGATGGTAGAGTACAATACGCCACGTCGGGAAGTTATACTTTCAATTGTGATACTTTCTTCAACAATATCAAGGATGCGAGGTACAACGAGTCCGACACTGCGATTGTTGTTTGAATGAACAACGACTTGTAGCATTTCATTGTTGTTTAAATTCGTCGAAGTGCCGTCAAGTAAGTCGGCAAGATAAATTAAAGGCAAGATTTTTCCACGATACTGGATAACATGCTGATTGCCAGAATATTCTATTTGGGTGCGAGGGAATTTTTCTAGGCGCGTCACCAATGACAGTGGAATAGCCATGCGCCCTTGTTCAGAAATTTTAAAGAGCAATAACATTTCAGTCTCCAAGGTTTCCTGAGCTTGGGTTGCTGTCACCGACTTAAGCGACGTTTTCTCGGCAGTTGCCTTGCTACCCAATTGCGCTTGTTTCACGTTTTCAGCTACCAAGAGGGCATGCTGACTCAGTGCCATGATATCCAAAATTAATGCAACATGCCCATCGCCTAAAATGGTTGCCCCTGCATATAACATCAAACTTTTTAACTGTTTACCCAGTGGCTTGACAACGATTTCTTGCGTATCGTTGACTTCATCTACCACTAACCCAAAATGGCTTTCTGCCTGTAAAACGATGATATTAATAGATTTTTCTTCAATAACGGGCGATTTATTGGCAGAACAATTGTCATTTAATTTCAGTTCAGAATTGAGATAAACCAAAGGCAATAATTTACCTCGCAAGCGATAAACGGGGGCATTGTGAATCCATTCAATTTTGTTTTGGATTTCCTTACCTTTCAAGCGGACTAATTCGACCAAGTTCACCTGTGGAATGGCAAAACTATCGCCACACGTTTTAACAATTAAGGCTGGTACAATAGCAAGGGTTAATGGCAATTTGAATTTAAAATTCGTTCCCTCGCCCGGCCTACTTTGGATATCAATCATGCCACCGATTTTATCCATATTGGTTTTAACAACATCCAATCCCACGCCGCGCCCCGAAATATCACTGACTTTCTTAGCCGTCGAAAAACCGGGCAAAAAAACCAACTCAAACAATTCTCTTTCACTCATCTGTTTGGCTTGTGCCGGGGTGATGAAACCTAGCTGCAAAGCCTTTTCCCGCAGGTGTTCAGGATTAAAGCCAACACCATCGTCAGAAATTTCAATATTGACTTTGCCACTTTCATGAAAGGCTCGCAAAAACAAATGTCCCTCAGCGGGTTTGCCTTTGGCGATACGTTCCTGTGGAGACTCGATCCCGTGATCAATCGCATTACGTACCAAGTGCGTCAAGGGATCGCTAATGGTTTCAATCAGCGTTTTGTCTAATTCGGTATCCTCGCCTTCCATTTGAAAAAGAACCTTTTTTCCACAGGCGATGCTTAAATCGCGCACGAGGCGGGGAAATTTAGTCCATAATTTTTTAATGGGCTGCATGCGCGTCTTCATAATCCCTTCTTGCAGCTCGCTGGTGATAATATTTAATCGTTGAGATGCGCCGACTAATCCGGTATGTTCTTGTTTTGAGGTTAATTGCAAAATTTGATTACGCGTTAAAACCAGTTCGCCAACCAAATTCATTAATTTATCAAGTTGTTTGACATTGACTCGGATGAGACTATCTGAAACCCTTCCTTTTTCAAAGTGAATAGCCTCTTGGGTATTAGGCTGTTCGTCAAAAATCATCGCTTTTTCAAAGGAGGATTCACAGGGGGGGGCATTTTCAATAAAAAGGGGAGCCGCTTTTTGGGTATCAGGCGATTCGTCAGGAATCAGCCCTAGCTCCTCTTTTTCAAAAGGGGGGGCAGCTTTTTCAACCGGGGAGACGGCCTCAACATTTTCCCCTGGAGCAACAGCTTCGACTTTTTCAACGGGGGAAATAACGTCATCCGCGTTTTCAAAGGCCGTTACCGGCATACCAGCGGTTTCATTTTGAGAAGGCTCTGCTAATGCGCCATTTTCATTAACGGATGACACTGACCCGTCATAATTGTCCGCCTTTTCATCGGGTGTTAAAGCGGCAACTTTTTCTGAAGGAACGATTTGAGGGGCCAACGGGGAGAGCGGTTTACCCTCTTTCAGTTGATTTAAATGTGCTTTGAGCTCAGGATAGGTTTGTTCCCCTTGCTCACCGGTGGTTTCTATTTGCTGAAGTATCTGTCGCACGGCATCTAGCACATTTAATAATGCCGTAATGATATGAGTATTGATAGGGATTTCTCCCTCTCTTACCCGGCTCAACAAATTTTCACTGGCATGAACGATATTCCCCAGTTTTGAAAAACCAAAAAATCCACAATCGCCCTTAATCGTATGAAAGGCCCGGAAAATTTGCCCCAAGAGTTTTTCATCAGTCGGGTTTGTCTCCAACTCAACTAAGTCACGATCCAATTGTTCTAAATCTTCGTAGACTTGCGTTAAAAATTCTTTGACATCATCGTCTAATTCAGCCATCGTCTTGTGATTCCATAAGAGCGTGTTGAAAAAACAATCATAAATTTTTTTTATTATGTCACAAAAATAGCTTAGCCACGTTTTTGACATAACCCGTTGTTTTAACATTTTACCATTATTTATAATTAACAATTCCTTCGTCAATAGCGAATAAGGAATGGCTAATAGCTAATAGTGAATGGCGACATAAACAAATCTAAAAACAATTAACTTGGCAATGTCACATTTAAGTTTTTTTGTAGAATGCCTTACCACGTATCCGTTTTCTCTAACTCATTGTCGTTAAGTACAACAGATCAGGGGATTGAACGGATTGGTTGTGAGGTGTTTTGAAGGGTAGAGACGCGATGCCTCGCGTCTCAGAAATTTGATATGGTGGTTATTTATATATAATTGCAAATCATAAAATGCGCCGATGAGGGCAAATAGCTTCGCTTCACTGAACGGCGTTTCTTCAATGCGCTGTACTCAATTAAAAACTATTCACTTTGACTTGATGCTAACAATGCGGCAATATCAGACAAAATCATGACTTTAATATGAGCTATCCCCTTTAAAGATTTATCATTGGTAATAAATGCTTGGCATTGACTGATATACGCCGTCGCGGCATGAATAGCATCTGGTAATTTAATTTGATGAGTTTTCGCCCGAAGCGTTGCAGCTTCTATGAGAATATCTACATTGATGGGTACAAGCTCTAATGAATAACTGGTCAAAAGCATGTCTTGATAAGCTTGTTGTAACTCAGTGTTCTCATCCATTTTTGGTTTAACCAACGTTTCAGCCAAAGTGAGTTCGCTCGTGACGGCTTGTAATTCACCACTATCAATTAGACTAAAGAGTTCAGTTAACACTTGAACATAAGGCGGATATTCCTCTAATAAATAGATGAACACATTAGCATCCAAGTAAATACGCTGAACAGGGAGAATTTCACTTATTTTTCCCATGTATCACGCTCCTCTCGAATAAAAGCATCAGCCTCTTCGGGTGTAGCAAAAGTACCTTTACCTTTTCCCATAAAGCTAAGCAAGCTCTTTTGGGGCAGAGGCGATTTTTCTTTTTGAATAACAATCACTTCTACACGCGAACCCACTTTAAGTTTTGGAGAACGAAATGGGACAATGCCGTTTGGCAAAACCGTCAATTCTTGTTTAAAGGCTTGTAGCATAGTGTTTTTCCTTAACTGTAATGGCTTTTTAATTGAAGTGATTCACCGTTGAATGATTGACAATAGTTTGATTTAGTATCGTTGTAGGGTGGGTAGGAGCGTAGCGGAAACCCACCATTTAGTTTGGCTCTGGGGAATAAACGGATTTGTTCATTGGCAGCCTTGAGTCAATCCGTTCATTCCGCTGAGCCAAAGTACTCAGATTATTAATTAACTCCCAAAGCACCCAAGCACACTGCCATCAAGCTATGCGGCATGATGCCCAATGCTAAAATCACTAACGCATTCGCGCTCAGCGCGACGCGCATATCCATACTGGCCTCAATCACGCTCATATCTTGTGGTTTTTCAAAATACATCATCCACACAATGCGTAAATAGTAAAATGCGCCGATGATGGCAAATAACACGGCGACGATGGCAAGCCAGAGTAAATCGGCCCTAATCACTTGCGCTAAAACGGACCATTTTGCCCAAAAGCCTATCATTGGTGGTACGCCAGCCATCGACAGCATCAGAATTAACATAATAAAGGCGTACCATGGGCTTCTCTCATTTAAGCCTCTGAAATTATCGATGTGTTCGGCCTCAAAACCGACGCGACTGAGTAAGATGATCATGCCAAAAGCGCCTAATGTCATCAAACTATAGACGATCACATAAAACATCGAGGCCGCATAGCCAGCGTCATTAGCCGCGATGACACCCAACATTAAATAGCCAACATGGGCAATCGTCGAATAAGCCAACATGCGTTTAATATTGCGCTGCGCGATGGCAATAATATTACCCATAGCCATTGACAAAATGGAGAGTAAAATCAACATCCCTTGCCAACCACCCCACGCGCTGTATGTACCATCGGCTTGTAAACCAACGTGTAGGCCTTCCATACCGTCTACTAATAAACGCATCAGCATCGCAAAGGCCGCGATTTTCGGCGCACTGCTGATAAACAATGTCACGGCCGTTGGTGCGCCTTGATAGACATCAGGTATCCACATGTGGAAAGGCACAGCGCCTAGCTTAAAGCCTAAACCCACGACGATAAAGACGAGGCCGAAAACTAAAATCGTCCGCTGTTCAGACTCTTCGCCGATGGCGGAAGCCAGTTCAGCTAAATCCAAAGTGCCCGTCACACCGTATAACATGGACATCCCATATAACAACATACCCGAAGCTAACGCGCCTAAAACAAAATATTTCATAGCCGCTTCAGAGGCTTGTTGTGAATCGCGGTGCATCGCCACCATCGCATATAAAGACAATGACAGTAATTCAAGGCCCAAATAAATCGTCAACAAACTATGGGCAGAAACCATCACCATCATGCCTAAAGCGGCAAACAAGCCTAAGACAAAGTATTCGCCTCGCAGCATTTTGCGATCCCGCAAATAGTCTCGCGAGTAAATAAAAGCCATAAAGACGATCAACACGATAAACAGTTTAAGCACCGCGCCCATGGGATCAATGACAACCATGTCATTCATCGCTAAGACTCGCTCAGAAGGCATGCCCGCAAGAATGAGTAAAGCGGTACCGATTAAACTCCCTTGAGTGAGTTGATACGTTAACCCCTGTAAACTTTTGGGTAAATAGGCATCAATGACCAAAATAAGACAAGCCATTGTCAGTAAAAGCATTTCTGGCAGGAGCCAGAGCATATTCAAATTAAGTTCTGCAATAGTCATTTCAGTTATCAGTTATCAGTTATCAGTTATCAGTTATCAATTAATCCCTTCTATGCAACCTTTGGGATTTTAGCATATTTGTTTTTCCAAGCACGGATATCGACTTGCGTCTTTAGCGTCTTTAGCGTCTTTTGCGTTTATTTTCTTTTGCCAACTCTAGGCAAACTAAAGTTGGTAGGCAGGGCTAGACTAACTTAAGAACGTAGGCCTAACTATTTGAAATGATAAAATTCAAAACTGACTCATGACGAATTAAACGCATTTTTTTGAGGGCTATCCAACGGCACACAACTCTTCACGAATAATTCGACGTAAGCTGGCCTCATCAATGGAATGATTAATACTTAGCGTGGGTATTTTACCCCTTATTTCCGTTGACTGATTGACAATAGTTTGATTTTTAAGAGAATAGTTCTCTTGGGCCAGAGTTGCCGAAAAATTTCCTCAAAATCATGATGACATTCTGCTTCAATTTCCAACCGAATTTGACGAATTTCTTCTACAATAGGATCTTTCCAGATGTTACACCTCCATCAATTCTTCCAGCGTACAAATAACCGGCGTTTTTAGATCAAGTTCAAGATTGATGTCTTCAATCATTTTAATGCTAGGGCAACTTGATGTTCTTGATAACATTCGTTATACGCCGTCCCTCTTCTCTTGCTTCTCTAATTGACAAACCATCATTGGCTTTCCAGCGAATGCCTTTGCTTAATTTTCGTAGTCGAATGACGGCCTGTTTAGCATCAAGTTCTGTTTTTGAGTTGACTACCGGTTTAGCTTCTGTTATCAAAGGATTGTATTCCTCATTGAGCAGAATCACTAATACACGTTGTCTCGTGTTTGGAAATGCCAGCG
>Ga0316201_10001240_pt1 | contig 16870 bp, 17 predicted proteins | sample CS6wburrow_MG_FD_204516 | JGI IMG/M metagenome (GOLD analysis project Ga0316201, IMG submission 204516) | Coastal sediment microbial communities from Delaware Bay, Delaware, United States - CS-6 worm burrow | ecosystem: Environmental > Aquatic > Marine > Coastal > Sediment | place: USA... | reverse complement strand
CGTCGAGTTCGGCAATTTGCTGCGTCGATGCCAGCACGCGCGCAAGCGATGACTGAATATTAAACTCATCGTTCTGCTGCAATGTATCGAGGCCCTGTTGCGTGGTGCTGGTCAGGCGTTCTGCATTTGCCAGGCGTGAATGCTGTTCGTTGAGTTCGCGGAGTTCATGGCTGCCGAGCGCCAGCGCATCCAGCTCCCGGGTCTGAAAACGCAGCAGGTCCATGCGATGATTGCGTTCGCTGCTGGCCTGCTGAAGATGGTCCAGTTGCTCCTGGATCAGCTTGTGTTCGACAAAAAGATTACTCACTGCTTCGATCAGTTCGCGGTGCCCGGCAATTTCGTCGAGCAACTGTCGCTGCACCACTGGTTTCATCAGCGACTGGTGTTCATGCTGGCCGTGTATATCAATTAACATTTCGCCCAGCTCGCGCAATAACTGCAAAGTGACTGGCGTGCTGTTGATGTATGCGCGCGAGCGGCCATCGTTCGCAATGCGTCGGCGCAGGATGCATTCGTCATCGGCGTTGAGTTCTTTTTCTACCAGCCAGGCACTGACGTTGTTGAGTTTATCGATATTAAATTCGGCGATTATTTCTGCATGGTCCGCGCCCTGCTTGATACTGTCCGAGTCGGCGCGATCACCCAGTACAAGTCCGAGAGCGCCAAGTAAAATGGATTTACCGGCGCCGGTTTCACCGGTGAGGGCAGTCAGGCCGTTGCCAAGTTCCAGTTCGAGCTGGTCAATGATGGCGTAATTTCGGATCGTTAAATGTGTCAGCATGTGTCGATCTGGCGCTCAGCTCCAGTGCAATTTGGCGCGAAGAATTTCAAAATAACTGTGGCCAGGCGGGTGTAGCAGGGTCAGCAGTTTTGACTTGCGCTGGATTTTTACAATATCGCCGTGCTCAAGGTCATGCGAGATCTGGCCATCACAGGTGACCTGGGCAACAGCATGTGCATTATGTCCGACAATAATTTCAACCACGGCTTCGGCCTTGATAACCAGCGGCCGGCTGCTCAGGGTATGTGGGCAGATCGGCACCAGCGCGATTGCCTGCAGACCGGCATGCATAATAGGGCCGCCACTTGAAAGCGCGTAGGCGGTGGAGCCTGTGGGCGTAGCGACTATGAGTCCGTCGGCGCGCTGGTGGTTTACAAATTTGCCATCGACGCGGATTTCAAAATCAATCATGCGTGCGACATCGCGTACATGCAGTACCACATCGTTAAGTGCATCTGAGCTGAACATGGTTTTGCCATCGCGCAGCACACTGGCGCTGAGCATGAAGCGTTCAGCCTTCAGGTAATCGCCTTCGAGAATTTTATCCAGCGCGGTTTCAAAATCACCCGGTGGCACATCGGCAAGAAAACCCAGCCGGCCAATATTAATGCCGACAAGCGGTACTTCGTAATCTGTAATTGAGCGTGCGGCGTTAAGTATGGTGCCGTCACCACCGATAGTAACTACCAGGTCGCTTTTTGTCGCGAGGGTTTTTCTGTCGACAATCTTGCTGCCACAATCATCCTCTGACTTGCAAATGCCGGTGGCGCTTTCGTCCAGCAGTACGCTGAGATTTTTATTATGCAGGTACTTGACCAGGCGCGTCAGCGTATCTCTGACGATATCAGATTCGGGTTTTACAATAATGCCGATGGTGTGAAATTGCATGGCGCTACATTAGCACGTCATGAAAAGGCTGCCATCACTTGCGGCTGTCTTTTTTGAGTTGATAGAGCAGGTCGTGTGCCTGCTTCGGGCTCAGCGCATCAACATCCAGTTCGCGTATACGTTCCAGTACCGGGTGCGGCCGGTCACTGAACATTTCAAACTGGCCGGTGACCTGGTGCGCTTCCACGCTGTGCTGTTCGAGTTCTACCAGCTTGGTGCGTGCCAGCTGGATCACGCTGAGCGGGACGCCGGCGAGCTGTGCCACCTGCAGGCCATAACTCTGGTTGGCCGGGCCGGGCTTGACGCTGTGCAGAAACACGATGCGTTCACCGTGCTCGACAGCATCGATATGCACATTGGCAATACCGGCGAGTTCATCCGGCAATGCGGTGAGCTCGAAATAGTGCGTGGCAAACAGGCAGTAAGAGTGGTTTTTGACGGCGAGATGATGCGCGCAGGCCCAGGCCAGCGAGAGCCCGTCAAAGGTACTGGTGCCACGACCGATTTCATCCATCAATACCAGGCTTTGCTCGGTGGCATTGTTGAGAATATTGGCCGCTTCGGTCATCTCCACCATGAATGTCGAACGCCCGCTGGCGAGATCATCAGCCGCGCCGATGCGGGTAAAAATTCTGTCGATGGGCCCGATCATGGCTTTTTTTGCCGGCACATAACTGCCGATGCAGGCGAGCAGCACGATCAGCGCGCTCTGGCGCATGTAAGTAGATTTACCGCCCATGTTGGGGCCGGTGATGATGTTCATGCGCTTGCTGTCGCTGAGCAGGGTGTCGTTGGCAATGAAGACTTCATCGCGCACCTGTTCGACCACGGCATGGCGGCCGTCTTTAATATGTATACCGGGTTTGTCGACAAGTTCGGGGCAACAATAATCCAGGTGATCTGCGCGTTCGGCAAGGCAGGCGATGCAATCGAGTTCGGCCAGTCCGCGTGCACAGTCCTGCAGTGTCTGCAAACTTTCCAGCAGTTTATCCAGCAGTGCATCGTAGAGTGATTTTTCCAGCGTGAGTGCGCGCTCGCGTGCGCTCAGTACCTTGTCTTCATATTCTTTGAGTTCTTCGGTGATAAATCGCTCGGCGCCTTTCAAAGTCTGGCGACGCACGTAATTGTCCGGTAATTTGTCTGACTGCAGGCGACTGACTTCAATGTAATAACCGTGCACCCGGTTGTAACTCACCTTGAGGGTTTTAATCCCGGTGCGTTCGCGTTCGCGCTGTTCGAGTTTGACCAGGAAATCATCGGCATGGCGACTGAGTGCGCGCAGCTCGTCGAGCTCGATGTCGAAACCTTCGGCAATGACACCGCCATCACGAATCAGTACCGGCGGGTTTTCACGTATCGCCGATTGCAATAATTCAACAATGCCAGGGTGCTCGCTGATTGTCTGCGATAAAGTTTTCAGGAACGGCGTATGACTGATCGCCAGCACCTGCTGTATTTCGGGCAGGGTTTGCAGGGACAGGCGCAGCGTATCTAGATCACGCGGGCGCGCAGATTTGAGCGCGACCCGGCTCATGATGCGTTCGATGTCACCGATATGGCGCAGGCTTTGTTGCAAATCGCGGTAGTGGCCTGAGGCGATGCATTCGCCCACGGCCTGGTGGCGGGCTTTGAGAATCTCGCGGTCACGCAAAGGTTTGTGCAACCAGCGGCGCAGGCAGCGACTGCCCATTGCCGTGGTGGTGCGATCAATGATGGAACACAGGGTGTTGTCAGTGCCGCCGGAGAGGTTAAATTCGATTTCAAGGTTGCGCCGGCTGGCGGCATCGAGCACCACGCTGTCGTCGATGTTTTCAACCTGCAGTGCAGTGATATGCGGCAGTGCAGTGCGCTGGGTGTCACGCGCGTATTGCATCAGGCAGCCCGCGGCCATGATCGCGGCGCTCATGTGTTCACAACCAAAGCCGGCAAGATCGCGGGTGCCGAACTGTTCGCTCAGCAGGTGTTGTGCGCTGTCGGCCTCGAACCACCATGGTGGCTGGCGGCGTGCGGGCCGGGCGTGTGCTTCAAGCAGGGCTTCGATGTGCGCAGCGTCTTCCGAATAGAGTAGCTCGGCAGGATTGAGGCGTTGCAGTTCGGCCAGCAGGCGTTCGTCGGATTCGAGTTCGAGCACGCTGAAGCGACCACAGCTAATATCCAGTGCGGCGACACCGTATACACTGCCGATGTGATGGATGGCCACCAGCAGGTTATCGCGGCGGTCTTCGAGCAGGGATTCGTCAGTCACCGTGCCGGGGGTAACAATGCGCTGCACGGCACGATCGACCGGGCCCTTGCTGGTCGCCGGGTCGCTGATCTGTTCACAGATAGCGACCGACTCACCCAGCCGGATCAGGCGTGCGAGGTAATTCTCGGCGGCATGGTGGGGCACGCCCGCCATCGGGATGGGTTTGCCGTTTGACTGGCCGCGCGCGGTCAGGGTGATGTCGAGCAGTTTTGCTGCCTTGCGTGCATCATCGAAGAACAGTTCGTAAAAATCACCCATACGGTAGAACAGCAGGGTGTCGGGGTGGTCGGCCTTGATGCGCAGGTATTGCTGCATCATGGGGGTGTGTTGTTCCGTTTTTTGCTTCAATGCATCTGCCATAATCATTGCATAACTATATAATTGTTATATATCTTTGGATTTGTTCTTGTTTCTTGAATGCGCCTGAAATTGCACAAAAAAGTGTAAGTATGGTAATCCCCCCTTTAATGATGGTTCTCAGCAGCAGGATTATGCGGCCATCAGTCACTTCTGTTTCGGGGTGATATCGCCAGTGGCCATATTAGGCCGTTCATTAGTGTAAAGCCAACACTCGCGAGTTGCTGTTTGCTGTGCATGCGCGATACTTTCTAACAGGTGCTGATCCAGCCAATCGTGCCGCACGCTATGGTTGAAGCGTTCAACGCAGGCGTTCTGTTATAGTCACGCTTGAGGTTGTACCGCAAGCTCGTTACGTTGTTAAATAGCACCTGGATTTTATAACACTGTATTGAATACTCTTTCAGCGACGCCAGTTAACCAATAGATAATCGTCTATCGATAATGAAGTTAATATTTATTGGTACATATCTATTAATTTCCTTAAGCTTTTCCAGCAAACGACAGTTTCAGTCAATACGGTATTTAATTGGACGTTCTTGCCTTAGAAAGGTACTAGCAGGTATTAACCTGGGGCGATCAGCCCAAGTTTGCCCCTGGTATGCGTTGACAGGTCAATCACCAGTGGTGAAACAGCAGTTTTATCGAAGCTTCATACATAGATATGGAATCTATACAACGATTCAGTAGTAAAGGCATTTTACTTTCATGGTCAAGCTCAGAACCTATGTATTCATCGATTCCCTGCAGCCACAGCTAGCAGAATACCTGGCGTCTGTATCTCAAGGATTCCCACCGGTACCCGGTGACGGATGTTTATGGGTTGAAGTGGCGCCAGGTATGGCTGTACATCAGGTGACTGATATAGCGCTTAAAGCCACGCAGGTTAAGCTCACACAACAGGTTGTTGAGCGTGCCTTTGGCTCTATGGTTATTCATCACCGTGATCAGAGTGATGTGATTGAAGCAGGCAGGATATTGCTTTCAAGTATCGGTGCGAAGGTCAATGATAGAGAACATTGCACAATCGAATGGCAGGAAATAATACATGGCATGACATCGGATCATACCGTTTTAATTAACCGTCAACATCGTGGTGGTTCGATGATGCTGCCTGGTCAGAGTATGTTTATTCTCGAAACACAACCCGCCGGATATATTGTCTATGCAGCCAACCAGGCTGAAAAGGCCGCCAATATCACATTAATAGATGTTCGTGCGGTCGGCGCCTATGGCCGCTTAACCATATCGGGTCGTGAAGCCGACGTGGAAGAAGCCGCTGCGGCTGCGGTTTACGCCGTACAAAACCCTTCAAGCACCTGAGCCATGCATCGCCAGGAATTACTCACTTTTTTAAAACAGCATCGAACTCGATTTATGGAAGAGGCGGGTTACCTGTCACGTGCGATCAGCATAGTTGAGACACAACCAGATTGTTTTAATCGTGAATTATGGCCGGCACATGTAACAGGTTCGGCCTGGGTTGTTAGTCCGGATTGTAACCGGGTCTTGCTGATGCATCACAAGAAACATGGCCAATGGTTCCAGCCTGGCGGCCATGCTGATGGTGACGCCGATATTCTGCGCGTGGCGCTACGTGAAACTGTAGAGGAGACGGGGCTGGATTCATCAAAGGTAAAACTGTTAGGCAAGGATGTGTTTGATGTGGATATCCATATTATTCCGGCGATCGGTGACGAGCCGCAACATGAACATATTGATGTTCGTTTTCTGGTTGAAATTGATGATAGTCTGGCGGTGCCTGGTAATGATGAATCGCACCAGATTCGGTGGGTCGGTTTGCATGAAATCACGCGTTATAATAATAACCGTTCGAGCTATCGCATGATGGAAAAGACGCGTCAACTACGTAACAAGCTTGCCGCTTAACTGATTTTACAATAGCGAAAAGAATGCTTTTGACAGTGATCGCAAATGCGCTTATGGGATTTTTTTCGGTAATCGATCCGGTTTTCACGGGTCTCTGGATATTTATTACCGACCTGCCGCACGCAATGCGGTATTCATTGCGCCTGCAGGGTCAGTTGTGATCTACTCGACTGGTTGCCCGTGTCGTCATGCGAAATCAGGTCTCAGGGCTTCATGAATACACATATAACTACATAATTTACTTGGGTATATTTCGAGTTCTATTAATAATTAAGCCACACCATGGTAGCAAACTAGCGTGATCTGGATGATGCGGATCTGTCACCTGTCAATTTGGCGCCGCCTTTGGTGCTCAATGCCAGCCACAGGTCCAGTCACCAGGCATATAGACTATCTTCTATGGGTTCTCAATAAAATATCGATTGGAACACTGATAGGCATGCGACTATGATTTGCCCATGTTACACAAGATAATCGCTGATTCCACAAACAACAGACTACGCAGGAGATAAATATGTCATCAAAAGCCTATCAAGCAGGCGTGAAGGAGTATCGTGAAAAATATTGGACTCCGGATTACATTCCTCTCGACACAGACCTTCTGGCCTGTTTTAAGGTCACCGGGCAGCCAGGAGTGTCGAACGAAGAAGTTGCTGCAGCTGTTGCCGCAGAGAGTTCAACAGGCACATGGAGCACGGTTTGGTCAGAACTATTAACTGATCTTGAATACTATAAAGGCCGTGCTTATCGCATTGAAGAAGTACCGGGTGATTCAGAATCATTTTATGCCTTTGTTGCATATCCAATCGATCTTTTCGAAGAAGGCTCAATCGTAAATGTACTGACTTCGTTAGTTGGTAACGTATTTGGATTTAAAGCATTAAAGCATTTGCGTCTGGAAGATATTCGCTTCCCGATCGCTTACATTAAAACCTGTGGTGGCCCACCAGCTGGTATTCAGGTTGAACGCGACCGTTTGAACAAATACGGCCGTCCAATGTTGGGTGCAACCATTAAACCTAAATTAGGTCTGTCAGCTAAAAACTACGGTCGTGCAGTTTATGAATGTTTGCGCGGCGGTCTGGACCTGACCAAAGATGACGAGAACGTCAACTCTCAGCCGTTCATGCGCTGGCGTGACCGTTTCGAGTTTGTTGCTGAAGCGATCGATAAAGCACAACGCGAAACTGGTGAACGTAAAGGCCATTACCTGAACGTGACTGCTGCTACACCAGAAGACATGTACAAACGCGCCGAGTTTGCTAAAGAAGTCGGTTGCCCGATCATCATGCACGACTTCCTGACTGGCGGTTTCACAGCCAATACAGGCCTGGCAAACTGGTGTCGCGATAACGGCATGCTGTTACACATTCATCGTGCTATGCACGCTGTAATCGACCGTCATCCGAAACACGGTATTCATTTCCGCGTATTGGCCAAGTGCCTGCGTCTGTCTGGTGGTGACCATCTGCATACCGGTACGGTTGTCGGTAAGCTCGAAGGTGACCGTAACTCAACACTGGGTTTTGTTGATCAGCTGCGCGAATCATTCGTACCGGAAGATCGTTCACGTGGTGTGTTCTTCGACCAGGACTGGGGTTCAATGCCAGGTGTATTTGCTGTTGCCTCTGGTGGTATTCACGTATGGCACATGCCTGCGCTAGTGACCATTTTTGGTGACGACTCTGTTCTTCAGTTCGGTGGTGGTACACAGGGTCACCCCTGGGGTAATGCTGCTGGTGCTGCTGCTAACCGTGTTGCGCTGGAAGCCAGTGTTAAAGCACGTAATGAAGGCCGCATAATCGAAAAAGAAGCACGCGATATTCTGACCGAAGCCGCACGCACCAGCCCTGAATTGGCGATGGCAATGGAAACATGGAAAGAAATCAAATTCGAGTTTGAAACCGTCGACAAACTGGACGTGGCTTAAAACTACGCCCCTGACGATAAACGTAATTAACAAGATTTAAGAATACGAGGATTGATTAATGGCTAACAAATACACAGATGGTGATTTTCAAACAGCCCAAACTCTGGAAACTTTTGGTTTTCTGCCCAAGCTGACGCAGGAAGAGATCCAGGCACAAATTGCATACATTATTGCTAATGGCTGGACACCTGCAATTGAACATGAGCATCCAAGTCAGGCAGCTGATCATTACTGGACAATGTGGAAATTACCATTATTTGGCGAACGTGATATTGGTCGAGTAGTTGAAGAACTGGAATTATGTAGTCGTACTTATCCGGATCACCATATTCGTTTGCTGGGTTATGACAACTATACCCAGTGTCAGGGTTCTTCCTTTGTGGTTCGTGAAGGTCGCGCTTAACTGCTTGATTAATAACTTGAAGATTAGTGTACAACTTTAACAACCAATGATGATGCAACGGGGTTAACAATGGCACAAACAGCAACGACACAAACTGCACGTGAGGCTTCACTTGCCAGGCGCCGAGCCCTTACCAGTAAGGGTAAAGCGGCTATTGCTGACACTAAAACAGCAAATTCGACGCAAGTTAAGCGGCCTCAGGTTCAGGCTGCCAGGATGACAACGACACCAGGCATACCTGCACGCCTGGCATCACGCAAGCGTCGTGATGCAATGTCTGTGAGCGGCAAAGCCGGCATCAGTAGCCCGGATCGCACTCGCAATGCGCCTGAACATGTGGCCCCGTCATCATTAAAGGCTGAGCCTCAACAGGATCAGGCTAAAAAAGGTTGTGGGTGTGGTTGCGATGGCACTAAAACCGAATGTAAGGCTGAGATTGCGCGTGGCAACAATAAGGCATCACCTGTTAGACGTGTACGTTCTAACGTCGCAAGTAATCCATCTCGTGCTGTATCACTGGCTCGACGCCAGGCGATGTCAACAAGAGGTAAGGCCGGAATAAATGCCAGTAGTTCGCCTGCCCAGGTAGCACGTGCTGCTAATTCAGATTTAAGCAGCCGTGAATTGTCCATGGTTTTGCGTGAACAACGCAGCCAAAAAGGCAAGGGTGGTGCTAAAAAATCACAACCTACTGGTCGCATACGAAAGAGTGCTAAATCTAAAACGGGTGCGGCTGCAGATGCATCGTGGAAAGTGGGTGCCAGTGAAACGGCCCATGGCCAGACCTTAACGGGTACCATGGTGGGTCGTAGCGAGAATGTGACGGGTGATGAACCAAGCACCTGTCGCACAGTCACCGGTACCGATTATCTGGGTGCTGACATTTTCCGTAAATTTTGCCAGACCGAAACTGGTAAAACACCGCGTAAGGTTGCAGTCACAACTACCTCACATGGTAATCCAGTGAGTGGTAATAAAGTAGGTCGTGCAAGTAACGTTACTGGTAATGAGCCGGGCACGTGCAAACGTGTAACGGGGAATGAATACATCAGCGCGGAACAGTCACAGGGTTTTTGTGGTGAGTTCATGAAAAAGTCGCCGAGCAAAATTAGTAAAACTGAAACGCGCAAGGGAAAACCCCTGACCGGTAATAATGTTGGTCGTTCTGAAAACGTGACAGGTGATGAAACCGGTGCAAGCCGTGAACTTACTGGCACACAATACATGCAACAAGGTAATGGTCAGGCGCCGAGCAAGGTAGGCAAAAGTGCGACCTTACGTGGTGGCAGTGTCAGTGGCACGATGACTGGACGTCATGAGCGTGTGACAGGTGATGAACCAGGCAGTTGCCGCAACGTCACTGGCGACGAATATACCGGCCAGGAGCAATATAGCGGTTTTTGTAGCAAGACACCGCAACCTGCAGACAGCAAGAGTGGTGTATCCAGCACGCTTAAAGGTAAATTCGTTACCGGCACTATGACGGATCGTTCCGGAAAAGTGACAGGTGATGAACCGGGTACCTGTAAGGCTATATCGGGTACGCCCTATGCAAGTGCTGATCAATATACAAAATTCTGCAATCCGGAAGAAGCAGGAATAGCAGCAGCGCGTACACAACAACGACGTGCTACACCCGGTATGGTCATGACGGGTCAGCAACCCGGTATCGGCGGTAAGATGACCGGTGATAAAAAAGGCGCTTGTGAAAATGTTTCCGGTACCCCGTATGTCGGTGCTGATCAATATGCGGGCGTATGCCCGGCAACCGCCGCTGACACTGCCAGCCCCGACTATCCGCAGCCGGTAGACGCCGCGTCCTGGAACCAGTTCAGCGTGAAAACACCTGCCGGTGAAGCACAGCAGGCAACAGCCCTGGGCGCGATCACCGGCAGCCGTTACGAGCAGGGCCAGATTACCGGTCCGTTCGGCATGGCGACCGGCAAGGTTACCGGCACAGAAGAAGCCCGCTTCGGCCACAGCAAGCACCTGGATAAAGACAAGACCGTCGCCCCGGCCACGTCAGAAATGATTGAGGGCCGTGTCAAGTCACGCATCAGTGGCGAAGGCATGGATTCAGGACAGACAATCACCGGCGATGACTGGGACCGCGGTGACCGCGTAACCGGGACCGAGGGAACCTCGACAATCGGCCGCAACCCGACCATACGCAGTGCGCCAGGTGTTGCGATGGCTGCCGCCATGGCGACGCAGAAACGTAACGAAGAACTGCCAGTACCGAACAGTAAAGTAACGGGTGGAAGTGGTAACACCGAGAAGGGCTCGTTGATCACTTATTCGGGCGGCGCACGCGGTTAATCAGGGGGGTATTCACGTAAGTAATTACGTGGACCGACTGAGATGATGAACTCGCGTAACAGAAAGCGTCGAGTCTCAGCCAGGGCAACGGCTCCGCTGGGAAGGCCAGGTGCAGTAACAACAGGTGTGACACCTGTACGTGGTACCGGGCGGACGATTAGACGGTCGGCGATGACCGCATCACATCCACTGACGGATGTGCGTGAAAACAACAGGCTGTTCGAATATGAGAACAGTGTTAAGGAAGCATTTGACGGCATCGTGCCTGCGCTGAAAAAGATCTCGGCGCTGCAACATGAGGCAGATTTCGTCAATTTGGCACAGCGTATCGCTGGATCGCAACTGGGTTTCGAGTTGCCAACGATACTGCTGGAAGATGCCTGGGTCGATCAACTCGACATGCGTAGTTTGTTCGCATGGTCGTTGTTCGAGACATACCGTCGTTTTAGCGATGACGTGTTCACCAGGGATCCGTTAGGGAATAACGATGAGGAAGCCTTTCAGGCGATGCTTGAAGACTGTGGTTTCCACCTGATGGATGTATCGCCATGCGCAGATGGTCGCCTGGCTCACGTTATCAGGTATGTATTGAGGTTGCCTTCGAAGGCAGTTCGTCGCAGGTCTTATGCAGGTGCGATGTTCGATATCGACGACAGCCTCAACAAGTGGACACGGACCGAACTGGTACGTTTTCGCGAAGGTGTACCGAACACCGCTGATACGCCGACGCGTTATCTGAAAGCGGTTGTGTATCACCACAGCTCGGTGGATCCCGATCACCAGGGTTGTGCAGCACACGGTTCGGACACGGCAAAGGCGGCAGCCGGCGGCCTGTCGAAACTGAAAGGTTTCCAGCAGGCGGTGCAGAACACGCATTGTTGTGGTGCATCAATCGACTGTTTGCTGATCGGGATGGATACAGACACAGATGCCATACGCATTCACATGCCGGACGCGAATGGCGAGATTGATCTGAATAATTACATCGACAGCATGGAGGTTTTCGATGCGACTGCACAAATGAGTGCGAGTCAGGCAGAGCAGTGGATGACTGACCACGTTCGCCAGAAAGGCGGTGCGACACTGGCAGATGGCATGGCACGTTTCGTGGCTTATCTGCTGGAAAACAACCTGTCACAGGTCGAGTACGTACGGGCTTACCACGGTGGGCACTACAGCGATATTGGCCATGCCGAAAGATTTATCGGCGCAGGTATCGGGTTTGAAGAAGTGCAGCTTCGTAACCTGACGTTCTTCTCCTACCTCAACACGGTTGAGGAGGCGGCCGGTGACCTGGATGTGGGTATCAGCATCTTAAGCGGGCTGAATGTATCGCATGGATTGCCGGTACCTGTTGTGGTCAGGTTTGATTACCACGGCAACGTGCCAGGTGCGCGTGAACGTGCAGAAGAAGATTGCAAGCGGGTGTCGGAAGCTTTCCACAGCCGTTACAGAGACCTTAGTGAAAAAGGTCTGCTGCACACCCTGCAAGTGGTGCGAGACATCAATGCTGCAGGACAAATTGAGATACTTGAGTGTTCGGTGAAAACCGATGCTGCTGGAGGACACTGATGAAGATTTGCCAGGTTGTGAAGCCACTGGTTTCGACCAACCGTATACCAGGAATGGAGCACAGGCACCTGCAGGTTGTGCAGGACGGCAGTGCGCAGCTGGTGGCAGTTGATCCGGTCGGAACACGGCCCGGTGACTGGGTGATCTGTGTTGGCAGTTCCGCAGCGCGTGAAGCAGCTGGTAGTAAAGAATATCCGAGTGATTTCACGATCGTAGGCATTATCGATCACTGGGATCCGGATGAGAACGCTTCGGCGTAAGACGCGAAATGGAAATCATGCAGGTAATGGGGCCGCTGGTTTGTACACGTCGTGTCGATGGTTTACGTGACATCAGTTTGCGTGTACTGAAAGACAGGTACGGCAAGCCGAATGTGGCAGTCGACCCGATCGGTGTCCGTCCAGGTAACTGGGTGTATACCTCGAGCGGCTCGGCAGCAAGGTATGCCGCGGGGGATTTCAGGATCCATACGGACCTGACCGTCGCTGGACTGATAGATTTTTGGGAGCCTGACTCAGGTCAGTAACCCGAGAAAGCTGCAGAATATTTCTGCAACAAGTTTTAGTAAATAACCAAGTCAACAACTTATATTTTAGGAGACTATAAAAATGGCTAATGACAACTACGGCATTGCACTCGGTATGATCGAGACACGCGGTCTGGTTCCAGCAATTGAAGCAGCTGATGCTATGACCAAGGCAGCAGAAGTTCGCCTGATCGGTCGTGAATTCGTCGGTGGCGGTTACGTGACTGTTCTGGTTCGCGGTGAAACAGGTGCGGTTAACGCAGCCGTTCGCGCTGGCGCAGATGCATGCGAACGCGTTGGTGACGGTCTGGTCGCTGCACATATCATTGCACGTCCACACAAAGAAGTTGAGCCTGTTCTGCCCGAAGGCGGCAGCTCATCAAATGCAAAAGCTGCATAAAGCTAAACCCCTTACATAACTGATTTAACAGGAGAACAGACCATGGCCAACGATAAACACGGCATAGCCCTTGGCATGATTGAGACACGTGGACTGGTACCAGCCATCGAGGCGGCAGACGCCATGACCAAAGCAGCCGAAGTAAGCCTGATCGGGCGTGAGTTCGTGGGCGGCGGTTACGTCACCGTCCTCGTTCGTGGTGAAACCGGTGCGGTCAATGCAGCCGTGCGTGCAGGCGCTGATGCCTGTGAACGTGTTGGTGATGGACTGGTCGCAGCTCACATCATTGCCCGTCCGCATAGCGAGGTTGAACCCATCCTCAGCAATGCCAGTGGCAACGGTCCGCTGCGCAGTTGAATGACTGGTTGCTAAAAGACTGACTGATCCGCCGACATGCTAACTGCTCAAGCTGATCAAACGGTACTGGGTTACCTCGGTCGTGCCCTAAGCCTCGAACTGTCGGCGGTCCAGCTGTACAGTACGCAGGCTCGGCTTACAGAAAGCTGGGGCCTGGCTGAGGTAGCCGCCAAGTTCAGTGCCGAAGCCAGCGAAGAGCTGGGGCATGCCGATCGGATCATCAGTCGCATGCTTGCTCTGGGCGTAGCGCCGAACGCATCACAATTGCGTCCGGTACGCCTGGGTAGTAATCTGCAACAGCTGCTTCAACATGACTACGTATTCGAGAAGGAACTGGTAGGCCTGTACGAAGCCGCAACCAGGCACTGTGCCCGAACAGGTGACCATGACGGACGCGTGTTTTTCGAAGCCCTGCTGGGCGAGGAACAGGCGCACGCGAAGGGACTGGAACAGTGGTTGCAGCAACTACAGCAGGTCTGAGGGAACATGCCAATCAGAAACGTCACACAACGTGGAGTGTAAACGATGAGCGATCAATGGCAGGAACGTAACCGACCAATACGCCTCGAACGTCGATACGAGTTTCAGGATTACAGTACGCTACGTGATTTCCTTGAACGTGCTGCGGATCTGTCAGAGCGCGAAGGGCTTTTCCCTGACATGGGATTCGGTCGTAACTACGTGAATATCACTATTCACGCTGATGAAGGTGAAGAAACACTGGGTGATGACAAGCACAGCTTCGCACAGCGGCTCGACAAGCTGGCCGTCGAAGACACACACTGAGCAACATAGACGATGCCGGTTTTTGCCGTTGTCGGCAACAAGGGTGGTGCAGGCAAGACCACTTTATCGGTTAATCTCGCCTCGGCGCTGGCGCGGCATACCAGTGTCGCCCTGGTTGATGCAGACCCTCAGGGTTCGTCCTTGCAATGGCGTGCTTTTGCCGAGAACGACAGCACAATACCTGTGTATGAAGCGGGTGATGAACTCGGTCAACAGGCGCAAGATTTGTTGAAGGAATATGAGTACGTGATGTTTGATTGTCCGCCCTCGGTGCTTGCACCGCAGACGACAACAGTACTGGGCTTTTGTGAGCTGGCGTTGATACCGGTACAACCTTCACCGATAGATCTATGGGCCACGGTGCATATTGAAAATGCAGTCGACCAGGCACTGAAAACCAATCCAGGCTTGCGGGCGTTGCTGATTATTAATCAACTGGAAACACGAACCACCCTGTCTCGACTGGCGCGTGAAGCCTTATCGGAGATAGGTCTTCCCATCGCCAATACCGCACTGCGACGGCGCGCTATCTATCGTAACAGTGCGCTGGAAGGCAAGAGTGTATTTGATATGGGCCGACGTGGCGCTGACGCTGCTGCCGAACTCGAACAACTGATCCAGGAGATGCTGGTAGAATGACAACTAATGATAAAACCAGGCAGAAATTAGTGAGCTCCATGCGCAAAACCAAGGTGACTGCTAATAATAAAACCACGGCCGCAGATCCCAGGCTTTCAACGAGCGCCTCGGAACAAAAACCGACGGTTAAAAAAGTTAATAAAGTCAATAAGAAAGCTGCAGCACCCGGCGCTGGTCAAGTATCAGTTGACCGCTATCAATCAGGTGGCCGTGTCTGGCCTGATTGACTCATCTGAACATATTGATTAACATCGATAAATAGTATTTTAAATATCGAGTTATATCAATGTCACAACCACGCCAGACTTACAGCTGCTCATGCTATTTGAATGTGATGCAGGCGTGATGGCGCGAGTATCATTGAGGTATTGTTTACCTTATATACAACTGATTTCGCAGCACCATAACGTGAAGAAATTGTCGCGGATATGAGGTATGTGCGCCAATGTAAAGCGGAAACCGTGGCTGAAGATAATTGCCTAAACAGCTATCAGGAATGTCTTAGGATGAAGGATAAAATTGGTTCAGGCTATGTCTGTACTCACTGACGACGGTTATACACCACCTTCATCGATGCCGGACCACCTGATACGGCATGCGACACTGCGTCAGTTACAGGTGTTTGAGGCAGTTTTTAGACTGAAAAGTTTTACTCGCGCTGCCGAAGAACTGTTTCTTACCCAGCCCACAGTTTCAATGCAAATTCGAAAGCTGAATGGTGCTATAGGTGTACCCCTGTTTGAGCATGTTGGTCGCAGCGTTGAACCGACCGAAGCAGGTGGTGAACTCTATGAAGCCTGTAGAAGCATATTTTCCATACTGACAAACCTGGAAATGAAAATAGCTGACATGCAAGGGTTAAAACGTGGCCGCTTGCGTATGGCCGTTATAACCAACGCAAAATATCTGGCCCCCGAAATGCTCGGCGAATTTAGTCGATTGTATCCTGGCATAGACCTCGCGTTAAAAGTGACCAACCGCGACAGTATCATTGCTCGCATGCAGGCCAACGAAGAAGACCTCTATATCATGGGGCAGCCACCTGAAGGTGAACTTGAAGTCGAGTCCCATCTCATTGCACCCAATCCGCTTGTAATGATGGCACCGCGTAATCATCCACTGGCTGGTAAGAAAAATATCAGCATGGAAGAGATCGCCAAAGAGCCTTTTATTATCCGCGAACCAGGATCAGGTATCCGCGATGCATGCTTTAAAGCGTTTGATGCCAAGGGGTTACGCCCTAAAGTGAGAATGGAGCTCGGCAGTAATGAGGCGATCAAGCATGCCATAGTGGGTGGGTTGGGTTTGTCTGTTTTATCTCTTCACTCTCTATCTCTGGAAGGAATCGATGGTCCGATTGCTGTTCTGGATGTTGAAAACTTTCCCATACAGCGCAGCTGGTACATTGTTTTTCCAAAAGGAAAAGAATTATCGTTGGTCTCGCAAACATTTCTTGAGTTTGCGGTTGCGTATGAGCCAAAGATTCGTGAACGCATGCAAATCATGTGGCCTGCATTAAAACAACTCCTTGAAAAACCGACAACGCCCGTGGCTAAAAAGAAAATAGCCAAAAAGAAATAACTGACCTTGTTGGCAAAATGATCATATCGTATTCAATAAACATGGCAAGTTTCGTTCTATTGTTAATAATCTATGGAACCTATAGGTGTATCAATAATGCGTTCTCAACCGAAATTTCATTTCATTGTTCTTTGGTGATGGCTTCTATCGATAAATACAATAAGTAATTTAGCCCGGCCACGGCCATAATCAATAC
>Ga0316201_10001239_pt1 | contig 16876 bp, 16 predicted proteins | sample CS6wburrow_MG_FD_204516 | JGI IMG/M metagenome (GOLD analysis project Ga0316201, IMG submission 204516) | Coastal sediment microbial communities from Delaware Bay, Delaware, United States - CS-6 worm burrow | ecosystem: Environmental > Aquatic > Marine > Coastal > Sediment | place: USA... | reverse complement strand
TTAAATCCAGTTAGCACAATTTTACTTTCGACGCCATATGAATCTGCCAGTTTATTAAGCATCGGAGTGGATACTATGGTTGAGGCAATAAATTCTTTTCCTTTTATTTTTCCTGTTGTTTTCCAATGTTTCAATAAGAAAGCGGTCATCATTAGCATGGTTTGATTTCCGTTGAGTAATTGTAATTTGTTTTCTGAATTGCGAACGGCCACACCTAAACGATCACAATCAGGGTCGGTTCCAATAACAATATCAGCATTTACTTTCTCAGCTAATTCTAAAGCCATTTTTAAAGCTGCAGGTTCTTCCGGGTTTGGTGAGGCAACCGTTGGAAAATTACCATCTGGTACTTCTTGTTCTTTAACTATATGTACATTCTTGAATCCTGCACGTTTTAAGGTTTCTGGAACTGCTGTAATTGAAGTTCCATGAAGTGATGTAAAAACAATTTTTAAATTATCTTTCGCTTCTTTTGAAGTATTAAAATTAGCATTTTTAACAGATTCGTTAATAAACACATCATCAACTTCTTTACCTATATATTTAATTAATGAATTATTCGGTTCAAACTTTATATCTGAATATTTTAAATTATCTATAACATTAATAATTTCACCGTCTTGCGGCGGTACTAATTGTCCACCATCTTGCCAATACACTTTATAACCATTATATTCCGGTGGGTTATGTGATGCTGTTAATACAATACCACAGTGGCAATTTAAATACTTAACAGCAAAAGACAATTCTGGAGTAGCACGCAAATCTTCAAACAGATACACTTGTATGCCATTCGCAGAAAACACATCTGCTACCACTTTCGCTAGAGATTTGCTGTTATTTCTACAATCGAAAGCTATTACTGCTTTAGGGGTTTCGTTTGGAAATGATTTATTTAAATAATCGCTTAACCCTTGTGTACTCTTTCCTAGTGTATATTTATTGATGCGGTTTGTACCAACACCCATAACACCACGCATACCACCTGTACCAAATTCCAGGTCTTTATAAAAGCTTTCTTGAATGTCTTTAGGGTTATTGGCAATACTATTTTTAATAATAGATTGAGTTTCTTCATCAAAAGTAGGTGTTAACCATGAGTTGATTCTTTCTAAAATTTTTGGTTCGATGTATATCATAATGTTTGAAAAAATAGGTTTTAAAAGTAAACAATTGCCAAGTATAATTTTGTAAAAGTTACTATCTTAAATTGAAATATTTTGAATTTGAAATTTATTAATTTAAATTTAATTCATCTTTAATTAAATAAAGTTTTTTGCCTTGTTTGGTGCGTAAAATAATTTCTCCTAAAAAACCAGCCACAAAAAATTGTGTGCCTATAATCATAGTAGAAAGTGACAAATAAAATTGAGGTCGTTCTGTAATTAGCCTTCCGGTAGGATTTAAAAATATTTTATCTATTCCAAGATATAGAGCAAAACCAAAGCCAATGGCGAACATAATAAACCCTAGAGCACCAAATAAATGCATGGGGCGTTTGCCAAAACGTGATAAAAACCAAATGGTAATTAAATCTAGAAAACCGTGTATAAAACGGTCTATGCCAAATTTTGTTTCACCATATTTTCTGGCTTGATGTTGTACTACTTTTTCAGTTATATTGGAGAAACCTGCATTTTTTGCTAATACTGGTATGTATCGATGCATTTCACCATGAACATCAATATTTTTAATAACCTCTAAACTGTAAGCTTTTAGTCCACAATTAAAGTCGTGAAGTTTTACACCTGATGTTTTTCTTGCTGCCCAGTTAAATAATTTTGAAGGTAAGTTTTTAGATATAACTGAATCGAAGCGTTTCTTTTTCCAGCCTGAAACTAAATCAAAGCCATCGCTTAAAATCATATTATATAAATCTGGAATTTCATCTGGACTATCCTGTAAATCGGCATCCATTGTAACTATTACATCGCCTGTAGCTTTTTCAAAACCGGCATGTAAAGCTTGCGATTTTCCAAAATTCTTTAAAAACCGAATGCCTTTTACGTTTTTGTTTAGAGATGATAATGTTGAGATAGTTCCCCAGGAATCATCGGTACTGCCATCATCAATAAAAATAATTTCGTATGAAAAATGATTGGATTGCATAACATTTGCAATCCAATCGTGTAATTCGGTTAAAGATTCTTGTTCGTTAAGTAGTGGTATGACTACTGATATATTCATTTAAAAGCGTTCAAAATGTTGTTGCTTCAAAAATACAGAATTTATTCGGTGTCAGGCTTACTTTTTTTCATCGCTGCAGCAACAATTAATCCAATAACGCTAAAAAATACGGTATATCCGGCTAATCCTTTAATAATATTCCCAATAGACCATTGATTTTGAGATTCAATTTGGTCTACTGCAGCAGCAATTGCTTCATTTGGTGTATTAAAGTTCTCCATCATTTGAACTGTTTTTTCGATGGTTTTTTCCTTTAAAACATCAGCAGCATCTGTATCTATAAAATTAAATAACAAATAAGAAACAAAAGTGCTTATTACCAAGCCGATAATTACCGTAATAAAATAAGAACTAAACGCTTCTTTAAAACTAGCAAAGCCATTTTGTGCTTGTTTTAATTTTGCAACCGAAACAATTCCGAAAGCGATAATGGCTATCAAAATAAAAATACCATACCACATATTTGTAAGCAGTTCAAGGTTTATTGCATAAGAAAGCACCGTGAGTAATGCCATTAAAACACCTAAATAAAGGCCGTAATTAGTTGCAATTGATTTTAAAGTTTTGTCCATAATTTATAATTTATTGTGTTAGTTATGCAGTGAGTAATCAAAGATACTAAATCGTTACAATTTTTTGTAAATAAAAATTATAAAAAAGTATTGTAGAATTGTAAAAAATACTTATTTTTGCACTTCTAAAATTGAATCGAATATAAAGCTTTAAATGATGAAATACCTTTAGGTGTTACATCGGGCAAAAAGAAAAGAATAAAATCATACAGATGAAAAAAGAGATACATCCAGGAAATTACAGATTAGTAGCATTTAAAGATATGTCGAATGAAGATGTGTTTTTAACTAAATCTACGGCAAGTACATCTGAGACATTAGAAGTTGATGGTATTGAGTATCCACTTGTTAAAATGGAGATTTCAAGAACATCGCATCCATTTTACACAGGTAAATCTAAATTAGTAGATACTGCAGGTCGTATCGATAAATTCAAAACCAAATACGCTAAGTTTAGTAAATAAACCTAGTAAAACTATTATACGAAGCCTTCATATTTATATCGAAGGCTTTTTTATTTTATACAATTAGTCTATTTTTGATCTTGTAATAATAGTTTCCAGTTAAAGTATATCGCTTCTAACTTCTAACTTCTAACTTCTAACTTGAAAATGAACTATATTCTTTTTGATGGTCCATCACGTAATAATCTATTACCATTTACTTTTACACGCCCAGTCGCCGATATAAGAGTTGGTATATTAACCATTCGCGAAAAATGGGAAATGTATTTAGATTCTACCACTACTACGGTTACTGAGGATTATTTGTCTGATAAATATCCGATGGTAGAAATGGATGAGAACGTTATGATTAACGCCTCGTATCTTCCAAATTTAGAATTGGTTGAAATGATTAAAAATTTACAAGAAAATCAGGCTATTTTTAAAGATGAAGATGTGATTTCTTTCTACATAAAAGATACGCAGGAACCAGTGAATTTTGATACGTATGAAGCTATAGAGTTTAATGACGATATTCTAAAAATAGAAAATACCTGGGATATTTTTTCAAAAAACGGTGAGGCTATTCAAGAAGATTTTAACTTAATTACAGATGGCAGAGTATCTAAACCTATTCCCTCAAGTAATAATGTAATTGCAGCCGAAAATATTTTTATAGAAGAAGGCGCTAAATTAGAATTTGTAACACTTAATGCCAGTAATGGACCAATTTATATAGGAAAAAATGCCGAAATAATGGAAGGTTCTTTAATTCGTGGACCGTTAGCATTGTGTGAAGAGTCTATTGTTAAAATGGGAGCTAAAATTTATGGCCCAACTACTGTAGGGCCTTATAGTAAAGTAGGAGGCGAAGTAAATAATTCTGTATTATTTGCCTATTCCAATAAAGGGCACGAAGGGTTTTTAGGAAATTCAGTTTTAGGTGAATGGTGTAATTTAGGTGCAGACACCAATAATTCGAACTTGAAAAACAATTATGCTGAAGTACGACTTTGGGATTATCAAACCGAAGGTTTTGCAAGAACAGGTCTCCAGTTTTGTGGACTTATGATGGGCGACCATAGTAAATGCGGTATAAATACCATGTTTAATACGGGAACTGTGGTAGGTGTTAGCGCTAATATATTTGGCAGTGGATTTCCGAGAAATTTTATACCAAGTTTTAGCTGGGGAGGAAACAGTGGTTTTACAACTTACTTAACAAAAAAAGCATTTGAAGTTGCAGAGATTGTAATGACAAGACGTAATGTTGAATTTACAGAAAAAGATAAAGCAATTTTTGAACATGTTTTTGAGGAAACAAAAAAATACCGTCGCGAGTAAATTGGAATTTAGAACGTGGTAGCTAGTTCAGTGTCAATATATTTAAAAACAAATTGTTATATTTGAGTACAACAATTTGTTTTTTTTATATCTAAGCCTCTCGTTTTTTTATCTTTTCTGATTTGTTTTTTTGGGTTTTCTCAATCTGAAAAATATACTGTTACTAATTTGGAGATGAATACCGAATACCCTCATTTCGGTTTAATGTTGATTAATGATTCTAAAATATTTTGCACATCGTTTTTATTAAACAACAAAGACCGAATTAAGCGTTTTCAGGGAAATCCAATTTTATCCATTTTTGAAGGTCATATATCCGATGACGGTAGTATTCAGAATTTAAAAAACATTGAAATAGATCCAGACCAGAAAATTTTCTATATCACAGCAGCAACATTAGCACCAAAAGGGGACCAGCTTTATATAACAACCATTTTTGAAGGTAAAGATATTAGTGACGATAACTTTCAGATTAAAGTGGGGGAATTTAAATATGGAGTTGGATGGGCAAATTTTAAAACACTGTCATTATGTAATCCTAAATATTCTTATGTACATCCTGCCATTAGTAAAGATGGTAAAACATTATATTTTACATCAAACATCAGGGGAGGAAAAGAAACAACCAAGGGTGGTTCCGATATTTTTAAGGTTGATGTTTTAGGTGATAATGTTTACAGCGAACCAAAAAATTTAGGCAGCAAAGTAAATTCTTATAGTAAAGAAATATTTCCTTTTATAAGTGCAGATAATACCTTGTATTTTGCTTCCAACAGATCGAATGGTTTTGGAGGCTATGATATTTATAAAAGTAAAACTAATAAAGATGGAACTTTTGGTAAAGCAGAAAAATTACCCAAACCAATAAATAGTAATAAGGATGATTTTTGTTTTGTTATTAATTCTTTAAATAAAACAGGTTATTTTTCATCCAAACGCGAGGGTGGTAAAGGTGGTGATGATATTTATTATTTTACTTTAAATTAATGTTTTTTCACTTGTTTTAATTCCAGTAAATTAATAGGATTTATTCCTAAACCTATCACGTTTTTCCTAGTAAAACGTACTACTTCATCATAAAATAGCGGTACTACAGGCGCTTCTTGCATTACTAATGAATCCATTTTTGTGTAAAGTTGTTCTCTTGAAATAGTATTAGTTTCAGTAAAAGCTTTTTCATACCAACTGTCGAACAAATTACTTTTGAAGTGCGTATAGTTTGGACCGTTTGGCGCGAAATTTTTACTGTAATAAAGCGATAAATAGTTTTCAGCATCAGGATAATCGGCTACCCAACTGGCCCTAAATATGTCTAGTTTGCCATTTGCTTTCGCATCTTTTAACGTTGCTGCAGGAATAACATCTACATTAACTAATAGTCCGATTTTTTGAAGCTCACGTTGAATATATTCACAAAAACTCAAATAATTACCCGTGGTTGTAATAGATATTTCGGGGGTTTTATTTTCAGTTTCTTTTTTAAATTGAGCTATTAATTGTTTTGCTTTTTCCGGTTGAAACGTAAAACCAATAGACTCATTATAACCAGGCATCCCTTTTGGAATAAACCCACCATGGGCAGGTATTCCAACACCATTTCGTAAATAAATCATCATTTTTTTTCTGTCGAAACCGTAATTCACAGCTTTTCTAATCAGTTCTGATTGAATTTCAGGCAATTTCGAATCCATATAAAATGCTAAATATTCAGTGTTTAAATAGGGGCCACGAATCATATTCACATCTTTAGAATATAAGTTACGTAGTTGTCCATCAGCAGTTAAAATTTCATCCTTATAAGAGGCGTCTAAACCAGAAACAAAATCGATGTTCCCTTGCGCGAATTGTAAAAACTCACTTTGTTTATCTGGTAAAAAAGTTATGGAAATCGCTTCCAAATAGGGGAGCTTGTTTCCTTTTTCATCTGTTTCAAAATAATTTTCATTTTTTCTAAAAACTAATTTTATGTTTTCTTCCCAGCGTTTAAATTTAAATGGCCCTGTACCAATTGGGTGGGAACGAAAATCACTTCCATAATGCTCCACAATTTCTTTAGGTACTACCGAGCAATACTTCATTGTTAATAGTCCTAAGAATGCAGGAAACGGTTGTTTTAGTTGAATTTGAAATAAGGTGTCGTTTATGGCTTTAAAACTTTCTACCTTACCTAATACCCAACTACCCGGAGACGCTACTTGTTTGTCCAGTAAGCGATTTAAACTATACTCAAAATCGGGAGCGGTTACAGATCTTGTGGAGTTCTTTCCAAATAGTTCATGTTTATGAAAAAACACATCATTACGTAATGAAAAAGAGTAGGTTAGGGCGTCTTCAGAAATAGACCAATGTTTAGCAATACACGGATGAACGTTTAAATTTTCATCCATTTGCACTAATCCGTTAAATAATTGATTCGTAGCCCATATATCGGCAATATCTTTAGAAAATGCTGGATCAAGCGAGCCAATATTTTTATGTTCATTATAACGAAAAACAACAGTATCATCAATTTTTGCTTCTTTCTTATTGCAAGAAAAAGCAAGTGTAATTATGATTACCAGAATGAAATATTTCAATGATTTTAAATTAAGGTGAATTGTAATCTGCTTTGACATGTCTTAGGAAATTCAAAAATAAAGTTTTTATTGTCTATTTATAAGGATTTATTGCGTTTATAAATAATTATATAATTTTTTAAAAGGCTAACGTCCTAAATACAACAGATTGTTTTGCTATTATCAACAATTTAGTCTCTCAAAATTATCAAAGATTGCTTTTAGGTTTTTTGTTAAAGAGGGTTTCAGTTAGAAACGCTCTTTTTTTATTAACTTTGCACGTTTTAATGAAAGAAATGAATTCTCGAAAAAAAGTCGCTTTTTACACTTTAGGTTGTAAACTTAATTTTTCTGAAACTTCAACTATTGCAAGAAGTTTTACAGATGAAGGTTTCGACCGTGTTGATTTTTCTGAAAATGCAGATATTTACGTTATTAATACCTGTTCAGTTACCGAAAATGCGGACAAACGATTTAAAAACATCGTAAAACAAGCGCAAAAGGCGAATCCTAAAGCATTTGTGGCTGCAGTTGGCTGTTATGCGCAACTAAAACCACAAGAGTTAGCAGATGTTAGTGGAGTTGATTTGGTTCTAGGTGCTACCGAAAAATTCAAAATCACAGATTATTTAAACGACCTCTCTAAAAACGATTTTGGTGAAGTGCATTCTTGCGAGATTGAAGAAGCCGATTTTTATGTTGGTAGCTACTCCATAGGAGATCGAACCCGCGCTTTTTTAAAAGTACAGGATGGTTGTGACTATAAATGTACTTATTGTACCATTCCATTAGCACGCGGTATTTCACGAAGTGATACCGTGGAGAATGTATTAAATAACGCCAGAGATATCTCTGCTCAAAACATCAAAGAAATTGTTTTAACGGGTGTTAATATTGGCGATTATGGAAAAGGGGAGTTTGGGAATAAGCAACATGAACACACATTTTTAGACTTAGTAACCGAATTAGATAAGGTTGAAGGGATTGAACGTTTACGGATTTCATCTATTGAACCTAATTTGTTAAAAAATGAAACGATTGATTTGGTTTCAAAATCTCGGGCATTTGTGCCGCATTTTCATATTCCGTTGCAATCTGGAAGCAATGAAATTCTTAAATTGATGAAGCGTCGTTATATGCGAGAATTGTATGTTGATAGGGTTTCTAAAATAAAAGAAGTAATGCCTCAAGCCTGCATCGGGGTCGATGTTATTGTTGGGTTTCCAGGTGAAACAGACGCACATTTTCTTGAAACCTATAATTTTTTAAATGAATTAGATATTTCATATTTACATGTGTTTACTTATTCTGAGCGCGATAATACCGAAGCAGTTGAAATGGATGGTGTGGTAGCTAAGAACGTTAGGAATAAACGCAGTAAAATGTTGAGAGGTTTATCGGTTAAAAAACGTCGCGCTTTTTATGAATCTCAGATTGGAAGTAAAAGAACTGTTTTATTTGAAAGCGATAATAAAGAAGGTTATATTAATGGATTTACCGAAAATTATGTAAAAGTTAAAACGCCATGGAATCCGGAATTAGTTAATACGTTACATGAAATAAAACTAACAAAGATTGATGATGATGGCTTGGTGAGATTAGAGTTTATAAATGAATTAGCTTTATAAACAAAAAAATCCGAAGCTATATACTTCGGATTCTTTTGTTTATATTTTTAAATAATTAGATTCTCAATCCAACAGGAAGCATACGTTTGTATTTTCTGTTACTTCTTACAAACTTAGCAATTTCCGGACTTGTTGGTACGATGCTTAAATTTCGTTCTGCAATTTGAGCAAAAACAGCAGCTAAAAATTCTTTAATGAAACCTTCTTCGTTAATTTCTTCAGGAACAACAAGTTTTGTTAAAAAAATCTTTCGTTCTTGTAAAGAGTATTCAATTTTAGCTAAATGATTGTCGATTTTCAGTTCGTATTGGCGTAAAAAATCATTGTCTATTAATTCTGCAACATCAATCATGGTAAGTAATTTATTAATTCTTAGGAAACTTGAAAATAGTGAGTACTATTATCTAATTTTGTTTTGCAAATTTACATAAAATAATTATCACTAAAAAGTAAAACATTGGTTAATCCCTTATAAAATAAACTATTAGATATTATAGTTTGGTTAATGTTTTCGTTATATAATATATGGAAAAAAAAATAATACATATTTATTTAATGCCTGGAATGGCAGCGAGTCCTAAAATATTTGAATATATAAGCTTGTCAGAAACCCAGTTTGAAATTCATTTATTAGAATGGATTAGTCCAATTAACAGCGAAACCATAGAAAACTATGCTTTAAGAATGACAACTTTCATAAAACACGAAAATATTGTACTACTTGGTGTGTCGTTTGGTGGAGTTTTGGTACAGGAAATGAGTAAGCATTTATCAGTTAGAAAACTAATAATTGTATCAAGTGTTAAGTCGATGCATGAATTACCAAAAAAAATGCTACTTGCCAAGTCCACAATGGCATATAAATTGATGCCTGTGAAATTAGCGAGTAATATAGAACTTTTTACCAAATATGCTTTTGGCAGCAATATAAAAAAACGATTAGAGTTATATAAAAAATATTTGTCGGTAAATGATAGTGATTATTTAAGCTGGGCTATAAAACAGATGGTATGTTGGAATCAACAAAACGAACATGCCAGTGTTGTGCACATACATGGTGACAATGATGCGGTATTTCCAATAAAAAACATCTCAAATTGCATTATCATTAAAGGTGGGACACATATTATGATTATTAACAAGTATAAGTGGTTTAATGAAAATTTACCAAGGATTATTTTAGAAAACTAAACAAAATTTTTACCTTTAAATAAAAATAAAACTTATTGAAAATGAAGAGTATACAGAAAATATTGGCGTTTGTGGGATTATTAAGTTTATGTGGATTATTTATTTATGCCCTCCAGGACGCGCCAACCGATGAAAACTTTGAGAAGAAGCTTATAAACGATTACAATGTTTATGCATTGCAGGTGCCTGCTAATTTGGATTTTTCTGGAGAAAAAATGCCACTTAAAAATCCAGATATTTTAGAACGAATGGATAAAGAATTACTAGTTAACACCTATTGGCAATCTAATGGATTATTAATGTTTAAACGTGCCAAAAAGTATTTTCCAATAATAGAGCCTATTTTGGCGAAGAATGGTGTTCCAGACGACTTTAAATATTTGGCTGTTATAGAAAGTGGTTTAACCAATGCAGTTTCTCCAGCTGGGGCTCGTGGTGTTTGGCAAATTATGCCTGCTACCGGAAGAGAGAATGGATTGGAGGTTAATGATAATATTGATGAACGTTACCATTTAGAGAAATCGACAGAAGTAGCATGTAAATACCTTTTAAAGTCTAAAGAAGAATTAGGTTCATGGACCTTAGCTGCTGCGGCTTACAACGCTGGAAATTCAGGTATATCAAAATATTTGAGAGAGCAAAACGTAAAAAACTATTATGATTTATTATTAGGTGAAGAAACTGGTCGCTATATATTTAGAATTGTGGCCTTAAAGGAGATTTTAACCAACCCTGCTATATATGGGTTTAATTTTAGAGAAAAAGATTTATATACGAATGTTCCAACTTACAAAGTTGAAGTTAATACGGATATAACTGATTTTACAAAATTTGCTGAACAGTACGGAATAAATTATAAAATTCTAAAAATTCATAATCCTTGGTTAAGAGAACCTAAACTAGACAATAGAACTGGGAAAAAATATACTATTGAAATTCCAGAAAAAGGATATTATAATTAATTATCCTCTTCTTTTTTGTGCTCTTAAAGAACCGCCAGCACCAAAATGTTGATTAGGTGCCTGAGAACGCTTCATGTTTTCCTTCATCATTTTAATTTGATCGGTAAGCATGCCTTGTTTGTCTAATTTTTGTGCTTCTTGAAGTAGTTTTTCAGCTTCTAGTTTTCTACGTTTAGAAAAAGCAATACCAGATAAATTTAATTTGGCCATTGCCATATCATGATCCATAGATAATCCTAGGGTAATCGCTTTCTTAAAGTATTTTTCAGCTTCATTCATATTAGATTGTGAAACCATTAACCCATGCAAATAGTTATAATAGCCTTGTTGTTTGGTTACTAAAGCAGATTCTGGATTTTTAATTTTGTCTAGCCATTTTTTTGCACCTTCAAAATCTTGTTTGCGCAACCTTAAAAACGCCAATAAAATAAATTCGTTTTTAAAATAAAGAAACACAAATATTAAGGATAACATTATAAACATGATGCCGTTACCTAAATTACCTTCGGTAAATTGATAAATGCCGAAAGCAATAATGGCTGCGGCTATAATAAGTTTTATAATTTTGTTGTACATTTTGAGTAATTTTAACGTGGTTGCAGACCTATTTTACAGTCCGTTTTAATATAGATTGCAAAGAAACTAAATTTTTATCAAATTTGACTAAAAGATAATTAACAAATGAATCACCAATTTGCCCAATTAAATTAAGGTTTTTAGCTTTCTTTTATGTAAAAAAAATTAATTTAATTATTTTTAAAATAACATTTGTCAAAGTAAAAACTCTTTGTATATTTGCCCTCGGTTTTGAAGAAGCCAAATTACTAAATAAAAAGTACAATTCAGATTTTAAAGACATAAGATAATGAGTAAAAGAACATTTCAGCCATCGAAAAGAAAGAGAAGAAACAAACATGGTTTTAGAGAAAGAATGGCTTCTGCTAATGGAAGAAAAGTACTTGCTCGTAGAAGAGCTAAAGGAAGAAAAAAATTGTCTGTTTCATCTGAAACAAGACATAAAAAATAATGATTAACAATTGTTGATATTTTAAAGGTGTTACTTAGGTGTAACGCCTTTTTTTATATCTTCTAATCACTATTTTTGCATTATATTAAAAAACACAATATTTAAAACATAAAAATGCCAAAAAATTCAAAACTAAAAACAATCTTAATTATTGGCTCAGGGCCTATTGTTATAGGGCAAGCATGCGAATTTGATTATGCTGGATCTCAGGCTTTAAGATCGCTTAGAGAGGATGGAATAAAAACAGTGCTTATAAATTCTAATCCGGCAACGATAATGACTGATCCTACCATGGCGGATCATATTTATTTGCTACCTCTTACAACAAAATCTATTGTTAAGATTCTAAAAGATCATCCAGAAATTGATGCTGTTTTGCCAACAATGGGAGGGCAAACCGCATTAAATTTATGTATTGAAGCAGATGAAAAAGGTATTTGGAAAGATTTTGGGGTAGAACTTATAGGTGTTGATATTGCTGCTATTAATATTACAGAAGATAGAGAGCAGTTTAGGGAATTGATGCTTAAAATAGGCATTCCTATGGCGCCTCAGGCTACCGCAACTTCTTATCTAAAAGGAAAGGAAATAGCTCAGGAATATGGTTTTCCTTTAGTGATAAGGGCTTCATTTACTCTTGGTGGAGCAGGTGCCTCTATCGTATATAATGAAGAATCTTATGATGAGTTATTAACCCGTGGATTAGAGATTTCTCCTATCCATGAAGTCATGATAGATAAAGCATTAATTGGATGGAAAGAGTATGAACTAGAGCTGCTTAGAGATTCGAACGATAATGTTGTTATTATTTGTTCTATTGAAAATATGGACCCGATGGGGATTCATACAGGGGATTCCATTACAGTTGCTCCTGCCATGACTTTAAGTGATAAAACCTATCAGCGAATGCGTGACATGGCTATACACATGATGCGCAGTATTGGTGACTTTGCCGGAGGTTGTAATGTTCAGTTTGCGGTTAGTCCAGATGAAAATGAAGATATAATTGCTATTGAAATAAACCCACGTGTATCACGTTCATCGGCATTAGCAAGTAAAGCAACTGGGTATCCTATTGCAAAAATTGCTACTAAATTAGCAATTGGGTATCATTTAGATGAATTACAAAATCAAATCACAAAATCTACTTCCGCTTTATTTGAGCCGACTTTAGATTATGTGATTGTAAAAATACCACGATGGAATTTTGATAAATTTGAAGGATCTGATAGAACTTTAGGAATTCAAATGAAATCGGTAGGGGAAGTTATGGGAATTGGTCGTTCTTTTCAAGAAGCACTTCATAAAGCAACACAATCGCTTGAAATTAAGCGAAATGGGTTAGGTGCAGATGGTAAGGAAAATAGAAATTACGATCAAATTATAGAAAAACTTACCTACGCATCTTGGGATCGTGTATTTATTATTTACGATGCCATTGCTATGGGAATTCCATTAAGCAGAATTCATGAAATCACAAAAATAGATATGTGGTTTTTAAAGCAATATGAAGAATTGTTTCTGCTTCAAAAAGAAATTTCTACTTTTAAAATTGACACCATAGAAAAAGACTTATTGCTTGAAGCAAAGCAAAAAGGATATGGTGACAGACAAATAGCGCACATGTTGGGTTGTTTAGAGAGTCAGGTTTATAATAAGCGCGAAGAATTTGGTGTTAATCGCGTTTATAAATTAGTTGATACTTGTGCTGCTGAATTTAAAGCTAAAACCCCATATTATTATTCAACTTTTGAAAGTGATATGGAAACTGCCGGCGGAAAGCGATATGCAGATAACGAAAGTATTGTTACCGATAAAAAGAAAATTATTGTTTTAGGTTCAGGACCAAACAGAATAGGGCAAGGTATTGAGTTCGATTACTGTTGTGTTCACGGTGTTTTAGCAGCTGCGGAATGTGGTTACGAAACCATTATGATAAATTGTAACCCAGAAACGGTGTCGACCGATTTTGATACAGCCGATAAATTATATTTTGAACCTGTTTTTTGGGAACATATTTACGATATTATTAAGCATGAAAAACCTGAAGGTGTTATTGTTCAATTAGGTGGGCAAACAGCTTTAAAACTTGCTGAAAAATTAACCAAATACGGAGTTAAAATTATTGGAACAAGCTTTGAATCTTTAGATTTAGCTGAAGATAGAGGTCATTTTTCTAATTTATTAAAAGAAAATAACATTCCTTATCCAGATTTTGATATTGCTACAACTGCAGATGAAGCTTCTGCGATTGCGGATGTGTTAGATTTTCCAATTTTAGTTAGACCTTCTTATGTTCTTGGTGGACAAGGGATGAAGATTGTAATTAACAAACAAGATCTTGAAAAACATGTGGTTGATTTATTAAGCGAGATGCCAGGGAATCAATTGTTATTAGATCATTATTTAGAAGGAGCCATAGAAGCTGAAGCTGATGCCATTTGTGATGGTGAGGATGTTTACATTATTGGTATTATGGAACATATTGAGCCATGTGGGATTCATTCTGGCGATAGTAATGCCATGTTACCTCCGTTTAATTTAGGGGATATGGTTATGCAACAAATAAAAGACCATACTAAGAAAATAGCCTTAGCATTAAATACGGTTGGACTTATAAATATTCAATTTGCGATTAAAGATGATATTGTTTACATTATTGAAGCAAACCCTAGAGCTTCTAGAACCGTACCTTTTATAGCAAAAGCATATGGAGAACCCTATGTAAATTATGCAACTAAAGTAATGTTGGGAGAGAAAAAGGTTAAAGACTTTAATTTTAATCCGAAGTTAAAAGGATATGCAATTAAACAACCGGTATTCTCTTTCAATAAATTCCATAATGTGAATAAGAAACTAGGACCAGAAATGAAAAGTACGGGTGAAAGTATCTTGTTTATAGATAGTTTAAAGGATGATGAATTTTACGAATTATATTCAAGACGTAAAATGTATCTAAACAAATAATTAATAAAAAAGCCGCTTTAAGCGGCTTTTTTTATGTCTTTTTTAGGGTGAAGTTTAAAAATATTTCAACCGTTTCAGATACTTTGTCTTTTACTACTTTAGGTATTTTTATATTAAAATCTGAAGTGTTTACTTTAAAACTTCCTGATACTTGTATTAAGTCCTTATCATTTGAAAACTTAAACGGAATAGATTCTAACTTCTTTGTTTCACCATGAAAAGTTAGCATGCCGTTTATTTTAAATATTGATTTAGAACTCAATTTTTCTAATGAAAATTCTTCGAATTTTCCTTTAAAAATGGCTTTTGGATACATGTCAGATTCGGCATAATTTTCATTAAAATGTTCTTCCATTAGGGCATTTTTAAAACGAAACCCTTTAACTAAAACTAATGCGGCAAATTCTCCGTTTTTTGTATCTATTATAGCAGTTACTGAATTATTTATTGCTTTAACTTCTTCAAAAGATGATACGGAAGCCTCAAAGTTTACCGTTCCATTTTTTGTAATATATTTTGTTTGTGAAAATATACTAAGACTTAAAAAAGCAATAAAATATGTTATCGTTTTTTTCATTTTAATTAAATTCTAAAAGAAGATTGATTTCGACAATTAGCTAATTTTCAAGTAATCCGTCATCAACCCATTGTTGAATTAAATCTCTATTAGTTTGAGTCATTAAACCACTTTGCGGCATGGGGTTATTCGCATTGTTAATTCTATTAATTAACCCTCTTGTTTCTACAGCACTTTTTACCTGACTATATGTTGTTAGAGACATAGGAGCGCTATTTGTGGTAGGACTGCCATGGCAAGAAGTACAATTTGCACTCATTACACTTTTTATGTTACCGTTATAGGTAATTTTACCCGTAGGATTCGGATTTGGGTTTGGGTTAGGTGTTGGTTCATCGTCACTACTACTTGAACAATTGAATAGCATTATTACTATTCCAAATACGTACATTAAATTTTTAATTTTCATAGCGTTTGTTTTTAGTTATTATTTGTTTTTATTAGAATTTTGTTTAAAAAGTTCTACTTAGGTTAAAACCAAAGTAAATATTGCCATCAGCCCAATCGCCTGTAGCTTGTCCTAAAAAGCCGTTGGTGTTCATTGCTTGTGCATTTGTAAAATGCATTTGAAATACATGACCACCAGTTTCTAAGTCTAAACCAATGGATAATGGGTTTTTAAAGGGTGAATTATTTGCTCTATTTAAATGCCAACCATAATCGGCGTTTAATGACCATCTTTTACCCAACTTATATCGACCTCCGAAACTTAAAGCGAACTGGGAATTATCTTGTTCGTCTAATAAAACATAGTTGTCATGAAAAAATGTAGGCGCTAATTCTACAGATAAATTGGTGTTTACCTTTCTAGCAATTAATAGTTGTGCTACATAGCCTAAACGGTCTTTGAATTTTATTGAAGGCACATCATTTTCATCAATAGCAGTATTGATTAACAGCTCGTTAAAACCAACAATAGTAAAAGGAAATCCTTTTTTTACTTGTCTTGCAAGTGTATATTTTAAGGAAGTTTCATATGTTTTTTGAAATGAACTTCTTGAGATTCCAATATTTATACCATTTGAAATTCCATAAACAAAGTTGAGTCTGGTTACAGCGTCATCGAGACCAAAAAACGTGTTTATTCCGTTTTTTATAGTGCCAAATCTGTGAGAAACAATAAAAGATAATTGATTTTTTGCAACTAGTTTAGTAGATTCGAAATTAACAATCTTTAGTCCTTTAAATGAAGCTTTTTCATATTGAGAATTTGTTGAATCTGTATCAATTTCCATTAATAAATCATCTTGTGCAAAAACCAGTAATGGGAATATTAATATGATAAATATTGTAATGATTTTCATGCTTTCACGTTTGTTTTAATTACTTAATATATGTAATGATTATAAATTTCAACTTGATTGATTTATGCTATTATTTATTGTTCTTGATATACTTAAATTTATCTCGGTTTAATTAATAA
>Ga0316201_10001238_pt1 | contig 16892 bp, 18 predicted proteins | sample CS6wburrow_MG_FD_204516 | JGI IMG/M metagenome (GOLD analysis project Ga0316201, IMG submission 204516) | Coastal sediment microbial communities from Delaware Bay, Delaware, United States - CS-6 worm burrow | ecosystem: Environmental > Aquatic > Marine > Coastal > Sediment | place: USA... | reverse complement strand
ACTTAGTAGATGTAAAACTTTACCCTAACCCAACACATAAAGGATTTGTGAACATTACTTCAACAAATAGTGACGTAATGAATGTAAAAGTTTTCGATATTTTAGGAAAACAAGTTAAGAATGAAACATTAATAAACAATACGTTAAATGTTTCTAACTTAAAGACTGGTGTTTATATCTTAAAAATTACTCAGAACAATACGTCTACCACTAAAAAATTAGTGATTAGATAAGTATAATTCTTAATAAAGAAAAAGCGTTGCTTCAAATTTTGAGCAACGCTTTTTTATTTTCCATACTTTTGCAGCATGATATCTAATGCCGAAATTTTCAATATAAAAACAAGCGCTCAATTTGAAGACTGGGCATTGAAGGTGTTTAAATTTCAGTTTGAAAATAATATAGTATATCGTTCGTTTTGCGACTTACTTTACAAACATCCTGTCGATGTAAAAAGCATCTCAGATATTCCATTTTTACCTATTCAATTTTTTAAATCTCATGAGGTTTTAAGCACAAACAACACAGCTGAAAAAACCTTCACTAGTTCTGGCACTACAGGCAGTATTACGAGTAAGCATTTAGTTACAGATATTAAATTATATGAAGAAAGCTATTTAAAAGGTTTTAAGCATTTTTATGGAAACCTTGAGGATTATGTCGTTTTAGCCTTACTACCTTCTTACCTAGAACGTGATGGCTCGTCATTAATATATATGGCCAATGATTTAATAGCAAAATCTAAACAACTTGAGAGTGGCTTTTATTTAAATAATCTTGAAGAATTAGCTAAAACACTTAATCAACTTGAAACACGAGGTCAAAAAACATTATTAATTGGAGTGTCATTTGCCTTATTGGATTTGGTTGAACAATTTCAATTTGATTTGAAACACACATTGGTCATGGAAACAGGTGGTATGAAAGGCAGACGAAAAGAAATTGTAAGACAGGAGTTACACAACAAACTTCAATCTGGTTTTGGAGTCTCGCAAATACATAGCGAGTATGGCATGACGGAACTTTTGAGTCAGGCGTATTCTAAAGGAAATGGTATTTTTGAATGTCCGCCCTGGATGAAAATCTTAACTCGAGATACCGAAGACGCATTGACACTGCAACAATCTCAAAAAACAGGCGGTATTAATGTTATAGATCTCGCAAACATTAATTCTTGTTCATTTATTGCAACCCAAGACTTAGGTAAAGTCAACACTAGTGGACAATTTGAGATAATAGGAAGGTTCGATAATTCTGATATTAGAGGCTGTAATTTAATGGCTTTGTAAGTAGTGTACTGTTTTTCGACCTATTTTCTATAAGGTCTATTCTATGAAATATTTTATTCTATTCTACTTTACAATAATATCTAGTGCTTTTTCTCAAACTATAGATTACAATACTAAGAAAGGGTTTGTAGCTAAAGGCTATGATGTAGTTGCTTATTTTAACAATGAAGCAATTGAAGGCTCTAAAACATATACCACAACGTTTGACAGTGTAAAGTATAAATTTAGGTCTCAAAAAAATCTAGATAGCTTTCTAAAGAATCCTGAAGCTTATATTCCACAATACGGAGGCTATTGCGCTTATGCAGTTGCAACCAATTCAAAAAAAGTTGATATTGACCCTAAGACCTTTGAAATTAGAGATGGAAAACTCTATTTATTCTATAATTCTTGGGGAAATAATACCTTAAAAAAATGGCTAGAAGAAAATGTGAAAGGTTTACAAAATAATGCCGACTTAAATTGGGAGGCTATAAAGCTTAATTAATTCTATGAAAAAGAAAAATTAACTTAGATAGCCTCTAAGTTGATTAATTGGTTAGATGTGCCCGAAAGTAATTTCGGGCATTTTCTATAATGATAACACTGTATCAAAAAACTTATACAACCTTTAAGATAAAATTTGTTTTCTTACCTCTACTGAGTACAATATACTTGTCATTAATTAAATCTTCAGAAGATAATTTATAATCTTCTTTTACCTTTTCTTTATTAACGGCTACAGCATTTTCCTTTAGAGCTCTGCGTGCATCTCCATTAGAATTTAAGAAGTTAGTTTTTGCAGCCAAAGCACCAATCATATCTAGACCTTCATCAAATTCTGATTTAGAAATTTCAGCTTGCTTCACCCCTTCAAAAACGTCTAAGAATAAACTTTCAGGCAATTGTTTGATCTCGTTTTTAAAATCTTTGCTAAATAATATTTTAGATGCTTTTACGGCATTATCATAATCTTCTTTACTATGTACAAAAGTTGTTACTTCTTCCGCTAAACGTTTTTGTAAGGCTCTAGAACCAGGGTTTTCTTTGTGCTCTGCAATTAAGTTGTCAATGGTGTCTTTATCCAGAAACGTAAAAATCTTAATATACTTTTCAGCATCTTCATCAGTAGTATTTAACCAAAATTGATAGAATTTATAAACCGATGTTTTATCTGCATCTAACCAAATATTTCCTCCTTCACTTTTTCCAAATTTAGAGCCATCTGCCTTCGTGATAAGCGGGCAAGTCATTGCATATGCTTTAGCCTGATCTTCTCCATCGTGCATGCGTCTTACCAATTCGGTTCCTGTAGTAATATTTCCCCATTGGTCACTTCCACCCATTTGTAACTTACAACCTGTTGTTTTATACAAATGATGAAAATCGTAACCTTGTATTAACTGATAGGTAAATTCTGTAAAGCTCATACCAACATTACCTTCCTCGCCACTTAAACGCTTTTTTACAGAATCTTTAGCCATCATATAATTTACCGTGATGCGTTTACCAACATCTCGAGCAAAATCAATGAAGCTGAAATCTTTCATCCAATCGTAGTTATTCACCAAAACCGGAGCATTCTTTTCTTTAGAATTAAAATCTAAAAAACGAGATAATACATTTTTTATACCAGCAACATTATGCGCCAAAGTCGCTTCATCTAGCAAATTACGTTCGTCACTCTTTCCTGAGGGATCACCAATCATACCTGTGGCACCGCCAACTAAGGCGATTGGCTTATGACCTGATTTTTCTAAGTGAACTAACAAAATTATAGGCACTAAACTTCCTATATGTAGCGAGTCTGATGTAGGATCAAAACCAATATATGCCGTCGTCATCTCTTTGTCTAATTGCTCTTCTGTTCCTGGCATGATATCATGTACCATTCCTCTCCAACGTAATTCTTCTACAAATTTATTCGCCATTACTTTTTTAGATTCAATATTATTTGCGCAAAGATATGTTTCCCTATGTAATGACAAAAGACAATTTTAAAAAAGCGTAAATTTACATCATGATATTAGTAACAGGAGGAACCGGATTAGTTGGCTCACATTTGCTTTTTAAATTAATAAGCAACAATGAAAATGTGCGCGCTACTTACAGAAGAAAAAAAACATTAGAACGCGTTAAACATGTTTTTTCTTATTTTTCTGACGATGCTGAAACCCTTTTCAATAAAATTGAATGGGTAGAAGCAGATATAAATGATATTCCAAAACTTGAAGCTGCTTTTAAGGGTATATCACATGTTTACCATTGCGCTGCATTTGTTTCTTTTGAACCAGACAAATACAAAACACTCAGAAAAATTAATATAAATGGAACTTCTAATATTGTCAATCTATGTATCAGTAATAACATAGTAAAACTGTGTTATGTGAGTTCTGTTGCCGCTATTGGAAATGATTCTAATCCAGAAAAATTAGTTGATGAAAAAACAGTTTGGAATGCTGAAGATGATAACAGTGTTTATGCAATTACAAAATATGGCGCTGAAATCGAGGTTTGGCGGAGTACTCAAGAAGGATTAGATGCTGTGATTGTAAATCCTGGTATAATTTTGGGCGGAGGCTATTGGAATGGTGGTAGTAGTGGAAATTTGTTTAAACAAATCAATAATGGTATGAGCTATTATGTAAATGGTATTACGGGTTATGTCGATGTTTGGGATGTTATAAATGCTATGCACCAATTAATGATCAGTACTATTAAAAATGAAAACTTCATATTAGTAGCAGAGAATTTGAGTTTTAAGGCATTTCAAACCAAAACAGCCAAATCATTAGGCGTTAAACCACCTACTAAAGAAGCAAAATCGTGGTTGCTTAATACAGCCTGGAGGTTAGATTGGCTGCAATTTAAACTACTCGGTAAGCGCAGAAGCCTCTCTAAACAAACTGCAAAATCTGCTGTAAGTATAACAAAATATGACAATTCGAAAATAAAAAATACTTTGAAATTTGAATTTAAATCTATAGATGAGTCCATAGATGAGGTCAGTAAACTTTACTTACAAGATTTAAAGGACAATACTTAGTCGAAACCTTTTCTTTTAATAACTCTTTTTATAGAGTCCTTCTCCTTATTTCCTTGTTTTTTTATAGAATCTCGTTTGGTCTTTGTAGTAAGACTCTCTTTTTTTCGAAGTTCCTCGTATTCCTCCTTTTCTTTTTCTAGTCTGGCCTTTACCTCTTCAACTATAACTTTATAAGTTTCAGTTTTATACGCATAATACTTATTGCTATCTGCAAATTGAGTGCTATCAATACTATACTTTGTTAAGACATAAGTTTCAGGAACAAATCCATGTTTTTCAAGTAGTTTTCTATTAATTCCTTTAGCCGCATTTATAATGTATAAATCATATAAAATATTAGACATTTTCTCCTCAGGAATAAGGTTGTCTGGTTTTTCAATTTTACCAGAACTATCGCAAGCCATTACTAAAAGACAGAAAACAATTATGACAACTATATTCTTTAACATCTTATCTATTAAAAGTTAATCGTTTACCAGCTTTAACGTCTAAAACTTTAAAATTGTTGTAAGCTAATTGTCCATTAACAAAAGTATGGGTGATTCTACTCTTAAATGTGCTTCCTTCAAATGGAGACCAGCCACATTTGTACAAAATATTGCTTTTATTTACTGTCCAAGGGCTCTGTAAATCAGCAATAACTATATCAGCATAGTAGCCTTCTTTTATATAACCTCGTTTCTCAACATCAAATAATATCGCAGGATTATGACATGCTTTCTCTACTATTTTTTCAATTGGAATTTTACCTTGATGATGCGCTTCTAACAACGCAACTAAAGCATGTTGTACCATAGGACCGCCAGAAGGAGCACTAGTGTATGGGTTATTTTTTTCTTCAAGTGTATGAGGAGCATGATCTGTAGCGATAACATCGATTCTGTCATCTAAGAGTGCTTTCCAGAGTTGCTCTCTGTCTTTTGCCGTTTTTACTGCTGGATTCCATTTAATATGACTTCCTTTTTTAGCATAATCTTCATCTGAAAACCATAAATGATGAATACATACCTCAGCCGTTATTTTTTTATCTTTTAAAGGAATTTTATTTGAAAACAGTTTGGTTTCTTTTCCTGTTGATAAATGAAATACGTGCAATCTCGCTCCCGTTTTCTTCGCTAACTCAATAGCTTTAGAAGATGACAAGTAACACGCTTCTTCACTACGAATAATAGGATGCATTTCCATTGGAATATCATCTCCATATTCCGCTTTATATTTTGCTAAATTTTTTCTAATCGTTGCTTCGTCTTCACAGTGCACTGAAATAACCATGTCTGTACTAGAAAAAATCTTTTCTAGTACTTTAGGATCATCCACTAACATGTTACCAGTAGAAGAACCTAAGAATAACTTTAATCCGGCTACTGTTTTAGGATCGACTTTTAAAATCTCTTCTAAATTATCGTTTGTACCACCGAACATAAATGAATAGTTAGCATAAGAGGAATTCGCAGCTATGGCAAATTTTTCTTCCAACTTTTCTACTGTAGTAGTTTGCGGGTTTGTATTTGGCATTTCAATAAATGAGGTAATACCACCAGCTAAAGCCGCTTTAGATTCTGTTTCTATATTGGCTTTATGGGTTAATCCTGGTTCTCTAAAATGTACCTGATCATCGATCATTCCAGGCAGCACATAATTACCTTCTACATCAATAACCGTCATATCAGCAGATTTTACACTGATAGATATGTCTATTTTCTTGATAATATCATCTTCAATGAGAATATCGCCTTCAACAATTTTTCCTTCGTTGACAATTTTTGCGTTTTTTATGAGGGTATTTCGCTTCATATTCTTTCTACTTAGCAAATAAACTTTTTAGTTTTAAACTTATAACTCCAAAAATAGCTTCAGAAATAATATTTCCGCTCATTTTAGATTTTCCTTCGGTTCTGTCTTTAAATATAACAGGTATTTCAACAATATGATATCCTTTTTTGTAGGCTTTGAATTTCATTTCTATTTGAAACGCGTAACCAACAAATTTTATTTTCTCTAAATCTATAGCTTCTAAAACAGCTCTTTTATAACAAATAAATCCTGCTGTAGAATCTTTCACTTTCATGCGAGTTATTAATCTCACATATCTTGATGCTCCATAGGATAATAAAATACGAGACATTGGCCAATTAACAACCGTTATGCCTTTAACGTATCGAGAACCAACGGATAAATCTGCTCCATCAACTGCACAAGCATTATATAATTTTATTAAATCCTCTGGATTATGAGAAAAATCAGCATCCATTTCAAAAATGTATTCATATGATTTTTCTAGACTCCATTTAAATCCTGCAATGTATGCAGAACCTAATCCGCTTTTTTCCTTACGTTCTATTAAAAACAGTTGGTCTTTAAATTCGTTTTGTAACTCCTTAACCTTATCACCAGTTTTATCTGGAGAATTATCATCTACAACTAAAACATGAAAAGCTTTCTGTTGAGAAAACACAGCTCTTATGATTGATTCTATATTTTCAATCTCGTTATAGGTCGGAATTATGACAATTGTGTCAGACATTAAATCACTTTTAAACACTCTTTTGAGTGGCTTTTAGAATTTCAACAAAAATAAAGATTTTAATGCATTATATAGAGGAATTAACTTTTTTGATAGATAAGAATAGTTCTTATTATGTTAAGCTTATTTTTCTTTATAATTTAGCGCTATGCGAAATTTCATTACAAACGAATGGTTTACCATCTTTACAATTGTAGGATTGTTTGCTATTGTGATCGCAAAATTCATTAATACCCTTCGGTTTAACGATTTCTTGTATGTGATTGGAAACTCTAAATACCTTAAAATCTACACAAAGGATCAAAAATTTATAGATCAATTTGATAGTCTTCTATTTATCAATCTAGCTTTATCCTTTAGTGTCTTTATATATTTCGCGTATTCTACTTTTATTACACCTATTCCTTTTGATATCATTTCATTCTTAAAATTACTTTTTGCTGTTTCTACAATCATCATCATAAAAACCCTTTTAGAAAGGCTTATTGGTAGCCTGTTTGAAATCGATAGTTTAACAGACAATTACTTATTTCAGAAAACAACATTTAAAAACTACTCTGGCATTGTATTTTTAATTGCTAATCTATTTCTGTTATACACAACTATACGTATGGAGATTATCATAATCTCAGCGTTTTCATTGGTTTGCCTCATTAATCTCCTTGGGTTTTTAACTTCATTTAAAACCTATCAAAAAAAAATAAATCCCAATTTTTTCTATTTTTTGTTGTATCTTTGCGCTCTCGAAATTAGTCCTTATGTCCTTTTATATAAGGTAATTAGGGAGTATAACGCTTAAAACACAAGGTTTACGTATGAAAGTGAAAACGATATTAGTATCACAGCCAGAGCCTAAAATAGAGAACTCTCCTTACTTTGATTTGCAAGACAAAACAAAAGTAAAAGTGGACTTTAGACCCTTCATCCACGTTGAAGGCGTATCATCCAAAGATATTAGACAACAAAAGATAGATCTTAGCAAGTTTACAGCAATTATTCTTACGAGTAGAAATTCTGTAGATCATTTCTTTAGAGTAGCGGACGAATTGCGATTTAAAGTGCCAGATTCTATGAAATACTTCTGCCAGTCGGAAGCGGTTGCTTATTACTTACAAAAATACGTTGTTTACAGAAAGCGAAAAATCTACGTTGGTAAGCGTACGTTTGAAGAATTAATGCCTTTAATTAAAAAATATAAAGACGAATCCTTTTTATTGCCTACAACAGATAAAGTAAAACCTGTTATACCTGAGATCTTAGATGATTTAGGTGTTAAATGGAAACAAGCCACATTTTACAAAACAGTAATTAGTGACTTATCTGATTTAGCCAATGTCTATTATGATATATTAGTATTCTTTAGCCCTTCTGGTATAGAATCTTTATTCCATAATTTCCCAGATTTTAAGCAAAACGAAACGCGTATTGCTGTTTTTGGAAACACAACAGTTAACGCTGTTAAAGAAAAGGGATTGCGTGTAGATATAGCTGCACCAACACCAGAGACACCATCTATGACCATGGCTTTACAGAAGTATATTGATGCTGTCAATAAAGGAAAGTAATCAAAAACTATAGTATATAAAAAAAGCGATTCTTAAATTAAGAATCGCTTTTCTCGTTTTATAAATCTATAGACTTAGAACGCATAACGTTGTGGACCACCGCGTCTCACTTCTTCAGAAGCATAAGATTCAAACTGCTTAAAGTTTTCTCTAAAGGCATTAGACAGTTTAAAAGCCATTTTGTAATACGCTTCATCATTATTCCATGTTGTTCTTGGGCTCAATACTTCAGTTGGTACTCCAGGACAAGTTCTTGGTTGTGCCACACCGAATACAGAGTGTATATGGTAGCCTTCATAGGTGTAATCGCTTAAATCACCATTTAAGGCTGCATTAATCATAGCGCGTGTGTACTTTAATTTCATACGTGTACCTACACCGTATGGACCACCTGTCCAACCCGTATTCACTAACCATACATTAACACCAGCTTCTAACATTTTTTTACTTAACATGTCAGCATATTCTGTTGGATGCAATGGCATAAATGGTGCGCCAAAACAAGCCGAGAAACTTGGCACTGGTTCTACTACACCTGCTTCCGTACCAGCAACTTTTGCAGTATAACCAGAAATGAAGTGGTAAGCCGCCTGACTTGGTGTTAGTTTAGAAATCGGAGGCAATACACCAAATGCATCAGCAGTTAAGAAAAATATATTCTTTGGGTTTTTACCAATTGATGGTTTTCTAATATTATCGATATGGTAAATTGGGTAACTTACTCTTGTATTTTGTGTTATAGAAGTGTCCGCAAAATCAACATTCTTTTTATCATCCAAAATCACATTTTCAAGAATGGCACCTTTTTTAATAGCAGCATAAATTTCTGGCTCTTGTTCTTGAGACAGATTAATTACTTTAGCGTAGCAACCACCTTCAAAATTAAAAACCGTGTTTTCTTTTGTCCAACCGTGTTCATCATCACCAATCAAACTGCGATTAGCATCTGTAGATAGTGTTGTTTTTCCTGTTCCAGATAATCCGAAGAAAATAGCAGTATCATCATCTTTACCAACATTAGCACTACAGTGCATTGGTAACGTATTTTTAAATACTGGAAGGATAAAGTTTAATGCAGAGAAAATACCTTTCTTAATTTCACCTGTATAACCTGTTCCACCTATTAAGGCAATCTTACGCGTAAAATCTAATATCGCGAAATTATGTTGACGGGTTCCGTCAATTTCTGGGTCTGCCATAAATCCTGGAGCGTTAACCACAGTCCATTCTGGCGAAAAACCTTTTAATTCTTCTTCCGTTGGACGTATAAACATGTTATAAGCAAACATATTACTCCAAGGATATTCATTGATAACTCTAATATTTAACTTGTAGTTTTCATCTGCACAAGCATAGCAATCTCTAACAAAAACTTCTTTTTCAGATAAATAATTGACCACTTTATCGTAAAGCTTTTGAAACTTATCACTCTCAAACGGAATGTTGATATTTCCCCACCAAACTTTGTCTTCCGTAATATCGTCTCTTACAATGAATCTATCCATTGGTGAACGACCAGTAAACTCACCTGTGTTAACCGCTATAGCACCAGAAGAGGACTCTACTCCTTGTCCTTTAGCAACAGTCTCAGCATGAAGCTCGTCTGAAGATAATTGATAGTTAACTTTTGCATTTTTAATTCCATATTGCTCTAACGAAATCGATTTCGTTGATTGGGTATGGTTTGCCATAATTTTTGTGTTGTTTAGTGATGCAAAATTATCATTTTATTTTAAAACAGCCCACTCGATTACCATTAATCGACCTTACTTCTTATAATACCGATTAACATCACAATCCAAGCTACAATTAATAGCATTCCTCCAATAGGCGTAATCAATGCAACAGTCTTAAAATCAAAGCTCGAAAGCGGATTTGTTGCCAATCCATAAATAGACCCTGAGAAGAAAACTAACCCAATAAGCACTAAATAAAATATGGTTTTTTTTAGTTTTAAACTTAGAAAAGAGGTGCCGCCAAGTATTAATAACAAAAACGAATGATATAGTTGATATCGTACGCCTGTTTCAAAAGATTTAATCGCATCAGTGTCAACTAATTTCTCTAATCCATGTGCCGCAAAAGCACCTAAAATAACTCCTAAAATTCCTAAAATAGCTCCAGCGATTAATAATTTCTTGTTCATAATTTAAGTGACATTTTGGTTTATTATACCTTTAGTATTTACTACATTCGTATACTGCAAAATTAGTTATAATGCGAAAGATTTTAATCATTGGTGCCGGGAAATCGGCATCTTATCTCATAAAATATTTACTTGATAAGTCTCAATCAGAAAACCTTCATATTACTATAGGTGATCTTAATATTGAGAACGCTAAAAAACTTATTGGAGAACATATTGAAACTGACGTTATACATTTAGATGTATTTAATGCTGAGTCTCGAACTGCGGCAGTTAAAAATGCAGATATAGTGGTTTCGATGCTTCCTGCGCGTTTTCATATTGAAGTTGCGAAAGATTGTATTACTCATAAAAAGCATATGGTTACCGCTTCATACGTCAGTAAAGAAATGCAGGCCTTGGACGACGATGCAAAAACTAATGGTTTAGTCTTTATGAATGAAATTGGTGTAGATCCTGGCCTTGACCATATGAGTGCCATGCAAGTCATTGATCGCATTAGAGATAAAGGAGGTAAAATGATTTTGTTTGAATCATTTACAGGAGGTTTAGTGGCGCCTGAAAGTGATAATAATCTATGGAATTATAAATTTACTTGGAATCCAAGAAACGTCGTTGTAGCAGGACAAGGTGGTGCAGCTAAATTTTTACAAGAAAAACAGTTTAAATATATTCCATACGACCGACTATTTAGACGCACAGAATTTTTAGAGGTAGAAGGTTATGGGCGTTTTGAAGCTTATGCTAATAGAGATTCTTTAAAGTATCAGCACGTTTATGGTTTAGATTATGCTAAAACGCTTTATCGTGGCACTATGCGACGTGTTGGCTTTAGCAGAGCTTGGCATGTATTTGTGCAATTAGGTATGACAGATGACAGTTATACTATTGATGATAGCATAAACATGAGTTATCGCGATTTTGTGAATGCCTTTTTACCATACAGTCCAACAGATTCTGTAGAACTTAAATTTAGACATGCTTTAAAAATTGACCAAGATGATATTGTTTGGGATAAGTTTTTAGAACTAGATATTTTTAATTCTAAGAAAATGGTTAAATTAGACAAAGCAACACCTGCTCAAATTCTTCAGAAAATATTAATGGATAGTTGGACGCTAAGTGAAGCCGACAAAGACATGATTGTAATGTATCATAAATTTGGTTACGAACTTAATGGCGAAAAACACCAGATTGATGCCACAATGGTAGCACTTGGTGAAGACCAAACGTATACAGCTATGGCTAAAACTGTTGGCCTTCCTGTTGCAATTGCTACAGTGGCTATTCTCAATGGTAAGATTAAAACGCCAGGTGTTCAAATACCTATTACGAAAGAAGTTTATATACCTATTTTAGAAGAACTTGAAACTTATGGTGTTGTCTTCAAAGAAAAAGAAGTGCCTTATTTAGGCTATAATCCATTAAATGTTTGAAGTAAAGCTTTAGTGCATTAATCTTATGTATTGTTTCAGATTGAAATCGTTTTTTTATTTTTAACTTTCAGTTTTTAAACAGAATCACTCATGAAGGTTAATGATAAAGGTATTTACATCGATGGTATTGATAAAAAGATACTTCGAGCACTAATGGCAGATGCCAGAACTCCTATTCTAGAAATCGCACGTAATGTTGGCATCTCAGGTGCTGCAATTCACCAACGTCTTAAAAAACTTGAAAAATCAGGCCTTTTAGCAGGCTCAAAGTTTATCATAAACCCAAAAGTTTTAGGCTATACTACAATGGCATTTGTTGGTGTATATTTAGATAAAGCCATGAGTAATCCTGAAGCTGTAAAGCAGCTACAGAAAATTCCTGAAGTAATAGAGTGTCATTACACTACAGGTAATTGGAGTATTTTTATTAAAATACTTTCTAAGGATAATGAGCATTTAATGCATGTACTCAATTCTGACATACAAAGTATAAAGGGTGTTTCCCGAACTGAGACTTTTATTTCGCTTCAGCAGCAAATTGATCGGCAGATTAAGATTTAGAAAAATAAAAAAGCCCTGATTTCTCAGAGCTTTTCTTTAAAGTGTATTTGTTTTAGAGTTAATCTCTTCCACCGAAAATTTGAAGCGCCCAATATAATAAAGATGCTAAGGCACCAATGGCAGCTACTAAATAGGTTCTGGCAGCCCATTTAAGCGCGTCCTCAGAACCTTTGTATTCTTCTTGTGTTAACATATTCTTGTTCTTTAACCACGCTAAAGCTCTGTTACTTGCATCGTATTCTACAGGTAAAGTGATAAAGCTAAATAGTGTTGCAAAACCCATCATCACTAAACCAGCTACTGCTACCCAATATCCCATACCTACACCTGCCGCTGCACCTAAAACTAGTCCACCTATAACAAGCCATTGCGACATACCAGAAGTAACACTAACAATTGGCACTAAAGCAGAACGCATTCCTAAAGCACTATAAGCTTGTGCATGCTGTACCGCATGTCCACACTCGTGCGCAGCTACAGCCGCAGCCGCAGCATTAGCCTGATTATATACGGATTCACTTAAGTTAACCGTTTTATTTTTAGGATTGTAGTGATCCGTTAATTGTCCTGGTGTCGAAATCACCTCAACATCAAAAACGCCATTATCTGATAACATTTTCTCTGCAATTTCACGACCAGTTAAACCATTCCGTAAGTGCACTTTAGAGTACATGGCAAACTTCTTTTTAAGTTTGTTACTTACCAACCAACTTACTAAAGCTATCGCTCCAATTAATATATAATATCCAAACATAATTTTAAATTTTAGTATTGTAAATTTAGTAATACAATAGCAAATAGCAAGCCAAATTTGAGTTAAGAAATTTTGTCAGGACAAAAGGTGTCAGATACTATATTTATATCGCATCTACCGACCAATTGAAGGCTTCAGCGATTTCTTCATATACAATTTTACCTTTTACAACGTTTAAGCCTTTCGCTAAAGTTGCATCGTTCTTGGAAGCTTTTTCCCAACCTTGTTTCGCTAATTTCAGAACATACGGTAAGGTAACATTTGTTAAAGCTAAAGTCGATGTGTAAGGCACTGCTCCTGGCATATTCGCGACGCAATAATGTACCACATCATCTATAATAAAAGTCGGATCTTCGTGCGTTGTTGCTTTTGTAGTTTCAATACAACCTCCTTGATCTACGGCAACATCAACTAAAACAGTCCCTGGACGCATATCTTTAAGCATATCTCTAGTAATTAGTTTTGGAGCCTTAGCACCTTTTACCAGTACACCTCCAATAATTAAATCGTGATCTTTAATTCGCTTTCTAATATTATATTCGCTAGAAAATTCAGTCACCACATGGCTAGGCATTACATCATTAACATAACGTAATTGTTTCATATTAATATCCATAACAGTAACGTGAGCGCCTAATCCAGCAGCCATTTTTGCAGCTTGTATACCAACAATCCCAGCACCTAATACTAATACACGACCTGGTGGTACACCTGGCACTCCACCTAGCAAAACACCACGTCCTTTTACAGGTTTCTCTAAATATTTCGCGCCTTGCTGAATCGCCATTCTTCCTGCCACTTCAGACATTGGTATTAATAATGGTAATGATCCATCCTCATCTTCAACCGTTTCATAAGCAATACAAACCGCTCCACTTTTTAACATAGCCTTTGTCAAGGGCTCACTTGATGCAAAGTGAAAATAAGTAAACACCACATGATGTGGTTTAATTAATGGATATTCTTCTGCAATAGGTTCTTTCACCTTGACAATCATTTCACTAGAAGCATAAACTTCTTCAATAGTGTTAAGAACTATTGCTCCAGCATCTATATAATCTAGATCAATAAAACCACTGCCAATGCCAGCGTCTTTTTGTACGTATACCGAATGCTTATTTTTTGTAAGTTCGAAAACACCAGCTGGTGTCATACCAACTCTATTTTCATTGTTTTTGATTTCCTTTGGAACTCCAATTTTCATTTTTTTTGTAGATTTTTGAGATTATTAGCAGTAAGAAATTACCGTCAAAAAATCTAGTTATCCAAATTTGGATATGAAAATGAAGTCATTTTTATGGATTTATTATTTTGAAGCTATTATTTTGAAAACTTTTTAAAAAAGCTCTCGTTTTCAGGTAAATACAGCAATAGACGAACGTAAAATAGATTCGATGAAGTGATTTTTTAACTTTAAATTAAACCTATTAGTCTAACATTTTTATGGTACTTACTTTAAAACGATTATCTACAATCTCACCTTCTACTTCGCCCTTTCTAATAACTTCGCAAAACCCAATTTTTTCATCGTGGGCATCACCGAAATCATCAATATCGGCTCCATCAACAAAATAGGCTTTGTCATCTAGACGAACAGCTAAACTGCATCCTTTTTCTGAAGTTAAACCAAACTGACATTGTCCACAAGACAATTCAACGATTTGCTTTTCTGATTTTGGGTTAGCGCATGCTGCAACTAACAATAAGATGAATGTAAGGATTAGGTTTTTCATTTATATTTTGAATTTTAATTATGTACACTACTGCTCTGGGACTATTGCAACCTCAACAACTTCTTGGTGCTTAAACACAATAAGAAGTTGCTCTCTCTTAGGCTCAAAAAAACTTGGCTGTTGTCCTAATTTGTAAAAAAACAAGTCCTTTTCTTCAGATATACTTGAATTAGGTTTTCCTAAAAGTACAATGACCTCATCTTTTGTTTTTCCGATCAGTAGATCCTGTTCAATAATGTCATTTACCATTTTGTAACGGGTCAAAGGTTCACTCCTCCATCGATCTTTATCAAAGCGTTCTTCAAATAGCCATATTAATGACATACTTATAATAAATGCGACAAAGAAAAATGCTCCGATTTTATCGTTTCTTTTAATCTGCATTGGCACAAGGATTATCCAACAATATTCACAATTTTACCAGGAACCACAATCACCTTTTTCGGTGTACGACCATCTAATTGTGCAATGGTTTTTTCGTGAGCCATTACCGCAGCTTCAATATCATCTTTACTCAAATCTAATGGTAACTCTAACGTAAAACGCATTTTACCATTAAAAGAAATCGGATAATTCTTGCTGCTTTCTACCAAATGACTTGCCTCAAATATTGGAAACGACACTGTTGATATTGAATCACTATTTCCAAGCTGAGACCATAATTCTTCTGCAATATGTGGTGCATAAGGTGACATTACAACCAATAATGGCTCAAGAATAGCTTTACTTGTAGCCTTTTGAGCCGTTAACTCATTAACAGCAATCATAAATGTAGATACCGACGTATTAAAAGAGAAATTCTCAATGTCTTCTTCTACTTTCTTTATGGTTTTATGTAATGTTTTTAAGTTGTCTTTTGTTGGCTTAGCATCGTTTACATTTAAACCGTTTTCACCAACATACAATTTCCATAGTTTTTTAAGGAAATTATGTACACCAGTAATACCAGCTGTATTCCATGGTTTGTATTGTTCTAATGGCCCAAGGAACATTTCGTATAATCTTAGACTGTCTGCTCCATAATCTTCACAAATGCTATCTGGATTTACCACGTTGAACCAACGCTTTGACATTTTCTCAACTTCACGACCTACAATATACTTATCGTCTTCCAAAACAAACTCAGCATCTTCAAATTGTGGTTGCCATTTTCTTAATGCTTCAACATCTATTTCATCTGATGAGTTAACCATATTTACATCGACTCTTATCTCTTCGACTTCATAACTATCTTTTAATCCTTTAGAAACGTATTTTTTTGTTCCTGAAATTCTATAAATAATAGCGCTTGTCCCCAAAATCATCCCTTGGTTAATCAACTTTTTAAAAGGTTCTTCAACGTTTACAAATCCTCTGTCTTTTAAAAGTTTCACCCAAAAACGTGAGTATAATAAATGGCCTGTAGCATGTTCACTACCACCAATATATAAATCTACGTTTTCCCAATAGTTAAGTGCATCTTCGCTAGCAAAAACTTTATCTCTATTAGCTTCTTCCATATAACGGAAGAAATACCAAGAACTCCCTGCCCAACCTGGCATAGTGTTTAATTCTAGAGGATGAATTGTTGTGTTGTTTATGTCGTCATTAGAAACAACAGAATTGCTTTCAGTATTCCATGCCCAAACATCAGCACGTCCTAAAGGCGGCTCACCTTCTTCAGTTGGTAAATACTTTTCTACTTCGGGTAGTTTAATTGGTAAATGCTCAGCATCTATCATCTGAGGCATCCCATTGACATAAAACACTGGAAAAGGTTCACCCCAATACCGTTGTCTACTAAATACCGCATCACGTAATCTGTAATTGGTTTTTCCTTCTCCTTGTCCGATTTGCTCTAACTCATAAATGGCGCGTTT